>Ga0307379_10012685_pt1 | contig 10972 bp, 10 predicted proteins | sample UN2MG_FD_202237 | JGI IMG/M metagenome (GOLD analysis project Ga0307379, IMG submission 202237) | Soil microbial communities from Risofladan, Vaasa, Finland - UN-2 | ecosystem: Environmental > Terrestrial > Soil > Coastal area > Acid sulfate soil | place: Finland: Risofladan, Vaasa | collected... | reverse complement strand
TACGATGCCCGTCGCCGTCGGAATCGAGCCCAGCAATTGCCTCGAACGCTTCAAACGCCCGTCCGGCTTTTTTATATTCGAGCCCATAAGCGTTGAGCGTGTCGGCCATGGTCTTGGGGACGCCGGTCGCGTATTTCGGGTTCGGGTAGACGAGGAGATGGCAGTAGCCGCAGGGGCTGTACTCCCGCTCCGTGTCCTTCCCCCGTACCCCGCCCCGGTGGCAGGTCTGGCAGTCGTCCAGGCGCGTCCCGGCCGCGGCCGGATACTGGCGGATGAAGCCCTTCATGTCCGCATCGGTCGCGTGACCGACATATGCGCGCGAGATCACGGGCTCCTGCGAGGCTCCGGCACACGCCAGCCAACCCGCAAAACCCATCCCAAGAGCCAAGATCAGGAACGGGCCGATCTTCAGTCCATTATCTTTCATGCAACTCTCCCGAAACGGGCATCATAATAAAACCCGTTGTCGGCCGCAAGGTCTCGGAAGGGGTCAAACCTATTTTTTACGCATTTCTGCGTAAAAAATAGGTTTGACCCCTCCCGGGCAGATTTGACTCCTTCTTACAACCCGCAAATTTGATGCCGTGGAGCTATATGATAGAATCTACATGAGGCCGAAGATGTCGCGATGCGGTTCCGTTAGGATTCTGATTCTGTCGGCCCTGGCGTTTTTCATTTCAAGGCCCGTATTCACGGAAGTTCTGAGCGTCGAAAGCCGCAGGGCCCTTTCCGCCATCAAGATCGACGGACTGGGCGACGACTGGCCTCCGGCAAGCCCGGTCCTGGAGTCGAAAACCGGGGCGGAGCTCCGTTTCCAGAACGACGGCCGGAATCTCTATGTCCTCCTCGTCGTCAAAAGGCCCGAGGCCCTGAAGGCGGCCGAAGCCACGGGAATGACGATCTTTCACGGCGCCTTGCGAGGAAAGAAACCCGGCAGCGGCGTCTTCTTCCTGGCTAAGGACGTGTCGGCCGAAGATATCATCCGCTGGCGCGAAGGCCACGGCGCTCTTCTGACGGACGATGAAAAGACGGAGATCAGAAAATCCGCCCGGCAGCCGCTCTTCCTGGCCTTCGCCGTCGGCGCGAAGGGAAGCATGTACGGGCCCGTCGTCAGGCGCCAGGTCGATATCGACCCCCCTGATTTCGCCGTCTTACGCGGCGAGGGCGAGGCGACCTACGAATTCCGCATTCCCCTCGCGTCCCCGGAGTCCGTCCCCGGCGGGATCGGCGCGGAGCCGGGACAGGCCATCCGGCTCTCCTTCGACTGGGGCGGCACTGTTAGAGAAAGCCTCTCCACCAAGGGCAGCCGGGAAGCCCCGAGCTCCGAGAGCGGCTACATGTCCGGCACCGGAAGGACCTGGGGACAGGAATTCCTGGACACCTTCGACTCCATGTCGCGCCCGTCTATCGGCTCGGGGAAATACTCGTTCACTTTGGACGTGAAGCTGGCGGACATCAAGTAGATGGCGCTCGGGATTGGCGCGATTCCCATCGATTTCCCGGTCGGCCTCGGAGCCTTGGCCGGGTACAGCGATCTCCCCTACCGCCTAGTCTGCCGCGCTCTCGGCGCTCCCTATAGCGTCACCGAGGCCATGCTCGACCGCCAGGTGCTTCTCGAGGGCAAGCTCCGCAAGCGTCTCATCCGGCTCGACCCGGCCGACCACCCCGTGGGCGGGCAGATCATGGGCTCGGACCCCGAGGTCATGGCCGAAGCGGCCCGTTCACTCGACAAAATGGGCTTCGATATCGTCGACCTCAACTTCGCCTGCCCCGTGAAGAAAGTCGTTTCCCATAAGCGCGGCGGCGCGCTGATGAACGACCCCGATCGAGCGCTGGCCATCGTTCGGGCCGTCGTCGACGCCGTCCCCGGCCGCCCCGTGACGATCAAGCTGCGGCGGTCGTTCCGTGACGCCGACAAAACGCACGAGGACTTTTGGAAGATCGCCCGCGGCGCCTTCGAGGCGGGTGTGGCGGCGCTCGCCGTCCACGCCCGGAGCGTCGAGCAGAAATACACCGGCCGGGCCGACTGGACTTTCCTCGCCGCCCTCAAACGCGAATTCCCCGACCGGACCATTCTCGGCTCGGGAGACGTCATATCGCCCGCCGACGCCCTACGCATGATCGCCGAAACCGGTGTCGACGGCGTCCTGGCCGCGCGCGGGGCCATCGGCAACCCCTGGTTCTTCGAACAGGCCCGCGATCTCGCCGCCGGCCGGCCGCCCCGCAAGCCTGGCCTCGAGGAGCAACGGGCTGTCATTTATCGCCATTTCCAGCTCGCCTGCGAGGCCTATGACCCGCAGCGCGGCCTCAAGATCCTCCGCCACTTCAGCCTCCAATACGCCAAGATGCATCCGCGCCGGACCGAATTGCGCAACGCCCTCGTCGCCGTCCGGACCGAGGACGAGTGGCGCGCCGTCATCGACGCGTTTTATGGGCCTGGCTCATCATAACCCTGTTTCCTAAGAACGGGGACACGTAACGGAGGTACATGTCCCCATGGCCGGCCCACCCTTAGCCTTCGGACGCTGCCAAAATGGGCGGCGTCTAGAGGCTAGCCGCTCTTTACAGCTCGGGCCCAATGTGCTATCTAAGACGGTGCTCCGAGTCGAAGGAGCTAAAGCCGGAACGGCCAGGCCCTTCGACCGACAGGGAGGAGCGGGAAACGGCTCCTCCTTCCGTTATTGAAAAGGAGACATCGTGGGCCGCCTCTCTCTCCCGAGCCGTCAACGCCTTTTCCCTTTGACCATCGTTATCGCCCTGGTAGCATGTCCCGCGCTCTCGGCCAAGAATGGGGACACGCCCCTCGAAGCTCGGGACTGCCTCGGAGGGCTGTACCTGAAGGACATGTCCCCGGTCACCGAACGGACTCTCATGCTGGCCACGACGACGAGCGTCGACGCCACGGGCCTCCTCAACGTGCTCGCTGATGAATTCAACAAGGACACGGGGATCACCCTTAGGTGGATCGCCGTCGGGACCGGCGCCGCCCTCAAACAGGCCCGGGACGGGAACGCCGACGTCGTCATCGTCCATGCCAAAAAGCTCGAGGACGAATTCGTCAGGGACGGATACGGCGTCAACCGCCGCGTCATCGCCAGAAATTATTTCATGATCGTCGGGCCCGCGGACGACCCCGCCCGCGCCGCCGGCTCATCCTCGGCGGCCGAAGCCCTTGGCCGCGTCAGATCAACCGGCGTCCCCTTCGTCAGCCGCGGCGACAAGTCCGGCACGCACACGCGCGAACTCGACCTCTGGGCCCTGGCCGGCGGAAAACCGGAGACGGCTTATCTCGAAACGGGCCAGGGCATGGCCGAAACCCTCCGCATCGCCGCCGAAAGACGCGGCTACACGCTGACCGATAGCGCAACGTTTTATGGGCTTCAGGGGCTTGCCGGGCTCGAACCCGTCTATGAAAACGCGCCCGAGCTCGAGAATATCTATTCTGTCATCGCCGTCGACCCCGTCCGCAATCCCTCGGCCCGCTACGGGGAGGCCATGGCCTTCATCGCCTTCCTCACCGCGCCGCTCGGCCAAAAGCTCATCGGAGAGTTCCGGGGAAAAGGCGGACGGCCGCTCTTCGAGCCGATGGCCGCGACGCCCGGAGCGGACCTCATCAAATGATCTTCCACGAACTCGCACTGGCCATCTGGGTTTCGCTCAAGACGAGCGGTCTGGCGGCCCTCATCGCCAGCGCCGCCGCCGTGCCGGCCGCGCTCTTCCTCGCCGGACGGGACTTCCGCGGCAAGCGGCTCGTCCTGCTCATCAATCAAACCTGGATGGCCGCTCCGACCGTCGTTATCGGCCTTCTTTTCTATTCTCTCCTCAGCCGGAGCGGGCCCTTCGGCCGCTTGGGCCTCCTTTATACCCAAACGGCCATGACCGTCGGCCAGGTCTTCCTCATCCTGCCGCTCATCGTCGGCTTCTCCTACACGGCCCTCCGCCAGGTCGACAAGCGGGCCCGCATGACCGCGCTGACCCTTGGAGCCAGCCGGCGCCAGGCCGGCTGGGTCGTCCTCCGCGAAGCAAAGTACGCCTTGCTCATCGCTGTCCTGGCCGGGTTCGCCCGGGCTATCTCAGAAGTCGGGATCGCCATGATGCTCGGCGGGAATATCCGGAACGGCACCCGGAACATCACGACGTCGATCGCCCTGGAGACGGCCAAGGGGGAGTTCCGGAACGGTGTCGTCCTGGGCGCGGTCCTCCTCGTCATCACCCTCGGCATCAACCTCCTCGTCCAGACGGGGCTCCGGGGCAAGGACCGGGACTGAGATGAGCGACTCCGTTTATAGGCTCGAGGACATCCTTTACACCTATCCCCGCCCGGACCCGACCTTCGCGCTCGAGCTCGAGTCCCTCCGCATCGGCGCCGGCGAGATCTTGGCGCTCGTCGGGCCCAACGGCGCCGGGAAGACGACCCTCCTCATGCTCTTCTCCTTCCTCGCCCAGCCCGGCCGGGGCCGATTGGAATTCCTGGGCGGCGACCCCTGGGCGAGCGAGGACAGCGTGGTCAGGGCCCGCCGGGACGCGGTCCTGGTGACCCATCATCCCTACCTTTTCAAAGGGACGGTCGCCGACAACATGTCGTTCGGACTCAAGATGAGGACCATTCCGGAAGAGGAGCGGCCGGCGCGGCTCCGCGCCGCCCTGTCCCTCGTCGAGCTCGAGGGCTTCGAGACGAAACCCGTATCGGGGCTGAGCGCGGGTCAGATCCAACGCGTGGCTTTGGCCCGGGCCCTGGCCCTCAGGCCCCGGGTCCTCCTTCTCGACGAACCGACGGCCAACATCGACGCCGGTCTCGGCCTGCGGATGGAAGCGGTCCTCCGCGAGGTCAGCCGCGAATCGGGAACGACCGTCGTCTTTTCGACGCATAACTTCTCCCAGGCCTCGCGCCTGGCCGACGACATCCTCTATCTCTCGGACGGCCGGAGGGTCGAGTTCAGCCACGAAAACTGCTTCAGCGGCACAGCCGCGACCGACGGCCGGCAAAGCTGGATCGAGCCGCGGCCGGGAATCCGGATCGTCTTTCCCGGCGAAACGCGCGGCCACATGACCTGCGTCATCAACCCCGCGGACATCCGATTGTTCGCCGTGGACGACGCCGCCGCCTCCCCTCCCGGCCCGAACGTCTTTAGCGGCCGGGTCACCCGGATGGAGACAACGGACGCGGCGACAGCCCTCGTCCGGGTGAGCGGCAGCCTGACGTTCCGCATCGCCCTGCCCGTCGCCGAACTCGAGGCCATGGGCATTTCCCTTTCCCGGAACGTTCTGCTAAGATTTGAGCCTGGATCCGTCGGGATCGTCGGACCGAGAACGCCTGGAAACTCCCATGATTAGTACGTTCGATAGCGCCAAAACCCGACTAATTAATCGGGGTATAAAGCGCCGCTCAGTATTAGCCCCGAGCATACCCCGGCCTTCGGGCCGGGGAGTCGAAGGGCTTAACTACGAAAAGGCCCGAGCGCTCGTCCTCGCCTCCGTCAAGACACGACCGCCCGAGTCCGTCCTCCTGGCCGAAGCGCTGGCCCGAACACTGGCCAGGGACATCAAGGCCCGCGAAAATATCCCGCCGTTCACTAAAGCGACCATGGACGGGTATGCCGTCAGGACGGAAGACGTCCGGGCGGCGGGAAGGGACCATACCGTAGAGCTCGAGGTCCTGGAAGACCTGCCCGCGGGCCAGGTTTCCCGAACCTCCGTCGGCCGGGGACAGGCCATCCGTATCATGACCGGGGCCCCCCTGCCTAAAGGCGCCGACGCCGTGGTCATGGTCGAGGATACTGAGAAAGCCGGCGGTCGCGTTAAGGTCCGCCTCGCGGTTCGGCCTGCCGATAATACCGGCCAGGCCGGCGAAGACCTGAAGAAAGGCGAACTCGTCCTCGAGCAGGGCGCGGTTATCGGGCCGGCCGAGACGGGCCTATTGGCCGCGGCGGGGCTCGCCCGCGTCCCGGTCATCAGGCGCCCGAAGGTGGCCGTCATCGCTACGGGCGACGAGATCGTCGAGCCCGGCGAGAGAAAAGCCGCCGGCCAGATCCGGAACTCCAACGGCCCCGCTCTTATGGCCATGGCCCTTCGGGCCGGAGCGGACGCAAGATACCTCGGCATCGCTCGGGACAGGCGCTCTTCGCTCCGCGCCAAGCTCGCCCGGGCGAAAGGGGCAGACATCTTGATCCTGTCCGGGGGGGTCTCTGTCGGCGATTACGACCTGGTCCGGGACGAGCTCCGGACGGCCGGGGTCATGCCGGTTTTCTGGCAGGTGCGGATCAAACCAGGCAAGCCCGTCTTCTTCGGCCGGCGCGGAAGCCAGATCGTCTTCGGACTGCCGGGCAATCCGGCGAGCGCCCTGGTCACGTTCCTCCTTTTCGTCCAGCCGGCCATCGAGCGCCTGCTCGGCCGGACAAACCCCGGCCCGCGGAGCGGACGGGCGGTCCTCACGGAAGACATCGTCCTCAAGCCGGGGCGGACGCAGTTCCTGCGCGGTGTCCTCGACGCTGAAGGGCCCATCCTGACAGTCGCCCCTTATCCCGACCAGAAAAGCGGCGTCCTGCGGTCCATGGCCCGGAGCCGCGTTCTCATCGTTGTCCAAGCCGATGTTTCGCGACTCGAAAAAGGCCGGGACGTCGAGATCCTCTTCATGGACGGAAGATAGCACATGGCCAAGCTCAGCCACGTCGACCGCGAGGGCAAGGCCCGGATGGTGGATATCGGGGCCAAAGCCGTAACCCGGCGCGAAGCCGCCGCCTCGACGTTCATCAGGCTCGGCCCGCAGACGCTCCGGCTCGTCAAGTCGAACAAGATCGCCAAGGGCGACGTCCTGAACACGGCCCGGCTGGCCGGCATCCAGGCGGCGAAAAGGGCCCACGAGCTCATCCCACTTGCCCATCCCATCCCGCTGGAGAACGTGGCCGTCGAACTCGAGGTCATGAAAACGGGCATCAAGATCCGCTGCCGCGTCGCCGCCGAAGCGAAAACAGGCGCCGAGATGGAGGCCCTGACCGGCGCCGCCCTGGCCGCGCTCACGGTCTACGACATGGTCAAGGCGGTTGAGCGGTCGGCCGAGGTCGTCCGCCTGCGCCTCGACTACAAGAGCGGAGGAAAGAGCGGGACCTTCCGGAGACGGACATGACGGCGCCCCGCGCCGCGGGGGCCGGCACCATCGTCTCGGTCAACACGAGCCGCAAGAAAGGCCAGATCAAAACCCCCGTCCCGTCGGCGGAACTCGTGACCGGAAAAGGGATCGCCGGCGACGCCCACCTGGGATTCGCCCATCGTCAGGTTTCCCTGCTGATGATCGAGGATATCGAGGAGCAGAGATCCCGGCTCGCGGCCGGGTCTTCCGTCCCGCTCGGACCCGGGGCCTTCGCCGAAAACCTGACCACCGGGGGGATCGACCTCGGCGCTCTCGCGATCGGCGACGCGCTTGTGGTCGGGGACGGCATCCGGATGCGGGTCACGCAGATCGGAAAAGAGTGTCACACCAAGTGCGCCGTCTTTCATCTCACCGGCGACTGCATCATGCCCGTCCGGGGCATCTTCTGCGAGGTCCTGGCGGGCGGAACGGTCCGCGCCGGAGACGTCATTGAAAAACGGTAAGGTCCTGCGCATCTCGGTCACCGACCGCTGCGACCTGCGCTGCGTCTACTGCATGCCCGAAACGGGGGTAAGCCTGGTGCCGATGGCGGACATGCTGACCTATGAGGAGATCGCCGCCGTGGCCCGCGCGGCCATGGCCCTCGGTGTCCGGCGCTTCCGGCTGACGGGCGGCGAGCCCTTGGCGCGAAGGGGCGTCCTCTCGCTCGTGGGTCTGCTCTCCCGGCTCGGGCCCGAGGACCTGGCCATGACGACCAACGGCCTGCGCCTGGCCGAATGCGCGGCCGGGCTCAAAGCGGCCGGTCTTAAGAGGGTGACGGTCAGCCTGGACACGCTCCGCCGGGATCGCTTCGAAACGATCACCCGGAGGACGGGTTTCGACCGCATTTTCGAAGGCCTCGACACAGCCCGGGCGGCGGGGCTCGTCCCGATCAAGGTCAACACCGTCGTCATCCGGGGCGTCAACGACGACGAGGTCCTCGACTTCGTCCGCTTCGCCGAGAAGGAGAACGTCGAGGTCCGCTTTATCGAGCTCATGCCGACGAGCGGACTCAGCCCGGAGTGTAAGGAGTTGGGGAGCTGGCGGCCGGCGCTCTTCGTCAAGGGAGAGGAGATCCGGGCCCGCGTGGCAGAAGCTTTCGGGCCGCTCGAGCCGGTGCCGGACGCCGACGGCGTGGCGGACATCTATCTCGTCAAAGGCAGAACGCGCCTGGGATTCATCACGCCCGTCTCGGACCCCTTTTGCCGCGGCTGCCAGCGGCTGAGGCTCGGCCCGGACGGGAGGCTGAAGATCTGCCTCTTCGACCGGGACGGGATCGACGTCCGTAAGGCCCTGCGTGAGGACAAGGCTGGCCCCGTGGAGCTCGGGGCAATTCTGAGGGCGGCCTTCGAAACGAAAACGACCTGGGAGCGCGGCGACCTGGAGTCCTTGTCGAGCGACATGTTCAGGATCGGAGGGTGACGATGAAGGTCGGAATTCTCACCGTTAGCGACAAAGGGGCGCGGGGCGAGCGCGAAGACAGAAGCGGTCCGGCCATCCGGGAGATGATGGAGGCGGCCGGAGGGGAGATCGTCCGCAACAGGATCGTCGCCGACGAACAGGACGAGATCCGGGCCACGCTTATCGACTGGTCGGACGAGGGCCTCGACCTCATCCTGACGACCGGCGGGACGGGCTTCAGCCCGCGCGACTGGACGCCGGAAGCGACTAAGGCCGTCATCGATCGCGAGACGCCGGGGATCGCGGAAGCCATGCGCCGGGCCGGCATGGAGAAGACGCCGACGGCCATGCTCAGCCGGGCCGCCGCCGGGATCCGGAAACGCACGCTCATCGTCAATCTGCCGGGGAGCGAAAAGGCCGTGCGCGAAAGCCTCGAGGCCATTCTGCCGGCCCTCCCGCACGGGGTCGATATCCTCAAGGGCGCGGCGTCGGAGTGCGCCAAGCCCCATCGCAGCTGACCGGAGCGACGCGTGATATCATATCGGCAAACAATGAGGCCACTGACCCGCCTGGCGTTTGTCGTCCTGCTCGCGACGTTCGCTGTCTCCGGCCAAAAACTCACCGAGAAGGACCTCCCGGAGTTGTATCGGGATTGGCTCGACCTCGTCGCCTACCACATCCAGCCCGTCGAGCAGGACGTTTTCATGCAGCTCACGAACAACCGGGATCGGGACCTTTTCATGGATACGTTGTGGAAGCAGAGGGACCCGACGCCGGGGACACCGGAGAACGAATACAGGGACGAGCTTTTTAAGCGGTTCCGGTACGTCAATGAATTCCTGGGGCGGGGGACCACCCGGGAGGGCTGGCGAACCGATATGGGTCGCATCTACATGATCCTCGGCCCGCCCGCGAGCATCGAGCGCTTCGAGGCGACGATCGGGCTCGTTCCGTGCCAGTCCTGGAGCTATTACGGAGATGCGCGGAAGGACCTCCCGCCGCAGTTCGTCCTCCTTTTCTATCAGAGAGGGAGCGTCGGCGAGTACAAGCTGTACGACCCGGTCTCGGACGGTCCGGCCCGCCTCCTGCTCAACCAGCGGGAGATCTCCGACCCCTTCGATTACAGGGCCCTCCACGACAAGATCCTCGACCTCGCCCCGACGCTGGCCGAGCTGTCCATCACCCGCATCCCGGGCGAATATAACTATGACCTCTCCCCCTCACCGCGCAATAACATCCTCCTGGCCACCATCCTGAACTCCCCTAGGAAGGACGTCAACCCGTCCTACGCTTCGCATTTCCTCAACTACAAGGGCGTCGTTTCTACCGAATACCTGACGAATTTCGTGGAAAGTTATGCGTCGACGGCCCTGATCCAGGATCCGGTCACGGGCCTGCGGTTCCTCCATTTTTCCATCGTCCCCACCGACGTCAACGTGGACGCTTACGCGCCGAAAAACCAGTTCTACTGCAACTTCCGGATCGACGTCAGCCTGCGGGACGGCCAAAATATCGTGTTCCAGTATAACCGGGAATTCCCCCTCTACTTCCCCGAAAGCGACTGGGATCGGGTCAAGGCCAGCGGCCTGGCCATTGAGGACTCCTTTCCGATCATCGAGGGCGAGTTCCGGCTGACCGTCCTCCTCACGAACACCGTGGGCAAGCAGTTCAGCGTCCTCGAAAAAGACGTGGAAGTCCCGCCTTCGAAAACGACTCCTTCGCTCGACGGGCCCTTCCTCGGCTACAAGTTCGAGACCTATCCGCGCGACGTCCATATCCCGTTCAAGGTCAACGACCGGAAGCTCGTCACCGACCCGCGAAAAACCTTCGCCCGGACCGACGAGATCGCCGTCCTCTTCAGCGTGTTGAACGTGACCGAGGGCCTCCTCAGGGACGGGGAGGCGAAGATCGAGATCCGGGGACTCCGGGAAGCCGCTCCGGTCCGGAGGTCCTTCACGGTCAAGCTCAGCGCCCATCCCATCGAGCGGACGCTGAGCATCCCCCAGTCGATCTCCGCGGCGGAGCTCGACCCGGACTATTATGAGATCGTCGTCCGGCTCGTTGGGGCCGGCGGCGAGGTCCTTGACGAGAAGAAGGACTCCTTCGTCGTCATGCCGAGCCCGGCCACCGGACATCCCATCGCCAACGCCAAGGGCTTCGCCCTGGCCAATCGGTTCCTCTATCTCTACATGCTGGCCCAACAGTCCGAGAGAATGAACCTTACGGACGCGGCGAAGTCCTGGTACGACAAGGCCTACCAGCTCAACCCGGAATACAAGGAGGGTGCCGTCATGTACGGCAACTTCCTCAACAAGGCCGGGGCCTTCGAGGAAGCCTTGATGGTCGCGGAAAGGCTAAGGGGGGACGACCGGCGTCAGTTCTCTTACTTCATCATCCGGGGCCAGGCCCTCATGGGCCAGAATAAATTCGAGGACGCTCTAACGG
>Ga0307379_10012683_pt1 | contig 10972 bp, 17 predicted proteins | sample UN2MG_FD_202237 | JGI IMG/M metagenome (GOLD analysis project Ga0307379, IMG submission 202237) | Soil microbial communities from Risofladan, Vaasa, Finland - UN-2 | ecosystem: Environmental > Terrestrial > Soil > Coastal area > Acid sulfate soil | place: Finland: Risofladan, Vaasa | collected... | reverse complement strand
AACATTTACCAGGTCAATGACAGTCACCTTATCATTGGTAATGATTATAGTGAAGATGAAGAAGTAGTGAATATAGAGGGAAAGGTCGTCGGATCGATATGTACCGATTTGTGGTGGTACAGTGCTGTAGACAAAGATCTCTTTGAAAAAAATGCGAAAATGACTCTCGATGAATTTGATGAGAGTGAAAAGAAGAGAGGATGTTGGACTCGATTGAATCGGATAAAAGTGAAGTCAGGTCGATATAAGGCCACTGGCCGGCATCATTTGATAGGAGAATGGACAGAAGATTTAACTCATGAAATATTTTCTGAGATCACTTTAATAGATTAATATATAGCGTATGATTTAATGTTTCATAGATTGTTATAATAGAAGGATATTTATGAATATTGAAATAGATTCCATAAAAGTACTCAAAGAACTTCACCCATCTACTATTTCTGAATATCTGGAAGACTTTTATGGTTATAGGGTAGAGAGTGATGGGAGTAAAAGAGATTATAACTATGAACATGTCGCTGAGGATTTATGGCATGGTGATTTTAGTATAAAAAAATTTCTCAAAGCTATAGGTCCATCAGGAGTTGAAAGAGTTAAAGAGGCTTTGAATGAGTGATGACAAGGAAGATATATTCTGTGATGGATGTTTTTACATTAATCCGGCAGAGGACCATTCTCGTACAAAAGAACATTGGTGTAATAAGTATAAATCCAGAGTCCTACATATAGGGTACCACCCTCATCTCCGCAGATTGCTTATCTGTGAAAAGGAGGATGGTAAAAAAATTGAGAAATTTAATCGATATACGGCTTTAACAAAAAGATCTAATGAATAACTTTGGCTATAGTGAGCTCCTGAAGTCTTCTATTTTCGAATTTGGCCACTACCATATGAATGCCATGGTTCCATTCCATAGTAGTAAGCCTCTTTGTAATTATCTCTTCGTTTGGCTTCCCTAAATGTTCAAGAACTTTTCTTTTTGTCATACCCAGTTTAATACCGTTGACATTTCCACCAGTTATTTCAATAGCATAGAGTATGAATTCTCCATTTTTCATAAGGAAGTGACAGGTCATTTTTTTAGAATAGATATAACGAACATTTTCGAGATCATTGAGAATGTTCATAGTATCAGGATTACCCAGAGTTTGTTCTACTTGTTCGTCTTTTACTACTTCTTTCCAATTAATGTTAAAGGGCTTTGTAGCCACAGAATCTAGACACTGTCCGAGACAGAGGTTCATGAGGATTAGGATTGTTATTGTTATTTTGTTCATACTTAATTATACGAACTTTTTGGAGATTTTAAAGTATTATTTTTAATTATCTTTTAATTTGTTTGAAACGGTTAAATAGTTTTGACTTCAAAGATTCATTGTTTGTAGGGGCATGTAGTGGAAAATAAAGTGTTATCAGAAATAAAAAGAGACATGATAAAGGAAGCTCTTTCCTTATATAAGGATGTCTATCCTCCCACTGTCTGTAGCACTTTTGAAGAGTGTTTTACTTTTGAAGAGAACAAGATACTTTTATGGATTAATACCCCCGATTTAACTACAAGACTTATTCAACGAGAGCTACCTTCTAAAAAAAATTAAAATTCCGGTTTAGTATTTTCCAAATTTCTTGTATAATTAAGTAACAGATTATTTTTGAGAATTTGTTTTGATTAACCAAGGAGATGTCTTATGGTTATAATTATTGTCAGAAAAAAGATAATAAGCAAAAAGATGTGTACGGAAAATAGGATGGGAAAATGACTAAATTCCAGACGAATGATGCTCTCGAAGCTGCTTTGAGAAATATGGTTCGTGCAGGATTGATTGTTGTCCGGACGGAAAATAATAAATATCTGAAGTTATCATATAAAGGTGCCGGCACTCTCATTACTCCTAAATGGAACATCAAGATATACACTACCGGTAATGGTATCTGCTCAGATGTCAGTGTTATTAAGGACTTTGTAGGAGGCAGATTGAAGCCTCCTGACTCTTCTTTGAAACTTATTTCAATTGATGATGCGGGATGGGGATCGTCTATTGGCAGTGTCATGGTTGGGGCTGCTGACGGGAAGAGAGTGGTTACTGATGTGCTCGATATGTCCTATTTCAAACCAGGTCCTTTTGAACGTCAAGAGTATTTAGAGGCCTATGCAAATCAGGGATGGGCATTAATCCAGAGAGAATTTCAGGCTGATCCTAAGACACACAGGATCGAAATATGTACAGGATTTATTAATATTAAATTACGGGATCTTCTTCGGGTGAAGGGCTTTGATGTACGTCAGGTGGAGATTAAGGGGCTCCTGCAGGATGAATTAGAAAATTGTTTCAGGGAATATATAAAAGAAATCACAGGAGGGGCAGATCTTGCTTATGATCCGAAAGAGCTGAATAGTAAGGATATAAGTATTTATTATAATAAAGCTCTTAAATTCGGTAGGGAGAAAGCTCCTCATTTATTAAAATCAGGATGGAAGGCTATTCAAAATGAATCTTAAAATAGGTGTAATAGGTATATCTGCGAATCCCCCTCATAGAGGGCATGAGCTGTTGGTGGCTTCAATAATGAGGAGTGATAGATTTGATACACTCTTTTTAGTATTAACGGGGAATCGAAAAGATAAACAATATGTACATCCGGATCATAGAGTGGCTATGGCTGAATTAGCTTTTGGCAGATTCAGAATGCATCCGTTGTATAGGACGGATTTTGTTATACGCTACTCAGATGTTTATTCTAAGAATACGCCCACTATTACTTTTTTAAGGAATATGCAGGAAGAATTTCCGGAGGCTCAATTAACCTTTATTGTGGGTTCTGATTTATTATATCCTCAGAAGGATAAAAAAGGGCAATGTGAGATAGAGACAGATTGGATTGAAGGTAAGCAATTATTAAAAGATTTCAAGTTTTTGGTAGTTCCGAGAAAAGATTATTCTGTATCACTTATCCCAGATAGATTTGATTTTATTAATGAGATAATTCCAAACATATCAAGTACGCTGATAAGAGATTGCATTAAGCATGATGTAAGATTTATTGAGCATGTATCGGGAGATGTAGGGACTTATATTTACAAGCATCATTTATATGGAATTAATAAAGCTGAATAGTTGAATCCTTATGGAGGTAATGCACTCTATCAGGATTAAAGGGGTCTACACATTCAGTTGTGTCCTTCTGACAGTTCCGTCCACAATTCACACAGTCCTCCGGAAGATCATTTGATCAGTTCCTAAAGATGGCTGCATATTTATCAATCCATTCTATATGACTTTCATTGCCAAGAGGGTGTCCCTGTTTTTCTGATTCCTCATGTTCATAAAGAATCATGAGACGAGCTTCTTCGGGGCAAATATATTTTAAATTAATCATAATCTACCTTCTAAAATTAATCTCTAATATCAGATATAATAACAGATTATTAATATTCTTTTAATATAGTATTATATAAAAATAAGTTTCTAATGAAAGGATGTTAAAAATGTTGAAAATTATTTCCAGTTATATTCGTGACTTCGCTATTGTATTAGCTGATAAGGCTCTTCTTAAGATGTGTGAACAAGCTTTGCAACTTCTGGACCCTCAAAAGCAGAAAGTTGAAAATATTAAGAATGTTGTTACTTATGCTGATGGTAAGCCCGATATATCAAGAGTTTTGAATTTTTTAAAAATGGGATTAAATACTATTACTAATCGTATAAGTGGCTTAAAACAAGGTATAGGAGAGAGTGCTTCTAAAGCATTAAAATTATTTGAAGATTATAAAACTCTATTTAAAGAGGCTGTTGATAAGATAGGAGACATAGGTCAAGCTGAAGATAAAAATGTTGCTTTAAATATAGCTGCAAAAAATGTTGTTCTTGTTAAAGAAGGTCTTGAGAAAAATAAAAAGTTACTTCAGGATGCACAAATGAATAAATAGGTTTAAAATCTCCTGAAAAGTTCGTATAATTAAGTAAGGAGATAGATATGACTTATACAGATTCAGATATAGAATCTCTAGCAGAAACAATGGCCGCTTATAAATGTGAGTCCAATAGTATTCTTCAAGATATGATTAAATTATGGGTAGAGACTTTTAATGAGATAAAAGAAGAATATAAAGACACTAAAGGAGTCATATCGCAATTGATGTGGGAAAAATATGGATTGTGTCAATATTCGTGTGATAAAAAAGATGGTCCTATAAATCTGATCTTTAATACTCCGCTACATGATATGCCCCTTTATATGAATTCGGAAATAGAATGGCAAGCAGTTATTTCTTTATGGCGCTTGGCTATCGATAAATAGATTCCCTGAAGAATTGTTGTCGAAGAAGGGGCGGTCAGATGATCGTCCCTTTTTAATTATCTCTTGATATTCTATTAAGAGATATGATAACCTTAGCCTCTCATATTAAGAAAATTGCCAAGAGATCCGAAACTGACTTTTTTGAGTCCAAGCTAAAAGATAAATATGGTCTTGATATTATTATAGGTCCTAAGGTTTACGATGCTCATTGTATCCTCAGGCAAATATGTAGTATCTTCGATCCAGTTCCTTCGTCTCTTGTAAAAAAATGCGGTATTAAAACATTACGCCTGAGAAATGATATGGGACCCAATAAGCCCTACTACCCTAATCACGGTTATTTTGATACTAAAGATGAAGTTGCTCTGAATGCTGACATTTTTTATAATCCGGATCTTCCAGACGATTTTTTTGACCACCGCGGTTATTTCATGACTCGTCCTCAACAAACCCTTTTGCATGAATTCGGGCATGGCTATGATTGGGCTAATGGGAATTTATCCTATAAAGACGATTGGACAAAGTTATCCGGATGGAGTCCTGAATACCAGGATGGTTTGAAAAGATTGATCATAAATGATAAGAGGGCTCCGAAGGTGACCGGTGAATGGTTCTATGATCCTAAATCGGAATTTACCAGGTTTTATGCAAAGAGGAATCCATGGGATGATTGGGCAGATTGTTTCAGCTTTTATACAGCTGATATGAAAAGCAAAGTCCCTAATATAAAGACTGAATATTTTGATAGTGCCTTAGGGCAATATTATTAATCAAATATAAAATAGAAATAAGATAGGAAATTTATGGAAATTTGTGAGCTGGTTAGACGATGCCATGACTATGGGGCTATTCAAATTGATAGAGAATTTGCTTGGCTTTTAGAAAGAATCCTTCAACTCCAGAACAGAAAAACAGCAGTTGAGATAGGTGTTATGTCTGGTGGCACTTTTTACGCCTTTACACGATTATTTGATTGTGCTATAGGTATAGATATTACTAAACATGAACTCCCTTATGATCTTAAAAAGCCTCACGAATATATTATAGGTAACAGTAAAGATCCAGAAATACTTTCAAGAATAAAGGATGATGTTGATTTTCTGTTTGTTGATGGAGATCATTTTTATGAAGGTGTCTCTAAAGACTTTGAATTGTGGTATCCAAAAGTTCGTAAAGGAGGTCTTATTGCTTTTCATGATATTCATGGAGCAAATATAGGTGAAAGAGCATGAAAATGGTGTAAAAGATTTTTGGAATGAAATAAAAAATTCGTATAAGGTTGAAGAAATAATCACCCGTGAAAAATATTATGGGATAGGAATTATATGGGTGTAAAATATAGTGTCTTATTTCCATATTTCCGTCGTGCCGGCCATTTCCATAACACCCTCATATCTTTTTTATACCATTATTCTGATAGAAAGAGTGACTATGAAGTCATCATAACAGAGGATCTTAAGAATCGTGTCGATGATAAAGAGCACACAGCGCTTATGGGTGTCATAAAGAGCTTTGAAGACCGGATAAACATTCATAGGCTGACAGTGCATGAAGAGACCTGGAATCCCTGTATAGCCTTTAATAAAGCTGCTGAGGCTGCTTCAGGAGATTTCTTTATTATTTCTAATCCAGAATGCTTTCACCAGGCTAATGTTTTCCAGGGTCTGGATGAAATATTTGCTAAGGATCCTTCTGTCTATGTGGTATGTGGGTGTCGAAATAAAGTTGGATGTAACTTTTTTATAGATTCATTTAATAACCTGGGAGGAAAAGATGAAGTTTGGTATTCTCACTCTGTTCATAGGAATGGTTGTTTACATTTCTGTAATGCTCTATCGAAGGAGTCCTGGGAAAAAATTGAAGGATTTGATGAAGACTATCAATTCGGCATAGCTTATGATGATAATGATTTTATCAATCGAGTCCGACGTGCAAAATTAAAAATAATAGAACGAGACGATTTATTAACCATACACATAGGTCATGGACCAGCTCATATAGATCCAACAATAAGGCACCAATTGGAGAAAGTGAACTGGGAAGTGTATCATAGAAAGTGGGATTAGATGGCGGATTTAAAAAGTAGTTATTCAGCAGCGGACAATATTCCTGTCAAATTAATAAAAAACTATGAATTGATGCATTCTATGATGACAAAGAGGATCATCTTACCTATTCATGTGCAGTTTATTATTTCAAATAAATGTAATTTGAAATGCCCTTTCTGTAGTTGTTCAAATGATGATCGTGAGACAGATATGTCTCTGGAAGATGCTCTGAGATTGATTGAGCTGATGGCACGTCTGGGTACAAAATCTGTTACGATCACCGGGGGTGGCGAACCATTATTACACCCTAACTTCATAGAAATTCTTGAAGCTTTTAATGAGGCAAATATTGATGTAGGATTGGTTACCCATGGACTTGAATTACATCCTGATCTACCTCTTGAAAATGTGGTATGGTGTAGGATTAGTAATGCGGACCACAGGAAGCTTACTGTGAACTATCTTAAAAATCTCAGTGAAACAGTACAGGCCATTCCTCAGGTAGATTGGGCTTTTAGTCATGTGGTATCTTCAGAGCCTAATTTTGATGAGATACAACGTGTCATAGAGTTTGCTAATCTTCATAAATTTACTCATGTTCGCTTGGTGGCAGATCTTCTGGATTATTGTAATGTTAATCTAAATATTGTAAAAAAAGAGATGAAGGATCGTGGTGTAGATGATCAATTAGTTATTTACCAGGGAAGAAATGAACCGACAAAAGGTGGACCTTGTTATATTTGCTATTTAAAACCTATAATAGGGGCTGATTGTAAAGTGTACGCTTGTTGTGGTGCCCAGTATGCTCTGAAGACACCTTCTCGATATATGCCACAGGAATTATGCCTGGGGAGTGCTTTCGAACTCGAAGAGATAATTAAGAATAGTGATAAACCCTTTGATGGTAGTATTTGTTACCGGTGTTATTATGATAATTATAATAAAATACTGGAGACAATATTAGCTAAAACTGAACATATGAATTTTGTGTAATGAATTATAAAAAGATATGTGAAGAGTCCAGTTCTTTTAGAATTATTGGAGTTCATACAGCTTGAATGAATATTATTCTGTGACCTAGAGAAGTATTAATAACTATTTTTTAATTATCTTTAAAAATCTCCTTTAATAATCTCTTTGAACGGAGTATTATATTATATGAGCACAACTTTATCCCTTGCCTTAATAATAAAAAATGTTGAAAAGACTATTGATCGCTGTCTCAGTGATTTCAGTAAGATAGCTGATGAAATTATAGTTGTTGATACCGGTTCAACGGACAATTCCATAGAGATCGTTAAAAAGCATACCGATAAAATATATCATTTTAAATGGATTGATGATTTTTCCGCAGCCCGGAATTACTCTTTTAGTAAGTGTACGAAGGATTTTATTGTTTGGATAGATGGAGATGATTATGCTTGTGAAGATGATCTTAAAAAGATACGTGAAATAGATTATTCCGATAAAGAAATAATCCTTATCGATTATGTTTATGCCCATGACGAATTCGGGAAAGACAGACTTATTGTTCCTCGGGAACGTATAATAAAACGCTCTCTTAATCTCAAATGGGAAGGGGAGATACATGAAATCATTCCTTTATCTGGTGGAAAATATTGGAAAGCTCCTGGTATAAAAACCCATCATAATAAGCAGCAGGGCACTTCTGAGAGAAATCTTGCTATTTTGGAACGTATAGTAAAGCAGAAACCTACCGCGAGAAACACCCTTTATCTTGCTAAGGAATATTTGGATTTTGGTAAGTATGATGATTCTCTTCAATATTTTCAAAAATTTCTGGAATTTGAAGGGAACTACTGGGAAGATATTTATATCGCCCATTATAAGATGGCTCTCTGTTATTTGCATAAGGATGATGAGGCAAAATTAAAAGAACATATGTTTGAGGCCATTAAAGTCGAAGACCGGTGGGCAGAACCTTATTGTCATCTTGCTCTTTATTATATGAATAAACAACAATGGGATAAAGCCATTCAATGGTATGAAATAGCAACAAAAATCAGGCGCCCTAAGGATTTAACTACATCTTATCAGCCTGAATATTATACGTGGCTCCCTAATCTAAATCTTTGTGTTTGTTATAATGCTATAGGTGAATTGGAACGGGCTTATGAGTGTAATCAGGAAGTTTTAAAATACCGTCCAAAGGATACTAGAGCGATTAAGAATAAAGAAATTCTTTCTATGGCGATAAGGAAAAAGAAAGGTCTTGAAGATGGTCAGGGAAAGAAACTGAATGTAGGTAGTGGAGAAAGAAAGGTTGAAGATTATCTGAATGTTGATGTTTATAAAGCACCGGGTATAGATGTTGTCAGTGGTATGGATGAGCTTCCTTATGAGGACAATACCATAGGAGGCATTTATAGTGAGCATGCTTTAGAGCATGTTCCTTTTAAAAAAGTTGAGAAAACTTTGAAAGAATGGTACAGGGTCCTTCAGCCTGGAGCAGGGCTTCGATTATATATGCCTGATTTTGAAAGATGTTGTCAATCTTATTTGAATGCCCCATTGGAAGACCCCCATTTCATGAATACTCGGGCATGGTTCAAATTTACTATCTATGGTATTCAGGAGAGTCAGGGTGGTGAACCTGATGATGCTCAGATACATCAAAGTGGGTTCTCAAAAGAGGAAATACGTATTGTTGTAGAGAAAGCGGGTTTTCAAGTCACCTCAGTTGAAGATTATGGTGGACCCGGACAAAAGCCTGATTATGGTACTCCTTCTTTTGCTGTGATAGCAGTAAAACCGGGAAAAATGGAAGAGCCAAAAAAGATTGAAGTGGTTACTAAAGAAGTATCTATTTCTAAAAAAACTCATGGTCCTAAAGTGGGATGGGTGAGTAGTACTAATTGGGTACCGGCTCAAAATAGAATTCGAGTATTAAGAGTTAATGAATGGTTGAATAACCATGGATATGAGTCTTCTATAATCTCATTTAATGAAGCGCATAATTATGACGTAATTATCATCGGCAAGAAGTTTGATGAGGAGACCTATAATAATGTAAAAAGATTCAAAGGGGAAAAGCTCATTTATGCAGATTTATGTGAGAGTCTTTTTGAATTTGCCTGGGTGGAAGAGATAATAGCATTATGTGATTTGGTAATATGTTGTTCAAATGATCTCGCTGATAAAGTAAAAAAGGTTAATTCGAATGTTACTGTTATAGAGGATGCTTATGAAACCCATTGATATTTTCATGATAACCTGGAACCATATGGAGTATTTATGATAATTAGAACTGTGAATAGAAATAAAGATATACATAAAGGCGCTCTTGGCATAGCTGCGAAATTTAAACAATTAAATGTTTCTATAAAAAAATCTTTGTCTGTACATAAACTAAGACAATTAATTGATATTTTGGGAGATGATGCAAAGGAATTTTTTAATATAGAGGATTATAATTATAGGATACACTTTTATAGAGAAGATGTTGATAATCTTCCTACAGGTGCTATTGCTGTTTATGATACTCCGTCGTTAGAGGGTTTTGAGAAACTTACAGTTAAAAGACTTTCTGGTGAGGAAAAAATAAAATTTAGGCGTATGCAAAAAGAGGTCGTTGATATATGATAGATATTTTCATGACAACCTGGAATCGTATGGAGTTTACAGATAAAGCTATAGCTCTTTTACATGAAAGGACACCTCTGGGGAATTTTCGACTACATGTCTATGACAATAATAGTAATCATGATATGCGAGAATATTTAATAGGGTTGTTAAATATAGGGTGTATTACATCTCTGCATTTAGATAACAGGAATACAGGTTGTCTTTATAATAAGGGCATTTTTCATATGATGACCGAATCAGATCAGAAATATTATTGTATTACTGATAATGATATTTATCCGCCAAAGCTCTCTCCCGACTGGTTGTCGCAGATGGTAGAGATAATGGATGCACATCCTGATTTGGCCTTTTTAACGCCTCAGGTGCCTCCCCAGTGGCTTCAGAAGCCTGGTGAGATAAAGGAAGATATTGTTTATTGTGAGGCTGTGGGAAATACTTTCAAATTAGTGCGTCGGAAAGCCTTTCCAATAGAACAGTTCAAGCCAGCATTAGAAGCTTATGGGGATGATGGTCTTGTTTGTGATCTTGTGAAGTTAAAGAATTATAAATCAGCATTTTGCAGGAATATTTTTTGTTACCATGCTGGCCAGTGTGACGGCTGGGGTTATAAGAAAGAAGAGATTGATATGGATCCCAGGAAAGCGGGTTATGGAAAACCCTTTTCGTATGAACTCGCTAATAAAGAGACATATGAACCTGTGTCGAAATATAAAATTTAGGAGATGAATTATGGCAGAGTTAAAATATTTGACCGAAGATAATGTCATAGATTTAAAACAATTTTTTGCAGAGAAGATTTCTCCGAGTAATCCTGAGGCTTCGATAAGATTCACGGCTATGGCAGACACTTTTGAAAAAGATATTGAGGAATTGAAAGAAAAAGTGGAAGTTCTCAGTAATAAAATAGATCACATTTTTGGTGACTCCTTTTTGTACAATGGAAAGTTTGTGTCTGTTAAAGATCAGAAAGCGAATAGGTCATTGGGATTATAATGGGAAAGTTCTTTAAGGAATT
>Ga0307379_10012682_pt1 | contig 10972 bp, 13 predicted proteins | sample UN2MG_FD_202237 | JGI IMG/M metagenome (GOLD analysis project Ga0307379, IMG submission 202237) | Soil microbial communities from Risofladan, Vaasa, Finland - UN-2 | ecosystem: Environmental > Terrestrial > Soil > Coastal area > Acid sulfate soil | place: Finland: Risofladan, Vaasa | collected... | reverse complement strand
GGGATCGAGCTTGGCGACAGCCGTCGTGCCGGGGCGATCAAGTAGCCCCTCAGATACGGAGGAGAGGTAGTTCACCTGCTCTTCAGCTTGTGAGTCCAAGCGGAGCACCGGGGCCTGACGGCTTACACCATTGGTGAGAGCAGGCAGGGAACGGAACTCAAGGGGCATGAACTATCTCCATCGCCATGCGGTGCGGGCGGGTGTGGGGGCGTCGAACGAGCTGTAGCGAACCTCTTCGAGGTGCCGAGACATCAAGGCAGCACGGGATGCTAGCTCGTCGCTTGCGGTGATCTGGTGCAGCTGCACGGAGCCTATGACAGAGTCAGAGAACTTGCGGACAGCTTGGTATAGGATGGCTTGACGCGCCTCTTCAGGGAGGTCCTCAAGCTCGAGGCCTATGATCATCTCGACATCAAGGTCCTCGGTGTTCCCGTTGAACCTGTTGTTGGCGAGGTCGTACAGCCGGCGGCCACGCTGCACGAACTGCCGCTTGTCCCATCGGATAGGCTTGGCTGTGTAGACGTTGGGGGCGAGGTTGTACTCTCCGGCGATAGGGGTGAGCGTGAAGCACTCGGTGTTGAACCAGAGGCCTCGACCTGTGATCTCCCGCTGCGCTTCGTCGAGCTTGCGGAGGGCGTTAGAAACATCTTGGTTGTCACTGACAAGGGAGGATACCGGTGCCTCGCCGATGCCAGCCAGGATGGTATTTACTGCATCAAGGGTTGTCGTCGGGAGGGGGACTGCCATTGGGAATCTCTCTATTACCCATATCCAAAACTTGATGACCTTTCGGGGCAATAGGCTTGGGGGTAATAACTAGGGTTGATAGGATACGGTTCTTCGTAGCGGGTCCTTCGGGCTTCTTAGTGCTGCCCTCGTCGAAGGTGCCTGCGGCGGCCCCGGCGCTATCCGGGATAATTGGGGGGAGGTGGCTAAAGGCTAGCGCATTGAAGTCCCTGTTGCGGCCCTCGAGTGGCTTCATCTCCCCGCTCTCCTCGTCCTTGAAGAAGCGAGTAGATTCCTTCCGTGCTGTCTCGTCGTCGCCGGCAAGGACAGCTGCGGTGAATTTTGGGAACTTCTTGTGGAACTGAGGGCCGAGGTTGAAGGCGTAATCGGTAAGCATGTAGCGGCGGCGCTCGTCGAGCTGGCCCCACGCTTCCGCTCCAACCGCGGTGCGTGCGTTCCGCATTGATTGCGAGGCGTCTTTAGTAAGGAAGACGTTCACCTCTTCCTTCGTGAGGCCTTGCTCGAATCCTTTCGGAGAGCTGCCATCACCAATGAGGTGCCCGTACCCAATCGTCCACAGCCCTGCTGGGTCCTTGTACGGGAAGAAGCGGTCGGGATGCTGTGCTGGGTTGAAGCTCTTGTCACCCTTGGGTAGTCCCTCGACCTTCACCAGATATTGTAGGAACTGGCGGAGTCTGGCTGCGGAGGGTGCGTCACGCATGAGGGTCCTTTGAGAAGGGGAAGTGGTGGGACGCTCCCACCCCCACCCAGCCGTCGCTGGGAGGAGGAGGACACCTGCAACTAACAGGGTGAGGATGGGAGCGAACACCATTGTTGTCCTAACTAACGATTAGACAGGAGTAGCGGATCGCAGCAGTACCGACGCTTCGGGTCGGAGGATGCCGTGTCCGTTGGCCTTGCGGGCCACAAGCAGCCAGCCCTGATGACGAACCGAGTACTCAGCCTGCGACTGCATGCCGATCAGTTCCACCGTACCGACCGAGTCGGGGGTGTTCACGAGAGCCACGAAGTTCCGCCAGTCGAAGAGGTACTTCGTTGCGACACCCGGCGGGGGCGTGGTGGGCTCGTCGCCGTACTCAGCCATCTGCCGCAGGTTGTTGCTGCGGTAGAGGTTCATCGCCGCGATTCGGCGAAGGTCGGCCTCTTGGACGGACCCGACGCCACCTGCATCCCGATTGACGATGGACTGGACAATGTCCGTGCCCGCCGAGATCAGGAGGTAGTAGTGCGTCGGTGCAACGAAGATGTTGCGGTCGTCGTTGTCGGGGATGTCCCGCTCGTCGAGCGTCTGCGCGGCGAGGTACAGGGCCTCCGTGAGGTCTGCACGACTCGACTGCATTGCGGTGCCGCCAATGTCGGCATTCGTGATGATGTTGCCGTCCTTCTCGTTGCCACCCGGATCAAGCTCGTCGCCACCGGGGATGGAGACCGCGGCCTTCGCCATCATACGGAAGACGTTCTTGTCATTGAGGTTGGCGAGTGCCTGACCGAGCTGGAAGGAGTACTCCTTGCTCGCGTCATAGTGCATGATCGCCTTGTCGATGTCGGCCACGAAGACGGGCGAGATGTCGAGGTCGTCGACCGAGATCACGCGCTCGCCGTGCTGGATGATGTTGCCATCAATCTCAGCGCCGGGGAAGTGCTGCTGAGCAACGGTCTTCCAGATTTCCGGCCAGCTGTGGGACTTGCCTTCCGTGACCTTGTGGACACGATGCTTGTCTCGGGTGACCTGGCGTTCGTTGTAAGCCTTGAGCACGAGGCCCGAGAACTTGTCCAGTGCGAGGGCTCGCTGGATCGCGAGCGACGCATTCGGTGCGCCGGCCTGATTGACCTCTCCTGACATTGAGGGAGTTGCAAAATCTGACATAGTAGTTGTAGTCCTTGTGGGGGACAAGGGAGTACGGGGGTAGTGAGGTTCTTATAGTGACTCAGTACCTGAAGGCACCCTTGTCCTTTGCGGCTTGCACCCGCACATCCACTGCGTCCCTGAAGTGAGGGTCAGTGTCATACTGCGGCGTGGCTTGAATGCGTGCAAGCTCTTCGATTGATGTGATAGGACGAACAACTCTCGGCTTCGGGGCTTCCCCGACTACCGTACGCGACGTGGTGCCAACGTGTTGTTCGTACTTTGCTTTGAGAGACTGGAGCGCGTCCTTCATTCCTTGTGCGTCGTTTGCCTTAGCAGCGTTGTCGAGCGTACGATCGTGGGCCTGCCGTTCCTTGAGAGGAAGAGTGGCGATGGCCCAATCGGCGATCTGGTCGTAAGCCGCTTGGCCCCCTACACTGCTGTAGAGGTCTGTCTGAATAGCGTCCTGCTGTGCCTTGCGGCCCTCGAAGAACTGGTTTACCAGACCTCGAGCACTGTCGGCATCCTCGAATCCCGGCAGCGTAGCGAGTGCTGCTGCTAGTTTCGTGGAGGTCTCATCAGAGATGGTACCGTTGTTCTCCGCGAACTCAGCGGCGATGTCCGCTACCGTGAACCCCGCAGCAGTGGCAAGTGCCTCTTCTGCTTTGGTGGAGTCCTGGCTGGGGGCATCGCCCTTGTCACCTTCGGCAGCCTTTTCACCCTCTACGGGTGGCGCGCTGGCGTCGGTGGCAGAGTCTTCGGCGTCGAGTGCAATCTCTTTGACTGCCTCGTCCGTCTGCTGTGCTGGCGTAAGAGGAACTTCGACAGGGTCCGGCGTGGGCTCTGTCGCGCTACCCATGAATGCTTCCTTGTCGGGTTGAACAGCGGACATTTCTACTGTTCTCCCTTGAGGGCTTCCAAGCGGGCGAACTCTGCTGTCACCTTATCCGAATAGCGCATCTCACCTGTGGTGTTGTTGCGGCGTCCAGAGGTGAAGCGGGAGTTACCCGGACCTTTGAGCGGGTTCACGACATCCACGACAGTCCAGTTGTCTGGGTGGTTGACGGGATCAGGCTCGGCCTGTGCGGGCTTCTGACGTTGGTTGGGAATGTTGGGACTTGAAGCTGTGAACCCTCGTCGTGGTGCGGGCGGTGCGGGTGCGGCAGGTCCTTCAAACACTGGCACTTCGATTGATACGCTCGGCTCGGTCACGGGCTCTGATGCAGGGGCTTCGGGTTTGCTCGTAGTTTCAGTCTCCTGAGTAATCTTGGGTTTGTGAACGATGTCTTTGAATTTCTTGGCGGCCATTAGGCACCTCCTCTACAGTTGCTTGAGTTGCTTGTTTTGGTTGACGTTTCCAGAGCGGGCTTTCGCTGTCGTCCGCGCCTTGGGCTTGTCGGGCTTGCGCGCCGCGGCCTCCTTAGCGCGCTTCGCTTTCACCCTTGCGGCAACTCGTGCTTTTGCTGCGGCTACCTCAGCCTTCGTATGTGTATGGTCTGCCATTAGGCACCTCCTCTGTGAGTTAACTTACTGTTCTGGGGCTGGGCCTGGAGCCACTTGTGCTCCCTGCATCAGCTGTCCAGCCTGCGTGACGGCGTTGGGCGTGGCGGCGGCCAGCATTTGCTGACGCTGCGCGGTCTGCTGTTCCTCTGCGATCTCAGCCTCGACCTCTTCTCGGCTCTTCACCAGACCCTTGAGGGGGATGGCAATAGCAGTACCGATGCGGCGGAGGGCCTCGTCAGTGTGGAAGTAGCGACCCGTCTGGGGGTCAATCTGGAACAGGATCTGCGACTCCTGCAGGAACGTACGCAGCTTGTCGAGATCGTGTGAGCGGCCAATGGACGCGAGGCCAGTGATGATCACGGGGCGCACGATGGGCTTGCCGTTGGGCAGCTTAGGCAGGGGCTTGAGGACGTTGGCCTTCTCGGCCAGCCGCTCTCGGCGCATCACTACAGGGAGTTGAAAGTCTTGGGAGAGGATCGTGTAGATCCCGCCGAAGCTATCTTCTAGCTCTCGGGCAACTTCTCGAATCTCCTCTGCGGTCACCCGCTCACCCTGCCGCCTAACGGCTGAGTTGAGGAGGAACACGAAGGAGAGGGAAGTGCGAAGGTCGTCTCGAGTTGTACCAGCCGTACGAAGGTCGGCGAACTTGTCGAGGGTGAGTGCCTCTACGTCCTTCCTGCGGCCTGCCACGAACTCACCGGAGGGTGCGTCCTTGAGGTGCCGAAGGTTGGTCTCCCCGTTGGGGTCGACGAGCCACTTGATGTCTGAGGCTGCGGCGGAGGCTTCGATGATTGCGCGCTGCAGTCCGGTGTAGGAGATGAGGTCTCCGATGTTCTCTTCGACCATGCCACGCCCATAGTCCTCACCGTCCACCCGCGTCATGCGGAGGAAGATGTACTCGGGTGCGTCTGCAGGGTAGGTGCCGCGGGTGCCGGGGATCTCGTTACCATGGACCTCCTGCCAGCGCTCGTAAGTCGAGGCGCTCGTGCCAGGCTTGATCTTGATGTAGGTGTAGAGGTCGATCTCGGCTTCGCGTCGACCGTCTGGGTCATCGTCGCCGAGGCTATTGGTCTTCTTATCGCTGGCGTCCAGCGTTTCCACGAACTCTTGGATGTCTTCGGGGAGGGTGTCCTCTGTCAGGGTCTCTTTGATGATCGCCTCTACAATCGTGCCGAACGCATCCCGGCGGGTGACGTAGCGGTTCAGGCGGAAGTAGCGCATCTTGCCGGATTCGGGAAGATTGAGCGCCACGTTGCCTGCGACCAGAAGTTGGCGAAGCGCCTCGTGGACAACGGGGCGAATAGCATCTCCCTCGATCAGCTCCGAAAGCTCGATCTCGCGCTGCGCTAGTTGCGCCTCGATCTCCGAGAGAACTTTGGCCTGCTCGTCGTCATCCCCGACCCCCTGTGTTAGGTTGGGGGAGATCTGGTACTTCAGGATGGGCTGAGAGGGAGGGAAGAGAGTGAGGAGCAACTTCGAGGAGACGTTGTTGAGGCCGCGAGCACCGAGTCCCTGCCACGATGTCTCCAAGTGCTGGCGGAAACGATCCTGTGTCGACACGTCCGAGGGCGACGGGAAGAGGCTGGGGATCGTGAGCACAGCGGAGTCGTACGCAGCCTGCAGGTAGGGTGACCGCACCGGAGTGCCCGCCTCGTAGCGCGAGGCTGCGAAGCCTGTGTTGTCAGGAGAGGGCATAGGTTGGGTCCTAGATTAGGGGGTAACCACGCCACCCGAGGGGGCTAGCGGTGCGAGACCAGAGAGGGGGATCGTGAGGGCGCGGGTGCCCGACGAGTTGCGCTTGCGAGCCTGCACACGGGCGTCCTGCTCGAGTTCCAGCTCTGCGCTTTCCTCGGGGGGCTGGGGCGGAGCGACCGGACGGGGCGGCTTAGGCGGGGGCGGGGGACACATTGGCTGGGACTCCTCTCCGCTGCAAGCGAAGGATGGTTTCTATCACGTCTCGCTGCCCAGCGGCTCGCTGGATCTCGGCGTAAGTAGCTGTGGGTTCAGGGTTTTTGAGAGGGAAAGCCTTCTCGAGGACTTCGAGCAGCTCGAGAGAGAGCCGCGGCAAGCCGTGTAGCTCGGAGCTAGGGACGGTCGGATCGAAGTCGGAAAGGCGTGTCTGAAACGCCATACAGGGCCTCCTCAGGTAGATTCTCTAAATAGGTGCAGGTTAGTGTGTGGGATAACACGCTCTATTTGATACTGCGCGGAGCGGTCTACGCGCAAGGGGCTGTGTTCAGCCGCCTACTTCTGTCCAGCATTTACTCATAGCCAGGCCCCACTCACCATCGTGGTCAGAGAGCCTCTGAGTCTCTTGTATGGGCGGCCGCCACTGCAGGGCGTGGGCGTACTCATGTATCAGTACGAGCCACTGTGCGGCACGAGGCAGTCGCCTATCGACCCGAATCAGGAAGTAGGCATCCTGCCCATCCTTCTTAGGGACGATCAGGGAGCAGTCCCCGAAGGAGCCGTCCGTAATCTCAACCCGGCGGAACCTCACCTCGAGATCTGTGTGGAGGACGAACTTGAGGTGATGCTTGAGTTTGCGTAGGTCCTTCTCCGTAATCTCCCACGGTGGGTGGAACGGGGTAAGGGTGAGATAGCTACGGAGATACTCCTCAGCGTAGGTCATGGAAGAAGCCCTCCGCGAGGTAGCGGGCAATGCGTCGCAGCTCGTCGAAGTCTCCCGTCTCTACCGTGAACTCCATGTTGAAGGTGAGGTCACTGAGGTCCTCCGAGGGGTGGCAGCTCTGGGTGATTTCGGGGCACCGCTTCGATAGCTCCCGCTTGTGAAGCCGCACGAAGAGAGTGCTTCCAAACGTGTACTCAAGACCCTCTTGCTCGTTTGCAAAGCGGCAGTCGGTGGCGATGAAGGCTTGGTGATACAGAGCGTTCGCCTTCGCCTCCGCCAGTGCGGAGTCTACCCACGTATTCGGGTCGACCTCCCGCCCTATCATCCCCCACTGCTTCAGGAGTTGGCGGCGGGGGACGCCCTGCACAGGATCGCACTCCTCCTTGTACTCCCAGAAGTCGAGCATGTTGTAGTCCCAATGGTAGATCGCAGCACATGCCAGCTTGAGGGACTTCGAGAACTTGACTGAGCCAATGTCCGACTCACCAAGGTAGTCGCGGACGTAGTTGGCGACCGTGTCCTTCCCCGCGCCAGCGTTACCGCATAGCACGAGGCACTTCATGTCTAGCAACTTGCCGGTGGTGTCCATAGAATCGGCTCTCCCTTTTCAAAGTCATAGTCGCAGTCACGGAGAATCCGAGCCATGCGTGCGTTAGTAATGGCGTCGTCCTCGTCGAGGCCGCCCTTCTTGAAGACAGCGAGCACCGCCGCCCACATCTCTTCCTCGTCGACCATCGTATCGGGGATGGCCTTCCCTGCAGCTACCTTCCCCGCGCCGGGGCAACCCGAATAGCCATCAGTGGGGTCACCCATGATGGCCTGCCGGTAAAACTGCTGCAGCGCAGCTGTCTCTCCTATCACCTCGACCTCGTCGAAGAAGCCGTTCTGCCTGTCCCAGTTCCAGTGGAGTCCGGGGATGGTGCGGAGGTCCTTGTCGATGGAGCAGATGACCCGGCGATCGTCAGCCCCAAACCCCAGCACGTCGTCGGCTGTGGCAAGGATGCCCATCACGTCGTCAGCCTCGAGGGTGGCCTTCTCAAAGCACTCGAAGCTCGCCTCGGCCCAAGCCCGCAGCTCCAGAAACAGGATAGGCTTCCGCGTGGTGCGGTTGCTCTTGTATCCGGGGTCTATCTTCTTTCGGAAGTTGTCCGGGCCTGTTAGGCAGACGATGGCACGGTCGGCCTGCACGTCATCTATGATCTTCATGATCTGGATCTTCACGTTCCTCTTGGCGTTGACGATGTCGAAGGCGTACGCCCCCTCCGCAGGATGCTCTAGTTGATACATGGGCTCGTCGAACACCACGGCACAGCGGTGTATGATGATGTCCCCGTCAATCAGTGCGATGGTGCTCATACACACCTCCCTGCATTGGCGCACCAATAGGCAGGACGCAGACACTTGAAGCACCAGCTCCATCTATCATGTTGATTCCAGTTCATACAATATCCTCCTCTTCCAAGATTCTGTCATGCACGAGGTCGCGCATGTTCGCGATCGCTCCTGCTACCGCGGCGGCAGTTGCCGTCCCTGAGTCGAGTAGCTCAATCAGCCTGTCTGCCACTTCCATGTAGGGCTGGTACAGGCAGCGGTCGCAGAGGTAGGGGCGGCCATAGAACTCACGCCCACAAACGGCGTACTCCCCATGACCCTCGACGTGCCCAGCGCCGCATCCGACTTTTCGCTGCTCTTCTGTTAGTGCGTCTCTGCCCAATTTGCCCCCACCTTGTACTCTCCCGCGAGCGGGATGTTCATGTTGTATGCTTCGCCGGCCAGCGTGATAGACGCGCACGCCATCCTGCCAACAAACTCTGCGTTCTGCGCTGGACACTCCAGCTGCCACTCGTCGTGGACCGTGAGCATGAACTCGTAGTCCTTGCCCGGCTTCATCCCCTCGCCCTGCAGCGAGTGGTCGAGGATGGTCTGCGCCCTCTTCATTACGATTGCGCCTGCACCCTGCAGGAGCATGTTGAGGGCCGAGTGCTTGGACTCGATGTCTACGCGCCGCCCGTCAGGGAGAAGCACGTAGCCAGGATCGTCCTTTTTGCTCTGCACCAGCTCAGTCAGCTCGCCGATCGCGTCGATCTTCGAGAGCAGACGGCCACGCGCCCGCTTCCCCAGAGCCCGAGCGGACTCCTTTGTGAGGCGGGGCGGGGCATCAGGGACGAGCCCCTGCTCGTACGCCATGCTCCAGTCGAAGTGTACAATGGCCCCGAGCTTGGGGTCCTGTGCACCATAGAGCCACGCGTAGGAGAAGGTCTTCTGGTTGTTCCGGATGTACAGCCCCGTGGCGTCACGGAAGTACTCGTGGATGTCCCCATTGAGGACGACCCTAGCGAAGTCGCCGTGGTCCCAAGCCGCGAGGTAGTGTGCGAACATCCGCATCTCGAGGCCAGAGGCGTCCGCCCCTACCTGCACCCAGCCGGCGCGTGTAGGCCCGAAGCACTCCCGGCACTCTTTGCCATAGGGTTTCCCCACGGAGGGGACCTGCCCCAGATTGGGCGTAGTGTGCGACATCCTCCCGGTCTTGGTTCCTGATACGTTGACGCGCCCGCGGATGATGCCCTTCTTCTCGTGCTTCATCCAGCCTTCGTTGCCCGTCGAGACCATCCCGAGCTTCTTGCTCAGCTCCTCGTACTCAGCGAAGTCGTGTGCCAGCTCCCATGGGAGGTCCATGAGCAGCTTGCGGTCGAGCTTCGGTGAGCCGTCCTTGTTGTAGGAGGCAGGCTTCCACCCGTACCGCTGGGTCAGGCAGTAGGCGACGTGCTGGCGTGAGCCGGGGTTCAGCTCGACGTGCTTGACCCGGAGGTAGGGCTTGCCCTTCTCCATGCGGTCCACTACCACAGCCTGCCCGTCGATCAACTCCTCGTGTGTCCGGTTCTGCGAGCGCTTGGGGGTAGCCGTCCCACCGGAGGTGAGCCAAGGCGGGAACTCCCTCCGTAGCTGCACCGCTAGCTCGTCCCGCCGCGTGGCGAGTACGTTCTCGAGGGCACGGGCCTTGGTCACGTCGAAGCCTACACCGTTCATGCGCTGCCGCCTGAGGACGTGTGCCACGTTGCAGTCCAGCACGAAGGACGCCTCCGAGTAGCCACATCGAGCGCCCAGGAAATACTTCCAGAGGGCGACGTTGACACGCACGTCGGTGGCGCAGTACTCGAGCATCTCGGGGGAGTAGACCTTCCAGTCGGTGCTCTTCCCGAAGTCACCCTTGGCCTCGCCGATGCGCCACGCCCAGAGCCCGAGCGAGTGACCGGAGCGGAAGCCATCAGGTGGCGGACCCCAGCGCTGCTCGGCCACCCTGTTGAAGAGGAAGAGCCTCTCTGCAGAGTAGGCCATCTCGCCCGCAAGCCGCGTGTCGAAGAGGTCCACGGAGTAGTGGGGCCGCCAGTCGAAGAGCTGGTCGAGCACAGGCAGGTCGTAGTCCACGATGTTGTGGCCCGCGAGGTACTTGGCTGAGTCCAGTAGCTTGCGTAGGGGAGGGAAGCCAGCGTCCGCGGTGAACCTGAACTCCTCCTCCGTGTCGAGGTCAATGACCACGGCACAGTGCCATTTCGAGACGGGGTCCTTCCGGGGTGCCCAAGGGGTTGAGAGCAGCCCGTCTGTCTCAAGGTCGAATAGTAGTCTTCGCGTTCTTTCCATGTTTCCTCTTCCTCATAACCGCTACAATGAGCAGTGTGCCTATCATTATGCTAGCGCCTAGCGCCGGCTCCGGTACCGTAGTTACGTGGCAGCTCTCTGCCACTATGTTGCATAGCCCCGCCGCCTCGTCCTTGCAGTCTGCCCAAGGCACGGCGATGGCGTCTCGAGTGTAGACTGTGTAGTCGCATCGCACGCCGTCGATGGCCCACAGGTTCTCGATGTGGGCTTGGGATGCCTCCAGTCTCACCCAAACATTGTTGTAAGCCCTGAGGGCATCAGTGAGCGTCCACCCATCTGTGTTAGGTACTGCCACTCACCCCTCCTCCTTCGCGTCTCGCAGGGCGAAGCATACTTCGCACCCTCCAACGATCCCGTCCTCGCAAGGTAGGTGACGCTCCGACACGGCAGCGTCGAGTGCAGCCAGCGCGGCCTCGGCTTTCTCTGCGCGGGCTTTCATGTCATCAAACACAACCTGCTCCGCGTCTATCTTTTCACACAGCATGGCTACCTGATTTTCTGTGGCATCTTTGTAAAACCTCGCCTCCTCCAGCTTGGCGCGGAGGGTGGCGATAATGCAGCGCGGGCAGGTTACGGGGATGGTCGCC
>Ga0307379_10012681_pt1 | contig 10973 bp, 12 predicted proteins | sample UN2MG_FD_202237 | JGI IMG/M metagenome (GOLD analysis project Ga0307379, IMG submission 202237) | Soil microbial communities from Risofladan, Vaasa, Finland - UN-2 | ecosystem: Environmental > Terrestrial > Soil > Coastal area > Acid sulfate soil | place: Finland: Risofladan, Vaasa | collected... | reverse complement strand
CACGGGTGAAGGAGACTAGAAGGCCCGCCTATTCCTCGAGCACGTATTCGAACAACAGATAGGAGAGGACCAGGAAGACCACGCTGAACCCGATCAGGAGCCTCAACCAGCTTGCGTATTCGGCCGGCGGAAGCCCTCTCAACGCCCCTGTGCTCGCCTCAATGCCGGCGATGAAGACCGGCACCGCCACGGGAAACTGCAGCACGGGTAGCATCACTTCCCGCATGCGCGTATTCGCGGAGACGGCGCCGAAAATCGTCCCCACGGCGACGTAGCCCAGGGTACCCAAGAACACCGTCAACGAGAACCACTTCATCGAGGGCAAGAACGAAAAGTTATACCAGAGGGAAACCGCGAATACCACCACCGCCTCCGCAATCAGGAGGAAGAACAGGTTGGCGAGCATTTTCCCCAGGTAAATCAATCCCGGATCGACGGGAGCAAGCGCCATCCCTTCCAGGCAACTATTCTCGAGTTCGGCCGCGGACGATCGGTTGAAGCCCAGGATTCCGGCGAAAGCGAATGCGATCCACAACAAGCCAGGGAGCAACCGTAATTTCTCCTCGCCCGCCGGCTCGAAGGCAGAATTGAACAGGAAAACCACCAGCAGCCCGAAAACACACATCGAGACCAGCGTCTCGCGATGACGTCACTCGACCCGGAGGTCTTTGGCAAAAATCACCAAGATGATTCGCACATTCCGCATTTTGCAGTGCTCTGTAGTCAGCGACCGGCCATCAGCTTTCAGCGATTAACAAGTCCGGATTTAGCTTCTGGCGCTCAATGCCTGGCAGGCCGGGCTTTATGTTGTTGCGTTCCTGCATTTACCCTTTGCCTTTTGCCTTCGCTCTATGTCCCCGCCCGCAATCTTCTACCTTCCACATGCGCCTTGCTGCTTACCGCCTACTGCTTTCTGCCTTCTCATTTGCAATCCCCAGCGCACTGAGTGGCGCAAGTTGCAGGGGCCCGTCGTATTTCACCCGGCCACTATCCAGCGCCACCAGCCGTCGCGCGATGCTGGCGCCTTGCTCGAAATCGTGAGTGGAAAACACCACCGTCTTTCCCCGCTCGGGAAGCCCTCTGAGGATGGCGCGAAGGTTTTCAGCCGACGCCGCGTCGAGGCCCGTGAAGGGCTCATCGAGGAGGAGGAAATCGGGATCGTGCAGAAACGCCCGGGCGAGCGAAGCCCTCTGCTGGAGCCCGCGCGAGAGCTTCCGGACCGGCTCGTCAGCCCGGTCAATGAGGGCGAAGAGTTCCAAGGCTTCGCGGATTCGCGCCTCGATGTCGGAAAGTCCGAAGAGCGTTCCGGCAAACCTCAAGTTCTCGCGCGCGCTGAGCTCACCATAAAGAAAGGTGGCGTGCGCGACAAAACCAATCCGGGATTTTGCGGGAGCCGGATCGCCGTGAAGGTCCCTGCCGTTGAAGAAAGCACGGCCCTCGCTGGGCCGGGGCAGCGTCGCCAGTCCTCAGCAGCGTAGTTTTCCCGGCGCCGTGGGGTCCATAGATGAGAACCGAGTCGCCCGGCTCAAATCGCAGATGGACTTCCTTCAACGCTGCAAGGTCGCCGAAGAACTTGGAAACGTTCTGGAGTTCGAGGGCGAGCTCAACGCGGGACTCGTCGGATGGCATAGGCTTCGAGAAGCGAAGGGTTCCTTTTCAGGACCGCTACGAGCCTGGCCTTGAGTTCCAGGCGCTCTTTCCAATAGCTCTTTTCCACGAGCTTCTGGGCGGCAAAGAGCTCATCCAGGTCAGCGAGAGAATTCAACAACCCTTCGACCTTGGCCTCAAGCTCCTTCTGCTCTGGACTCGTTTGCTGCCGTTTTTTCCACTGGGGCCACTCCCTGGCCACGCGGACTCCGAGCGCCCACAACAGCACTAGGAAGAAGCAGAAGAGCGCCGGCGTGCCCAGGCGCGTCATCGGGCTGGGAACGACTCGCACCTCGCCCTCGCCCTGGCCGGTTCCGGAGTCGGAACTCGGCGCGGCTTCCCCGCTCAACAGGGCGTCCAGCGTTGCCCAGCGCGGAAGGTTCGTCGCTTGGAATCTCTGAACCCTGTTGGCGGGATCGACGCCCGCGGATTGGAAAATCTTGGAGTCAACCGCGAGACTCGAAGGAAATACGTGCAGCTCCGCGCGGTCGATGGGGTAATCAGCGGCGCTCAAGAGTGTCACCTGTCCTGCGACGTAATCCGCCTCGTAGGCCACGATAAGGGTGGTGCTGCCGGGCTTGAGAGGATAACGGATGGAGAATTCCCCCGGGGATTTGCCCGGCTCCGCTGACTGGGACAGCGGCATATTCATCAGGCCGCGGATGGCGACGTTGGGCTCCGAGATCTCCGCCGGGATCTGGAATCGAAACGTCCCCTCCGAGCTCAGGTAAGAGCGAGGCGGCCGGGAGGAATTCTGGATGACGTACTCTTCCTGGACCCGCACCTTCGAGCCTTCGGCGCCGGCCAGCACGCGCAGCGATTCAATGCGAAGCGATGGCTCGGTCTGCGTGGATTCGTACACGGTTAGGTCTACGGTGCTCGTATCCGACGCATCGAACTGGACGGGCGCGGCATAGTTGACACCTTGGAATTCCGTCTGGATCAGGTAAAACGAATTGGTGTCAATGTCGCCGCTGGAGAAAGCGAACCGGCCGTCGGCATCCGTGGACGTCATCGCCGCCTGCTGCATACCCTGGCGCAGGGTCAACAAGCGCACCGTCTGATTCGGAACGGGCTGGTTGACCGTGCCGTTCAGGAGGCGCCCTTCAATCCGCCCCTTGGCAACGAGCCTCGAGGGAACAACCGCGCCCATGAGCAAGGCGCACGTTGCGGCAGACAACAAGCGAAATAACGGAGTCCGTTTCATCGGGAGTATTCGCAGTGATCTTCTTGGCCCAGCATGTGTCGGGTGCAGGTCGCCGGATCGCTTGGCGAAGGCCGCGCCTGCTTTCAACCTCCGCGCACGCGCGGAGAAACGGACGCTCCGCATCCCCCACAAAACTTCACCGGCAAGGGATTTTCGAATCCACACTTCGAACAGACGTATTCCTCGGTCGGCTGGAGCTTTCGTTGGGAGCGCCGGGTCGCGACTTCCCGCTCGATGAGCGCGTCGTCTTCGCTCGAGAGTTCCAATTCCTTCGTGGCGGCCATCAGATGGGCCGCCTCACGCGTGTAATTCTCGCGCAACGACTGGTAGTCGTTTTGGGCGATCTTCCCTGATTTGTATTCGAAATCCAAATCTTGCATGTTCTCATAGACCACCAGCCGCCGCCGCTTGAGGTCAATCAGCGGCGTTACATCGACGGGAACCGCCTGCTCGCCGGCGGAGTCCGTGGCGAGCAGCGGCGCTACAACAAAAACCAGCAGCGCGGCCGAAATCAAAACGCTCATCGCAAGAAGCATCTTTCAGTCCACCTCGGGGCGGAAGGCGAGCCGGGCACGGTCGCCGGCCTGACTTATGCGTCCGCGACCTGCTTCATCTCCTCTTCGATGGCGGCGAGCAAATCCGGGTCGACGGGTGGCGCCGGCGGCGCCGTGGCGGTTGGGGGTGGTCTGCGCAAGCGCCGGACAGCCAGCGTCACCACCCCAAGACCCATAACCAACGCCAGGCCGGGAAGTATCCAGGCAGCCAGATTGAATCCTTCGGCCGGCGGCGAGGCCAGGACTTTCACCCCGTAGCGGCCGACCAGCGCCTTCAGAATCGCCGGCTGGTCTTTGCCCTCCGAAATCTCTTTCTGGATAAAGGCGCTGATTTCCTCGTCGGAGGAACAATTGTTGTGAGTGCAGGAATTCAGGCCATAGTTGCAGCCGCACTGGCACACCAGGAGTTCGCCGATTGATTTCAGCGTGGGCTTGGCACTCTCTTCGCCCGCCGTCGCCGGCGCCAAAGCGGCGAAGACCGCAAGGGCAAGCACCGCTGGCGCGAGTCTCCGGACTGTTTTCCTAAAGCGCATATTTCTCAGCGACGGCCTCTTCGCGCGGCCGGCGGATTCCGGCCATCTCGCGCTCCACGCGGCTGGGGACCAGAGCCAGCAATGTTCCCAAGAACACCACCACCCCGCCGATCCATACCCAGATCACCAGAGGGTTCACGAAGATTTCGACAATCGCCTTGCCGGACTCGGGATCCGGTCCGCCGAGCACGGCGTAGAGGTCCTCGTCCAGCCGGGTCTTGATGGCGACGATGCTCGTGGACTGTTGGCTCGCCGGGAAAAACCTCCGCTCCGGCTGGAGGGTGCCGAGCGCCCGGCCGTTCTTCACGACGGCAAGTTCAATCCGCTGATAAATATAGTTGGGCGCCTCACCGCTGGTCACGCGCTGGCAACGCAACACGTAATCGTCGACGCGCATCGTATCGCCTTCGTTCAGCAGGCCCTTCGCTTCGGTTTGGAACGCCTGTCCTGCAAAACCCACAAAGAGCAGGACGATGCCCAGGTGAATGATGTATCCGCCATAGCGGCGGGTATTGCGCATCGTGAGGTTATAGATGGCCTGGACGAAGTTTTCCCGCGCCGTCTGCATCCGCGTGCGCGCGCCTTTGTAAAATTCTTGCAGCGTGCAAGCAGCGACGAAGACCGAAAGGAACAACGCCATCCAGGCGTAAAAGTGCCGCACACCGGCAGAGAAAAGGACCACTCCCGCCACCGCTGCCAGGGCCACCGGCCCCGCAAACGCCCGCTTCAAGCTCTGAAACGACGTCTTCCGCCACGCCAGCAGCGGTCCGGCGCCGGTCAGGAAAAGGAGCAGCAGCCCCATGGGAATCGTGACCTTATTGAAGAACGGCGCGCCGACCGTCACGGTGACGTCTTGCAGGGCCTTGGAGAGGATGGGGAAAATCGTTCCCCAAAGGATCGCAAAAACCGCCGCCAGCAGAATCCAGTTGTTGAACAGAAATCCGCTTTCGCGCGAGACCATCGAATCCAGCTTGTTTTCACTCCTCAAGAATTCCAATCGCAAAAACAGCAGCGTCGCCGAAAACAATACGATGATGGCGAGAAAGGCGGCGAAGAACGGCCCGATTCTCGACTGCGCGAAAGCATGCACGGAGGAAACAATGCCGCTACGGGTGAGGAACGTCCCGAAGATGCAGAGGAAAAACGTGACGGCAACCAGCACGATGTTCCACACCTTCAGCATGCCGCGTTTTTCCTGAATCATCACGGAGTGAAGGAACGCTGTCCCCGAAAGCCAGGGCAGAAGCGAAGCGTTCTCCACCGGATCCCAGCCCCAGTAGCCTCCCCAGCCGAGCACGGCGTAAGCCCAGTTGGCTCCCATCAGGATACCGAGGCCCAAGAACATCCAAGGGACCATCGTCCAGCGGCGCGTGGTGCGAATCCAGTTGTCACCCAACTGCCGGGTGATGAGCGCGGCCATGGCGAAGGCAAAAGGCACCACAAAACCTACGTACCCCAGGTAGAGCATCGGCGGGTGGACCACCATCGAGTGATACTGAAGCAGCGGGTTCAGCCCGTTTCCGTCCGCGGCACGAAACGCCTGCGATCCGGTGGCGGAAACCAGAGAGAGCTCATTGAAAGGATTGGCAGCGAAGAAAACCAAGGAGGTGAAAAACGTCCCGGTGCCCATCAGGATCGAGATGACGTAGGGCATGAGCTGGCGATTCTTCCGCCGGTTCAGCAGGACGGCAAATCCGCTATAGAGGCTCAGGAGCCACGTCCAGAAAAGCAGCGAACCTTCCTGGCCTCCCCAGAGGACGGCTACTTTGTAGTAGACCGGGAGTTCCCGGTTCGAATGTGCGGCGACGTAAGCGTTGTGAAAGTCGTCTCTGAAGATCAGGATTTCGAGGACGATCACGCACAGGGTGATCATGACCACGAACGCCAAAGTGGCCCGCTCGGCGCTTCGCACCACGCGGCGGCTTCGCAGCTTGCCGCCCACCGCCCCGGCGACTACGCCGTACGCGGCGAAGGCCAGCGCGGCAATCAAACCTACGCTGCCAACCTGGTTCATAGATTCTCCGGGCTACCCTGAGCAGACGAAAATGCGGGTCCCGAACGGAACCGTCCGGGAGGAGGCCGGCCTACTTCGCCCCGTCCATTGAGGCCGTTCTCGGCGAGGGCTCGCCCGCACCCTTGGGCTTGGCCTCATACTTCGAGGCGCACTTGGCCTGGATCTTTTGGGCGCGAAACTCGCCCCGGGCTGTATAGTCGCCTTCGACGATGGCCTGGGCGCCGCCGACAAATGTGTCCGGCAACGTGTCGGTGCCCACGTACGTGACCGGGATCGAATTCGCGTCCTGGGCCAAACGGAAGGTCACCGTTCCGCCGCGCCGTTCGATCGAGCCGGGCGTCACGATGCCACCCACACGAATGCGCTGGCGCGTCGCCTTGCCGCCGGTGAGCTCGTTCACCGTAACGTAGTATGTTTTGCTTTCCTAAAAACCCGAGATGGCCTGCCAGGCGACCACCCCCAGGATGATGCCAATGCCGATTCCAAATTTCAGTTTCTTGTTTTTCATCCGGAACTTAACCCCTGCGGGAGACTCGGAGGGAACCCCAAGCACCCAACCGAGCCCTCTATACCTCTAAGCCCGAATGACGATTTTGCACCCTTGCGCGAAGTTAGTCAGCTGGGCCCTACGGAGAGGCCCCCGTTGACAGAACCGGGCATGCGTGCAAGACTAACATATTCAAGCCTGTGACCCCGAGGTTCGCCCTCGTCGTGCCGTCATGGCGCGGGGGCAGTTAATCAGGCTTGTTCTCATGCGCCCGTAGCTCAGCTGGATAGAGCACTTGCCTACGAAGCAAGGGGTCGGGTGTTCGAATCACCCCGGGCGTACCATTCCGCTGTTTTCGCCGCTCCGCAGATCAAGTCAAAGGGTTTTCGATAGGTGGGATAAACACTTGTGGCGTCCAAGCGGCAGTTCGAAAGTACGATTCTCAGTAGTTTGGCTCTTTCCGTCGAATCCTGCCTAACATATAGAGAATAGGCCTTGTTTGCGAGTTCTAGAATCCTGACGCTGTCCAGCACTCGATCCGGCTTGATCTCGTCTAGCCCCTGAATCGCAATCAGGATCTGTTGCTCCTCCCCTTGCCACTCTTCCATCTTGCGAAGCCAGAAATCCTCTGAGATTTTGCCATCGAGCTTATCGAGATACGCCTGGTCAATACGGCGCCGGATCGCAGCGAGACGTTGCCTTAGGCGCTCCGCCTCATGCCCTCTGTGCTCCTCTGAGCGTCCCCGATCTTCGACTATGGCCTTCTGCAAAGGACCCAGCACTTGATCTGGAATGTGAATCTTCTTCAAGACCTCGCCCAGGCGCTCTCCCAACTCTTCTTCTCGGAAGTAGGGCAACTCGCATTTCCCCCTATACCCGGTGCAATGGTAGTAGGCATATTTCCCCTTCTTCAGCTCTGCCGTCACCATGCAGTCGTCATAGGCGCATCGAAGCAAGCCTGAATACGCAAACTCGTGCTTTCGGTATTTGGGCTTATGGTGGCCCCGAAACCCGGCCTGAACTCGTTCAAAAAGCTCATTGCCAACAAGGGGCGTGTGTGTTCCTTTGTAGGTCTTTCCCTCCCAAACGAAAAGCCCGATGTAGAACGGGTTCTTCAAGATCCGCTCCAGATAACTCTTAGGATGGCGAATTCCAAACTCTTCGGACACAAGCTTTCCCAGCCTCGCCAATGAGTATTGACCGGTGGCGTAGAGTTCAAACATGCGTTTCAGGATTGGGGCTTTTTCAGGATCGACCTCAATGGTTCGCTGTAGCTTATTGTTGCGATAGCCGAACGGAGCGTGGCTGGGGTAGATGCCCTGCTCAGCTTTTTCGCGCATCCCCTTGCGGACTTCTTCTCGTAGATTCTCAATAAAGTTCCGTGCGATGACGAGCTGAATACCGTGCAGCAGTTTGGCCTGGGATTTCGAATCTTTGCTTATCACCTGACCTTCCTTGGGCAGGTGAACTTCCACGTTCAGATCTTCCAAGGTGACAAAGTCCCGGAAGTTACGGTACAGACGGTCAGTCTTTTCAACGATCACCGTTCGGCAGCCTGGGTTTCCATTCAGGAATCGGAGCATTTCGCCAAACTGTTTTCTTCCGGTCGCTTTGGCCCTTTCAACATCAATGAATTCTTTCACGATCGTGAAGCCATGTTTCAGGGCATATTCCCGAAGGAGCTTTAGCTGTGCCGGGATCGAATACCCCTCTTTTTCCTGGTCCTTACTGGAAACGCGGGCGTAAAGGACGGCTTTTCTCACGCAATGCCCTCCGGAAACTCGATTCAGGCTGTCTGCGCATGGCCAGTTTAGAGCCCATGGAAGAAAATCTCAAGCCAAAGCGAATCGCTCCTGGTAACTACCCGTTTGGTCCTCTCTTGGGCACCGCACAACAGGGTGCTGCCTCCATCCTTGAGAGGTCGACCCGGGTATGCCCGGACTTTACCGACGCTGGTCCAAACGTGTCTGATCACGATTGTTGTGGCTGTCCCACTCATCCAAAAGCTCGAAGAACTCTCTCAGCGTAGCGACTGCAGTCGGGTCGATTATACATTCCTCGCAAAGCGTTTCTTCACCCGTTCTCTCGAGATGCGACGTGCTTTCCTGGCGCGGATCGAGGTGCGCGCCAAGCGATGAGGTCGAGTCGTTACCCACACCAGCGTAATGGCCGCTAGCAGGTCCCTGCACGTGCGAAGCAGACTTCAAAGCCAAGCCTACGTCGCGGAGACCTTTGCTTGATCGTTCCATCAGATTTCTCAACTGGGCCGAACATCCATGCGCGTGACCGTCTGCAGGCCGGTCGGAGACCGGAACTCACCAAGTTGACCTAAGCGCCTCAATATCAGAATCTGCGATCTCCGCATGTGTCTCCTCTTGAGCGTGGCCCAGCCCGTCCACAGGGTTGGCCGTTCGAGCCAATGCCCGTCGCACACGCCAGACCGGAATATCGAGTTTCCGTGCGATCTTGCGCAGGGACAGGTTTTGGCTTCGGAGGCGAATGATCGGGTCTACGTCGACTTTTACCCGAGGTCGGCCAATCTGTTTGCCAAGGCTGCGGGCGTGAGCGATTCCCGCTCGCACGCGTTCCACGAGTAGATCGCGCTCGAACTGAGCCACAGCACCAAAGATTCCGAACAACAACTGACCTGTCGGTGTGGTGGTATCCACGCCTTCAGTCAGACTGATGAAATCGATGCCCAAGGCCTGGAACTCTTCGAGGCTGTCGAGAAGATGTTTGAGTGAGCGCCCAAAGCGGTCGAACTTCCAGACCACCACAGCATCGAACTGCCGCTTCCGTGCGCCTTGCATGAGGGCATCGAGTTGGGGCCGCCGGCGTTCGGTATGCCGCTCACTCCCACATCCACGAATTCGAGCACTCGGCCGAAGCGTTGGTTGGCGTATCGGCGAAGCTCATCCAGCTGGAGGCCGCAGTTCTGTTCAAGGGTGCTGACCCGTGCGTACAGAGCCGCTGTCCTTAAGTTCGATTTGACATCCGACGATGCCCTGCCCGCTATGAAATCTCCGTTTTCCGCTCTGCCCTCGGAGTGCCCAGCTCGTATAACGCCGCCACAAAAAGAAAAAGCCAAAGCACTGGATAGAGCCCTTTGGGCAATTCCGTTGGCTTTGGCTTCGCTTACTCTAGCGCTGCTATTTCGCTAGCTTCCAGCAACACCGGATCAAACCATCACTAGCCGTTCTTTGTCCGTGATCTTCAAATGTCGCTCGATGCAACGCCCATTGCTGGTTCTTCCCAAGATGCGGATGAGGCGTGGGCGCGAGAGGTCAATCTCGATTGCCTCGACATGCTGGTCCACATAAACAGAGCGTCGCGACTCTCCCTCCAGCCGAAGGTGAATGTTCCCTCTTGAGAATTCGGGTCTTTCGCTCATTGTCGTTCGCCCTTGTTCTTGATCGTCCATAACGCAACCGAGCCGGCGCAGCAAGTTCCCCCACGGTCAATCCTCGGCTAGAACTCATCTTCCAGATAGCCTTGATAGCGCGTCTTCAGTTCGCTCCTCCGGGCCTCGACATATTTGTCGAGGTCAGTTTCCGTGACGATCCAGACGCGGCCGAATCTGTGACCCTTCAGTTTCCCCTCGGTAACGAGCTGGATGACTCGAGTTTGCGTGCAGTGGAGCCGCCGCGCGACGGCGGGCAAGCCTAAGATCTCGAACTCGTTCTCTCCGACCGTAAACCGGAGTGTCTGCTCATCGAGCTTGCGGCTCTCGGCAGTCGTCGGATTCGTATAGCGGCGACTGACTTTGACCTCCGGCTTCCGTTTACCTAAGGGCCTGATTATTGGCATGGGCGTGATCCTCTATCAAACAAAACGAGATTTTGTCAAACATACGTTCTTATGTCAAGAGAAATTGTTTGATTAAACTTCTCCTGACGGCCGGCCCTCCATCGAGCCACCTTGGGGTTTCCGCGGCACCGCCTCCGCGGGCAATCGGCCAAAGCGGCACTCGATGCGGCCGAAGAGGTTCCATGGCCTGCGCCACCACCCACTGCAATCCCATCCATGCCTCCCACCCGCCCCCGGGGCTCGACATTTGTGGCCGGAAGAAATCCGTATCCAACCTCCTGGCCCTTTCGCCTTTTGTAAGTTGTTGTGGCTATGGGTGGCCGGGTGTAAGTGATTACCTAATTACAAGGACGATTGAACGGAATGGTCTCGCATGCGGCCCCTATTCAATCCCAGCCGGATGGGCTAGTCAGTGCGGAATCTCTTTACGCTCGTGGCTACGGGTGGGAAACAGTTCGCTCAGCTATCCTCTACCGAACACCACTACTCAGTCGCGCAGCAAGGTTTGTATGGAAAAAGCGCTAGGGATAAACACGCTTCGCACCTTTTCGACGATTCTCTTTTTTCGGAAGGACCCGAATGTTCCCCGGATCGTTGGTGCCGCCCTGCGAGAAGGGGGTGATGTGGTCGAATTCGAAGTCTTTCTTTCGGATTCTCTTACCTCTGTTGGCAGGATCTCTGTAGAATTCCTGATAGAACTTTGCCCACGCCAAGCGTTTGCTTC
>Ga0307379_10012680_pt1 | contig 10974 bp, 20 predicted proteins | sample UN2MG_FD_202237 | JGI IMG/M metagenome (GOLD analysis project Ga0307379, IMG submission 202237) | Soil microbial communities from Risofladan, Vaasa, Finland - UN-2 | ecosystem: Environmental > Terrestrial > Soil > Coastal area > Acid sulfate soil | place: Finland: Risofladan, Vaasa | collected... | reverse complement strand
GATTTTGCTTTCATGTCTAATTCAGAAGACGAAACAACTGATAGTTTAGAAGCAACAAAATTTGGATTTGCAATCCCATCAAATGCCACAATTAAAGGAATACAAGTTCAAATAAGACGAAAAGTTGAAACCGCTAGTTATATTTTAGACGTAAAAATTCAATTACTTAAAGCAGGCGTTCCAGTTGGAGAAAATAAAGCAGATCTCGTTAATACATGGGATTCAACAGGGGCAACGGGAGAATTAGTTAGTTATCCTAAAACTGGAGCCTCTACAGATTTATGGGGGGCAGACTGGAATTATGAAGATATAAATCATGATGATTTTGGTGTCTATATTGTTGCAAAAGAACCAGATGATCTTCACGAAATTAATCTAACTATATTCTATGTATATATAAAAATATATTATGAAATACCTGAAATTCTAAAACAATATAGTAAAGTTATTGCTGTCTCTTATTCAACTAATAATAGAATAACAGGAGATACAGTTTTTAACAAAGTTGTTATAGGAGGAGTCCCTTTATCTATTTCAGCTTATTCGTTTGGAGATAATCCATCTTTATTCCCTGATGCAACTATTGAATCTAATATATATTATGCCTTAGATATTATAGAAATAACAGAAACTAGTGATGTAGAAATAACTACATATGATAACAATATATTTACATGGGATGGTAGTAGATTATCGAATTTAAGACTTAATAATAAAAATTATATAAATGTATCCATACAAGGGAATGCAGGACAACCATATCATAATACTACTATACAAGGAGTTCCATTTGCTTTAGATGAAAATAGATGTTTAATAGTTAATCAATCAGGTTATACATTTGATAATATAGAAGAAATAGGAGAAGATCCTAGCAATAGAGAACCAGATATTAAAGAATTAATGGTAGGAGGAGTGCCTTTATCAGCTGGCAGAATAGGAAATAAATATTATTTAATTGTAAATGCTCTTCCTGCAAGTTAATTAAAATTTATTCTTCATTTGTTGTGCAACAAAATTTAACAACTCCATATTGAATCCATAATTTATATGACTCTCCATCTATATCTTCAAAGTATAAAATATGATCTGGATTGCCTCCTTTGCACTTTAATCCTTGTGCTTCTAATGCTTTCCCAAATAAGTTCATAGCCACAGTAGAAGTTATATTCATATCTTTTACCTTAAATCTAATAATTCAAATCTTTCAGAACCTTTAATTAATTCTTTTATTAATTTTTTTAATTCTGTATTTTCTGCTGTTAAATTTCTATTTTTTGTGGCCATACTTTTTTTATATTTTTCATAAGATTTTTCAACATCATGGATAATATCATCATAATTAAGTTTTAAACTTTCACCATCTAAAACAATAAGTCTATTTTCAGTATTAAAAATAGTGCTTTTTTTTGTTGTTTTTTTATCACGACTATCTCTCCATTCAATACCAATTCCTTTTGGAGTTTGTTTAATAACAGTTGCTAATTTTTTGCTAATTGACCTTTTCCCCCCTTGAGGATATCCATAGTTATTGAACCTAGTCCATAAATGAAGAACATTGTCTCCTATTTTTATATCTCTTCCTAATAAATCTTTAAATGTGTTTTTTTGTATTTTATCTTTTACTATATATTTTATCATATCATCGGAAAAATTCCAACTTATTTCTTTCATATAATAATAATCACTATAAACCTTACTTATTGTTAAAATTCTATTACAATCTAATGCTTTAATATCTGTTTCCATACCTTTTGTAAAATAATACTGATCCTGACAATTATCCTGACAATTTATGCTTCCGTGATCAGTAACTCCGTATTCTTCTACCATTTCTTCCCATGTTTTTATTTTTACTTTATCTTTTGCTTTATATTTCATCTTATGTCCAATATCTCAAATCTATTATTTATAGTTAATCCTAAATGCTCATTTAATCTATGTTCCCATAATTGACTATCTTCTAAACAATAAACTAAATTAGAAGAATTAAATTTTTTTTCAGGTTCATCAAAAATTGTATTTATTTTTATACGATAAGCAAAAATATTATAAACATTATAAAATTTTACATTTTTTTCTATTCTTGAAATTACAAAAATATTATTACGAGAAAAATTTAAATCTTTTAAAGGATATATCGACTTACATAACATTCCTAGCTGAATAGGAATTCCTGACCTAATAAGATCACAATAATATTTATTAAAATAATATTCTTTAATGCTCAAACTCTCCAAACTTTTCTAAATACTCTTGTTCAAATGGTTCAATTATCCTAGCAAGCCCTTCACCATCGTCATCAATTATAATTTTTTCAGGAAAATAAAGAAAAAAATCTAAATGTTCTGTCTCTACTTGTAAGTAATCACGTAATTTTTTAAATGTTTGTCCTATTTTTAAAGCTTCTTTTTTATTAGGAGCATCATCCATATAATCTATTTCTTTAACAAGAATTAATTTCATTTCATCTAAAACTGTATAGTTTTTTTTATTCATGTCTTTATAAGAAATCATATATTTAGAACAAGCAAATACAAGATTTTCATTTTTGCAAATAATCTGCATTTCTTTAAACTTACCTTCATATTTAATTACCTCTTCCTTAATTAAAGGAACAAAAATAAGATCTTTATCTTCTGCCATCTCTTCTTTAAATAAATCTGAAATAATCAACCCAAATCCTAATTTAAAGTCATTATTATCAAAACGTTCTTGGTTATCCATTTCATATCCAGTATCTTAAGTCTATTATTAAATTTATCTTTTCAAAGGGAGAATAAGATTAAGATTAACATCTATTATTGATTCATTTTTTCGATATAGAGAAAACCTCCATTTTATTTTTGCCCCATTGCTATTACTAATTTTAAAGCCTGATCTTCTTTAAATCCCAATTTAATATATTCATCAAATAAGGTTTTTTGAAGTTTGCAATATTCTTTATAATAACCACCACTAAGTAGATTTAATATGTTTTCTTGGTCTCTTCTAAAATTAGCAGCATTATTTATATTTTTTTTATTTTTTTCTTCTTCATTCATAATTTATCCTTTAAATTGTTTTCTCTCTCGATTTTTTTTGCGGGAGAGATTATAATTCTATCAACTTTCTTATTTCATCTCCAAAACTTCTATTTCTTATAGCTTTTATATCAGTTATCTTCCTTTAATATGCTACTTTTTTTTGTAACACCATTGATATTATCTAATTGGGCTTTCAAATTCTCATTTTCGATTTGAAGTTGAGTAAAATATTCTTCCTGACAAATAACAAATTTTAAACCAATGGGATTGTCAGTTTTAGATAATGCACAAATCTGTTCTGTTAAAATTTCAGGAGAATATGCACAAAAATTAATACTTGAAAATGTATAATTAATGTTGAAACTACATACTTCTATTTTTTCCAGTTTTGCTGTAATTTTATCCATTATTTTTCTCCCTTATGTCTAATATCTCAAACCTATTTCTTATAATATTTTTTGAATTATCCATTTTTATAACAAACCAAAATCTTCCTAAACTCCCATCAGAATAAATGTCATGACTCATTGTAATATCGTATTTTATTAATTTTCTCTCAAAACTCACAGGAATATATTTAAAATGATTATTAGTCATTATTATCTTAATAGGAGAAGAATAATATTCTTCTTTAATAATCTCTGCCATAGTGCCTAAATTTAATCCTAAAGTGTCATTCATAAGTCTAATATCTCAAAACGATTAATCTCTATTTCTCTTTCTATCTCTTTTTCTATTTCTTCTGAAATATTAGGTTCTCTAGGTATATCACAGGTTATTCTATCTTTTATTGTATCGTGACTCCAACAAGCATATTTTTTGGCTTTTATAATATTTTTACCCATTATACAAACACCTGAATCTTTAATATGCTTAATAAAACTTTTATTTCCTTCATATTCTCTATATATTAAACTATCAGGATAATATGATATGTCAAAATTACCATACATAGTTTTAGAATAACCTCCATAACTACTATTGATAACTATATTCCAGCTTGTCATGCTTTTAATATGGATCATACTATATGAATTATTGACAAAACATATAATATCTATATCATTAGGAACAATTCTTTTTTCTATTTCCCGAATATATAATCCAAAAATATATTTTTTAGTAATTTTCTCATATATCGGTTTTATTGCTGAACCAATTAAATAACAAGATGTTATTGATTTAATATCAACAGGAGCTAGAGCTTCTTCTGTTTCAGGATGATTCAGATTATTAAGAGTAATAGCTTTCATTAAAAATTTAAGAGAAATACTATCTGTTACTTTTATTTTCCCTACATCTGTTTTAGTTTTTACTTTATAAGGAAATCTTAAAGTAACTTTATCAGATGCTCTTTTTTGAACAAGATTATATGCTTTTTCTACTGATATATATAGTTTCTTCATTTTTCGAGAGAGAAATATAACTATTATTCTTTAATTGTCTTGTATTCCGTTTTTATTCCAAAATGTTTTAACCAACATTATCTCATAGTTAGAAAATATTTTACTTGTTTTAATGTCCGTATCCAACCAATAATAAAATTGTTGTTTTAAATCATCATCATTTAGAGGAGTATATTCTAATTCTCCTTCCCATTTTTGTCTATCTTTAAACATATTATTCTTCCTTAAATAGATCATTTATTAAAGATTTGTTGTTATTTACATGCTTTACAAACAGTAATCTCCTTAACTATTTCCCATCCACTTCCTCCATTAAAGTATTTCTTTTGTCTTGTCTCAATAACTTTTTTGTGTTCTTTTTCTCCAGCCTCAGTGTTGAGGCCACATTGTTGACATTTAAACATTTTTCATTGCTCCTTTCAGGGCTTGCACTAATTTATTCAATAATTCTTTTTTGAGTTCTTCACACATTCACTCACCGTCTTTTAGGGCTTCAATAGTGTTTGTAAATATCTGCTTTAATTCATCACCATACCCAAAACGCTTTTGGTTGATTTCAATACTTTTCATAATATCGCCATCAGCATGTCTTTTTGTGGCCGCATACCAGTCACAAATCATTTCGATAATATCAATTAGATTCATACAACAAATAGTATTTTTTTTGCCTCGTTCGTGATATTCAAAGTCGTCCGCAACCTGCAAGTTAAAATGTTCTGGATGATGGCGATTCTTAAAGTAATGGTGTTCAAGAGCAGGTTCCATTTCTTTTAAAAATTGCTTATATTCATCTGAACCATAAGTACAACCTTTTAACTTTTCTGTATATACCTCGAAAATCTCACGTTCTGGAGAATGTAGTTTGCTCTGGTCATGTGCTAATGCTCTGTCCGCAAGTTCTCTCCTTACTTTATCAAGTAAATTTCTAACTGTATCAATGTGTTTTCTGGTTTCTTCTTCTACTTCATGTTTGTTCATTTCTCATTCCTCTAACGCTTGTTCCATTTCGTCAATTTCTGGATATCTTTTTCTAATATACGATATTTTAGCCTTTAACTGTTTTATCACTTTGGCTTGGTCACGTTTAATATTACGCAGATGCTCAATTTCGTGTTCGCTCATTTCTCACCGCTTTTCTGTAGGGCTTGTTCAAGAGTTTCTTTTATAGTAATCACATCCTTGTTTTGTGGCAATAATGTATTTATGCCTCCAATAGCATAGTTAATAATTTCTATCAAATTGTCGTTTTTAGTTTAAAGTTTTTCAATTCCAACTGTTGCTCCCATGTTCTTCATATCTGTAAATTCACCATAATATAAGCCACATCTGCCACACCATAATTCCCCTTTAATGTTTACTTGATGGCCCAACCAACTACATATAAATACTCCCTTCCAAAACTTCAAACTTCGAATCCTTCTCCATGAAAATTTATGAGGAAAACCATACTGTTTTTCCATTATCTTAATCCTTTCTCCAAAAATTATTAATTATAGATTTGTATCTATTCAAGTGCTATTCCTTCTTTTAAGACAATAAGTCTTTAATATATATAAAATCTCTTCACTTGTGTATTATAACTGCTTTTTAAATAAAATCAAGAAAAAAAGTAATTTTTTAAAAGATTTTTATTTCTTTTAATATCCTGTCAAGATTTCTTTTCAACTCAACATCTGTCTTATCTTGCAAAACCTCTATTAATTGTTTTACTTTCTCTCTAGAAGGTTCAGGAAGATTATGATTCTTACTGTCTGCTCCAATGTTAATCCATTTAGGATTAGCTATCATAACAATTTTTACAAGCTCATCTAAATCAAAATCAAAAATAGGTTCAATAGTGACCATTGTATCTAATCCTAATTTATTAAGATCATTAAGAGCTTTTGCCCTCTCTATGTAAGAAGGAGCCTTAGATTCATAATATCCAGTCCTATTAGTCTCAATAGTGGTCCCAATAAAAATATCTTTAGGTAATTGACCTATAAAATCAAGAATCCTTGCAGGATTTTTACTTTGAAATAAATATCTATTCTTAGGAAATTTACAACATCTTGCTAAAACTCTTTCAATCCATTCTGTAGGAACATCTTTTGCAAAAAGATCAATTGTATGACAAACAAAAATAATTCTATTCTCACCAAGTTTGTTTCTTATGTCTTTTTCATTTATACGAAGATCCCCTAATTCAAATCTTTGACCCTTCATGTAACAGTACGAACAATCGTGCATACATGTCCCCTTGACTGGTCCCCACATGTGAGTCACAAATTCATACATATTACCAACGCTTTTTTTAAGAGTCATTGTTAAATCCTTTTACAAATTTATATTTATAGCAAGATGGTATTTTAATATTATCAGAAGTAATATATTTTAAAAAATCATTTTGAGATTTTTTAGAAATTCTTATTCGTTTTCGATCTTTAAATTCTCTCAAAGTATGGTTTATTCTAATTTTATTTATTCTTGTTTCCCTGTATTAAATCAACTATTTTCTTTTTATGCAATACAATACAGTTGGAACAATCCCATACTCTTTTATCTTCATGATTAATTATAAATTTTCCAAATTCCTCATAACCACAAGGGTAAATAGGGCAATAACAAAATTTACAATCTTCTATCTCCTTATGACAAGGAAAAAATACACAATTTTTAGCAAGCATCATCTTCTCCACTTTATCTTATATCTACAAATGTTATATTTGCTATTTTATCGACTTTTTATTGTCATAGACTCCCATATGGCTTATTATAATATAAAAACTTTCACTTTCAAGAAGAATAATAAAATTTGATATAATTTTTCCCCAAATTTTATTTTTAGGGTCCACTATAGCAGTTTGTAGGAAAAAGAGTCTCTTAAGCTATTAAAAAGGAAAGTTTGTAGAATTCGGATGTTTTTTGATCTATAATAGAAAAATAATCTTTAATATCTACTTTGAGAGGAATCGCTTTTTTATTTAAATATTCTTCTAGCTGAATTTGAGTTGTTAATAACCCATAAATGTAATGAAAATCTTGATGACAGTTGTGACATAAGCAAACAGTTTTAGCTATTTCTTGATTTATTATATTGTGGCTTTTTCTGTATATTATGCTTATTTTTTCATTTTTTAAACTACTATCTATATGATGAAATAACAAAATAACAGGATCTTTGATTCCACATTTTATACATGATAATGTTTTTTTAAATTCCCAAATTGCAAGCTTGTTCTTATATCTCCATCTTCTGTTAGATTTTTTATTAAAATATTGATTTATTAAGATTTCTTCTCTTTCTCTCGAAGTCCCTATATGTATTATGGTATGACAGTTTTTACACTTAACTACACCCTTTTTAAGCTCTTCTATTATTTTTTTTGTGTTGCGTTTACACATTTTACGAATACTGTCTTCTTTTTGAGATGGATTTTTATGATGAAAAGATAATTTAGATATATTCTTTTCTCCACAATCACAGCCTTGATTGATTATCCAATTCTTAACAAAATTCCAGTTATTATCTATTCTTTTTTTTGCTTTAAGTTTAGACCTTTTAAATGATTTCTTTCTCTTTAAAACACTTATCTCTTTTTCTATTTGATCTGTAAAAGGAATAATAAAATATTTATAAATTTTCTTCCTTGTATTATAATAAATACCTGATAAGTTTTTTGCCTTTTCTTTAATATCACAAGATTGTAATGTTTGAATGAAAAAAGAATATTTTTCTATAAATTTTATTTTTGCCCGTTTCTTCTTATATGTTTTTATGCGTTCTTTATAACTTTTTTCTTTGTCTCTCCATTTTATTCTTTTTATCTCTTTTTCTATTTGATCTGTAAAAGGAATAATAAAATATTTATAAATTTTCTTCCTTGTTAAACCTTGAACTGGACGTAAAATTTTTGCTTTTTCTTTAATATCACAAGATTGTATTGTCTGAATAAAAAAAGAATATTTTTCTATAAAACGCTTTAAATTATATTTTCTTTGAGTTCTATTTCTAGATTCTCGATTATTTTGAACCCATTTTTTACGAGTTTCCTCTTCTTTTATTTTATCTGCATAAGACATAAATATTTATCGACAATAGTTTAAAAATCTATTAAATTTTGAACCAAAAATTTCCCCCTGTTAAAAAAGGGGATTTAGGGGAGGTAAGATAGAACTAGGGGAGGTAGAATATTCGATATGGTAGGGGTAGGGCTAACGCAAAATTAAAATTCTCTACCCACTATATCTCTTTTTATTCTGTATAAAATATATCTTCTATATTTAATCATTATATATATCTAATCTTTCTTTATCTATAATCATTATATATATCTAATCATTATAATCATAATATAATCGCTTTTCAAGTGGACATAAAAAAACCCCACTTCCCATGTTTTTACACCTAAGTGGAGAAGTAGGGTCTAAAAAGGTAACAACCTTTTAGGAGTTGTGGTGATTGTCTGTCGGTTTATAGTCGAAACCGAAAGCCCTGATTGAATCGCAGTTGTCGATTCTTGTTGTCCTGTATTTGGGGTCAAACCGAATATCTATACCGTGTTTGTCGGCTTCTTTCTGCTTTGCTTTTTGTTCGGCTGCATGGGTCTTTTTGAAATACTCATTTTTCAAACCGATAATATCGGAGTATTCACGACCTTCCTCATCGTAATACTTTGTTTTTTCCAAAACCCTAAAAGCTACTCCATTTATCGTGAAGTCGCCTTTTGTAGTTTTGCCGATTGCTTTGCAGTTTTCATAATTCACGATTCCGTTTGACCTTTGTTCGGCACTTACAAAAGTTCCGTTGCCCCTTTTGTTGATAAAAGAGGTCCAATTTACGTTTCCGATAACCTGATACTTTGAGGTTTTTCGGATAAATGGAGTCGGGTTTTTAGTCGTTCTACCTTTGACGGTAGTATCGGATTTCCCTAAAACCTTGTTTAAAGAAATCGTCATAAAAACAGCCCCGACTGCTTTCAACTCATTTTCGGTCTTGAATGTCATTGTTTTGGGGTCATATAAATCGTCATAACCGACCAATTTCCCCATAATTCTGCTTGTAATATCATTGGCAATATTTGCCGATGAAATTCTTCGTTCAACAACAACGGATTTTGCCACTACGGGCAAACTGACTTTTATACCACTGTCGATTACTCTTGTCGTTTTATCCATTTTTTTTCTCCTAAAAAGTTTTTTATTCTCTTACATTATAACAAGATGGATTTTTTTTCAGCTGGAAATTACACTATCTGAATTTCTCTACCGGATATTTCGTATAGAGTATGTAGTAATTCTGTTGTTTCGGATATTTGTTTTGTCAAATTCACAACATCAGCAACCCCATATGACGACATACAGGATAAAGATTTTTTTCTTTTTTCTCTTGTTAGACTTGCATTTCGGACATCTGATACCCTTTTTTCCATCTTTTCCATAAGTGAAAAGAAGTGGTTTTCCATCTGATTCGTCATTTTTTCAATGTCTATTTTAGCAATACCTGCCGACAAATCGCATTTTGTATATTTTCCTAATGACATTTTTTTTCTCCTAAAAGGTTATCATTACCATTATATGATAACAGATTTTCTTTTAGCTGGAAATTAGATTATATCATTATAATATCTTTTTCATCAACTTTCATTTCATAAGCAAAATTTTTAATATCATCAGAAAAAGCAACGATATAACTATTTTCAATATCTTCCATTATTTTATTTCTTAAAGCTTCTGAATTGAAATTCCCGCAAATTTCTTCACAAAACCAGCCGCTTGTTCTTTTTACAAACATATAAAACATTTTTTTATTCTCCAAAAAGGTTTTATTTTCTTACACTTTAACAATGTAAGATTTTTATCAGCTGGAAATTAGATTATATCATTATGATAAAATAACTATACCTCTATTTTTTTATCTTCATTCTCTGAAAAAGTTATTATGGTTCGACCACATTTTAAACAACCGTACTCATTCGTTGTATCAGACCATATCGAGATAAATTGTATATCTGTTGATCCGCAAATTTTACAATACATTTTTTGTTTTTCTGATAATTCTTCACTCATTTTTTTACTCCGATAAGGTTTTATTCTCTTATATTATAATAAAATAGATTTTTATTTAGCTGGAATTTTACAACAAAAACCCTTCTTCAATACCTACGCAGTATTAAAGAAGAGTTTAAGTTACCTTTTTAAGGTTTAGTATTCTGTTTTTAACATCAAAACAACCCTATTCCCGGTAGTCCCGTCTTCTCTACAATGATCGTTGATTGCCCAAACTTCGATTTCTCCAAGTGGAAAAGTGGTGTAATGTATTTTTTGTTCAACAAGAAGAGGACAGTTTGTGTCTTCTTTCATTGATAAAACTGCTGTTTTATCGCTGAATACTTCTAGTTTCCATATTTGGAAATCTTCTATTCGGCGATACGAAAAAATTGCATCGAGCAGCCAGTAGCACTCTGCAGCTTCCAATAAAAATTTAATCCCATCGGTATAAACAAAATTTTTACCGAATAATTTATTGAAATGATACCCTGCTGTCCCGTAAAAGTGGGCTA
>Ga0307379_10012678_pt1 | contig 10976 bp, 8 predicted proteins | sample UN2MG_FD_202237 | JGI IMG/M metagenome (GOLD analysis project Ga0307379, IMG submission 202237) | Soil microbial communities from Risofladan, Vaasa, Finland - UN-2 | ecosystem: Environmental > Terrestrial > Soil > Coastal area > Acid sulfate soil | place: Finland: Risofladan, Vaasa | collected... | reverse complement strand
ACGATTGAGACCATTGCGGACGTTGCGGCCCGACTTACTCTGGGCATAGCGATAATACGCATCAGATAGGGGGCAGGATATGCAGGTCACACACTACGGCAGTTACGAAGAGATGATGGCGAACCAGCCAAAGCGCACGTTCTACAAGAGGCCCACGGCTCAGTCCTCCTGGCAGAGCGCCTACAACCAGGCGAAGCAGACGAACGAGGCGCGGTATGCGGAGATACTGGCGGGCTACCAGAAGCGCTACCAGGACGTGATGGGAGAGCTTCAAGGCAGTGGTGCGCAAGAGTATGCGGACATCGGCAGTCGGATGCGGTCCTCTCAAGCGGCCGGAGCACAAGACCTCGTCAGTCGGGGTCTGGCCGGCACTACCGTCATGCCGACCATGCGGGCCGGGTATGCGCGTCAGGCCGAGGGAGACTACGGGCGGCTGGCGGACAGGCTCAGGACACAGCGGACTTCTGCGATGGCCGGTCTGTCGGGCGACACGCTCGGTTTCATGGAGCGCAGAGAGGACGAGTACCCTGACCAGGGCTTGATGACCCAACTGATGCAGCAGTACGGCTATGGCAGCAACCAGTCCTCTGGCCGCGTTCCGATCATGGAGCGAATGGCACGGGCCAGGATGTATGCCCGGATGTCAATGGGGAAATAGAACATGGCAATACGAGTCAGACACGACGTATCTCCGACGCAACTAGGGCGCTTGGCCTACCGGACCGGCAAGGGTCTCGCTGCGCGAGAGGACCGGCAGCGGCAGGAGGACCGGGAGTATGACATCTCGAAGACGAAGTACGGGGCTCTTCGTCGGCAGATGGAGCAGCAGGCGGACATTGACGCCCGCCGCGACTACCAGAAGGTGAGCGAGCAGGGGGCGATGGATCGGCAGAAGTATGGTGCCGAACAGGCTATACTTCAGGACGAGCGCACATCGCAGCGTCAGGAGCAGATGTACACGGAGTGGATGCCGGAGTCTCAGCGCCAGATTGGGGAGATTCAGGCACAGCAGGCAGAGGCGGATGCCAAGACAGCGATAGAGCGCAACCGACTGCGTGCCGATGATTGGGCCATGAGATACCAGAAGATCATGGCTGAGGATGGCCTTGACCTGCGGGCCAAAGAACAGGCAGTTGTAGCGCTCAACGCGAAGTATCCTGACCTACCTGAGTCGGTCCTGGAGTACGGCATGAAGCGGGCAGGCCACCTGCCTGAACCGGAACCCCCACCGTACATGGATATGCAAGACCCATCGCAACCGTTACCGTCCGGGTGGATTCGTTTGCCCGACGGTGGCGTTGCTCAGATGAACGGCGAGGGTGAGTACAAAGCAGTTGGCAAGGGGCCAGCGGACGCCGAGAAGCCTGCGATGACACAGAACGAAATCCTGGGTATGTCGCTTAAGATCGCGCAGGCACTGGCTCCCCCAGTGAAGACGGCAACAGGGACAGAGGTAAACCCTGACTTGGAAAAGACGCTGCTGCATGTCCGTGAGCAGATTGAACGCTCACTGAGGTCGCCAGAGGAAGTTGAAGCCGCGTATCAGGAATCGGTGCGGGCGCAGGTCGAGAAGATGTACCGAATGGCGCATGGCGTTCCCCCAACCCAACACACCCAGAACTACCTTGCCCGCAAGGTGGGTGTGGGCGGCGCGGAGCCCGAAGCACCGCAGACAGAGGAAGCCAAGATTGAACAACTGAAAGAGTTGGCTCGGCAGGGCAGTGTGTCAGTTCAGCAAGCACTCGACAAGATGGGTGTTGAATGGCGATAGACCTCGATGAACTCATTGATACCGGTCGGCGCGAAGTCACGGAAGAGCAGCCGAGCCTTGACGACCTGTTGAAAGTAGGACAGGCCGAGGTTGGCGGCGAGGCCATCGGGGGTGTTCCTGCTGCGCGCTTGTCTGAGTTCAAGCAAGCGGCCCAAGGGCTGCTGTTCGCCCACCGCCCCAAGGTTCCCGCCCTGGGGCCACCCATGCTCGGGTACGTGCAACTCCCCGGCGAGAAGAAGATACGCCGCCCCACAGGTGAGGAAGCCCAACTGGTGAAGTGGTATCTTGACCACTTTCCAGACGAGATTACGTCAGGTGGTGATGAACATGGTAGGGCAATCATTGCCCAGAGCCGACCGCGTATCCAACAGGCTGCCAGTTACGTGGCACGGGGTCTCTACGGGGCTATTGATAAGCCGACATTGGGCCTGGTGAGCAAACTCGTGCCGGGCGTCAAGAGAGAACTTGAGGCGATTCCCGGCGCGGAAGTGCTACCAAGCCACGCGACAGACATATCGGCTATGCAAGATGTATTTGGCCTACCGGGTCAGTTCGCCCTATTCAGTGGCCTCTTTCGCGCCGCTGGGCTGCCTGCCAAGATAGTCTCCAAGACTCCAGTGGCAACTAAGGCCGCGGCGCGCATGACAAGCTTGCTTGACAAGACCGGCGCGAAGTGGGCTACGCCCGCCGCGAGTATCGTCAAGCGTGCTATCGGCGGGGCAGCGAAAGGTGTGGTTGTTGGCGACATCGTTGGCCGGACAAAGGGGTGGGCCGAGAACCTGTCGCCGGAAGACGCAGCAAAGCAGACTGCCGAATACCGGAAGTGGTTTGCTATCATGGGTGCTTTTTTTGAGGGGGTGGCTCAAGTAGATCGAGTGCGACTTGCTGGCAAGATGAAGCGTGCCCTCTCTAAGGACTTTGCTAAGGCGCGGTCCACGGTGGCGCGGGAGTTCTACAGTGGTAGGGAACGCAACACCCCCGAAGTCAAGCAAGCCACTTGGACGTACCGAAAGTTGTTTGCCGAGCAGAACCTGCTCGAAGCCCGTATAGACCAGGAACTGACTGGCATCACCCGCGCATACAAGACGGGAGAGCCCGTTACTGGTGTATCCGTTCCTAAAGCTGTCGCGCGCCATGCCTTGCAGGCCCCTGGCTTCCGTAACCCCGAAGCCGCCATTAGTAGGACGGTGGATATAAGTGCTGCCAAGATCGGCATCGAGCGACTGGCACCCAAGGTCGACGTTGGGCAACTTGCGAGCAAGGCGGCCCAGAGAATCATCAAGGAAGCCCTAATGGACGCCGCGACGGGCAGCATGTTGCCCGGTGCTGATGCGATCCTCGCGGAGCAATTGGTTGCAGTAACGCTGCCCGAAGTGCCGGGCCAGCAGGAGCAGGAGGAAATCTACGATGAGGCCAAGGCGGTCGTCCGTGAGACGGCCACCGGGTTGGCCCAATCCGAGAGCGCCAGCCGTGGCGACGTAGCGAAGGCACTGGGGGTTGAGAAGAACGAGTTGCCGCCCGAACTGAGCAGCGCACCGAAGCGGCAGGCGGCTATCGAGCAGGCGAAACAGGCAGTCAAGGAGGCGGAAGCGCCGACCATGCAGGAGGTGACCGCCCCCATTGATAGGTTGGAAGCACCGCTTCCATACGATTTCTCAGACCCCTATCACGAAGTCGCACTCAAACGGGCGATGCAAGAGATACAGTCGGGAACGCGATACCCTATCGTCGTAGAGGAGGAGGATGGGGTATTGGTAGTGAAAGATGGAGTCCACCGGCTTGAGGCGTACAGAAGGTTGGGTGCTAACGAAGTACCTATTGTGATGAAGGAGGCTGAAGATGCCGGTCAAGCTAGAGCGGGAGTTGAAGCGGAAGGTGGCCAAGAAGCCGTGGAGCAAGCGCCGGAAGGACGCGTACGTGTACGGGACACTGCGGAAGACCGGGTGGAAGCCGAAGCGGGAGAGGTAGCGCCTCCGGTTGATGTGATCGCATATCGTGGCACCACTGAGGAAGCGGATCGAGTCTCTAACCGACAGGCCCTTTCCGTGACCGATGGTGGTTACTATGGCGTTGGCCGCTACTATACAGAGTCGCCGGATGTTGCACGGGTGTACGCGGAGAAGAACAGGGCACTGACGCCAATGGTGCGAAAGGAAACTGTCCGGTTAGCGAGGCCTTTTGTTATTGACTGGAGTACGCCAGATGGCGCAGTTAGAACTCGAACAGAAGCCAAGAGTGCTGGAGTGGAGTTGTCGGGGATGGGTATGGCGGTTGAGCCTGACAAGTTCACCACAAGACTCCAGCAGTTGGGATATGACGGGGTTGTAGTGAGGCGCGCCAACGAGCCAACCGAGTATGTGGTGTTTTCTACAAAGCAAGTGGCCCCGAAGCAGCCCGCAGAGACGCCCGCTAAGCAGCCCAAGCCCAAGACGAAGCGCATGCAGCGCATTGAGGCGCGGATCGCCAAGTTGGAGGCGCTACGCGATCAAGCCCTGACGGAGCTCGCCAAGAAGCCTGCCAAGGGTGGGGCGGTCGCGGCGATCGACGCTGAGATAGCGAAGCTCCAGCAGGCAAGCCTGTTCGCGGGCACTGCGCCGCAGGCCTACATGGAGGAGTTGGGGGCGCAGACGCCGAAGCAGTTGGTGGCGCACGTCGGGAAGCTCGGCAAGGAAGCTACGCCGGAAGAGGCGGAGGCAGTGCGCAGCATCCGCGAGTCCTACGCGGTACAGGACGAGATTGCTGAACGCTACAAGCCAGAGAAGTGGGGCCAGAACCTGGCACCCGTCAGTGACTACCTGAAGCGCCACAAAATCAAGATTGCCTACGTGCGCGGAAAGCACGAGGGCGCGGAGATCAAGGACTGGCTTGAGGGTCGGCCCAGGGCGATGCGCCAATTCATGAAGGCTGTCAAGACCACTGCCGCTATCACGCACGGGCAGGGTTTTGATGTAGTGATTGCTGGTCTGGTTGAGCAGCACCTGGTCCCAGAGAATACTGACATCGTGGAATTGCTTGACACCCTACTGGCAGAGTACAACGCGGCGAAGTCGCAGCCGAAGTCGTGGGAAGAGGTCTTGGAGAGAGAAGCGTTTGAGCCGCAAGGGGGGGAAGAGGGACAGTACTACGAGATGTTGGCTGAGCGAGAGGGTGGCGTCAACGAGAACACGGGCGCAATCGAGGACGTGAACCGCCTGGACGCGGCACGGCAGGCGAGGACCGATGCCACGCGGACGTTGATACAGGCAAGGGCGGCAAAGCTCGGGGCCAAGATGAGTGAGGGCATCGTCGGTGCCCAACAGGGACTCCAGGCGAAGATAAAGGACTTGCGTGCACTTGATGCTGCCGCCGCCAACATAGAGGGCGTGGCGCGACAGGGATTGGAAGCCCAAGCAAAGGCTCTCGATAAGCAGATTGCGGACCTCAAGCGGATCAAGAGCGAAGATGCTGACCTACAGGAAGTGCGCCGCAGCATTGCACGTCTGTGCACCATGAAGGGCATTAGTAAGAAGCGCTTTGGGAAGATAGTGGCGAAGTATGCAGAGCCGTACAGGGGCGGACGCCAACGCCGCAGCACACACTTCATCCAAGACAAGGCCACCCTCCTCAAGATTTGGGCTGGGGTGGAACGCGCTCGGCCTAAGAAGGTGGGAAGTAAAGCCGTTATCACTGCTCGCCGTGAGCGGAACATCCAGAGTCTGCGAGTCAGTCTGACAAACCAAGGACGTATGACCCACGAGGACTTCGTGCGGCTGCTTCAGGAGACGACAAGGGGTCGTGCGCCGCGGTACATTGACGCTGAGAACTTCATTACAGAGACGCAGGCCCATGAACTCATCAAGGGTATGTTGGATGAGGCACCGCTTATTGAGCGCAGGGAGAACCTGCGCAAGGCGCTCGCCAAGCAGCCACAGATAAAGAAGTGGGTGGACCAGGACCGGGCACGAGCGGAGAAGGTCCGCACGGCATTGGCGAGCAAGGGTAAGAAGGCACGGTGGCGGTCTGAGCTGGACTTGGTACATCAACTGAGTTACGCCGACGAGGCGACTGGGGACGATTTCTACGAGTCTGGGTTGGCTGTGGCCGATGCGTCTATACATCGGAACCTCGCCGTCACACGGGCTTTCGACACCTTGGAATCTGCTGTCGGTTCTGAGCAGTACAAAGCCATTGCAAAGGACCGGGAAGCCGTGGACCGTGTAGGACTGTACGTCGCGTCGCAAGCGCCAGCACGCTACAACCCGCCGCCCGTGCCTGAAGGTGTATCCAAGAGTGAGCGGGCATTTGGCGACGCCGTCATCGCCCAGTTCAAGCAGCAGGCAAACCAGGTCCGGTTTGAGCGGTTCGAGGACCACTGGCTGACCAAGGAGCCGATACCTGACGCGCCCGCCGCCGAACTGCGCAAGGCAATAGACCTGTATGAGTCACAGGGGCCGGAAGCCGCACGGACTTACCTTGATACCTGTGAGTGGGGCGTCATCCACGGCGTCTATGACCCGTGGTCGGTTGCCATACCCAAGTTGACGGTAGGGGGGCAGCCCACATGGAAGTATGGCGTCAAGCAGCACATTGAGGTGAGAGAGGGTAAATGGGAACCGCAGGAGCAACACATTCTCCAGAGACTCGATAGCTACTTGCGTCAGAGGTATAGTGCCAAATACCTTCGACCCGCCATTCGCACATTCATTAGGGTGTGGGACAGGAACGCAGACAAGTTCTACAATTCCCGAAAGATAGGTCACCGGATAGGTACGAGTGTTTCGTATCTCGCTGGCATGCCGCCTAGTGCAAGTGCGATGGGGGAGATCGCTCTGGGTGTCTACCGGCACTCCCTGCTGAATGTGGTATTGCTCGACCCGTACAAGTGGACGCGCAACGCTATGCAGCCGATGGTGCTCTACACCGACCGGACAGACTTCCTCCCTTGGCGCAACAGGAAGTTGACCCCGGAGGAGCAGCAGTTCTACCAGGAACACGTCTCGCAACTGGGCGGCATCAAGCGCGACTACGCAATGGAAAGCGGGCCGGGGTGGAAATTGATAGAACCGGTCATGAAGTTCGTGCGGAATTTCGCCCTGTATGGCTTGAGCGACGACTTGCCACGCAATAGGACGTTCTGGGCGAAACTGAACCGCGTTGAACGAGCCATGAAGAAGCATCCGAAGAACCTCCAGAAGATGCTGGATGCGGCGGCGGTGGACGACCTGACTGACAGACAAGTCCGCGGTGCGGTTGAAAGACTTGCAGTCCAAGGCCCCGATGCCTTCAAGCAGGCTGTGGCAAAGGACGTTACAACCTTTGTGCACTATGCTTATGAGCGCGGGCTGCGAAGCCACTTTGAGCAAGGCGAAGGCGGTATTATCGTTGGCAACCTGTTGGTCTTCCCGAGAGGAACGGTTCAACGCCTTGCCTTTGCCGCGAAGAAGTTCGCAACGGGGAAAACGGCCTATGCTCGGTGGCGTGGTCTCAAGACCATTCTCAGCGTGCTTCTGGGCATGTATGTCGCCGATAAACTGATATATGAGATTACGGGCAAGCATGCGTACACTTGGCCCCAGGTCTTCGCATGGAAGGCTGGTGGTCTCTTGATGGGCACGTTGGAAGCGGTGGGAGAGGTTCAATACGACATGTTCCGTGCGCTACAGGGTGAACCGGGGGCACTCGATGCGACGGTGGTCGGCATAAACAGGTTGAAGGATTACTTGATACCTTGGCATGCACAGCTAATGAACGTCTTGGAAGGCGTAACTGGGACACGCAACCTGGACATGTACGCATATAGGAAGTTGAAGGCGGCCCTGGATGAGAACTACAAGCCGCTCAGTCCGACGGTGCGCAGAACAGTGGGGGAGACCTTCCAGAAGATTCTCTTTGGAGGCGCTGACAGGCCGCTGTCGGATATTGCGGAGTTGGCTGCTGTGAACTACGCGAGAGAGCACGGCATAGAGGTGCGCGACGTACCGGGCACACTGCGGGGCGGCAGGATTGGTGTTGAGGACGTGAAGAAGTACGAGAGGCAGTAGAAATCCAAGAAGGCGGTGGAGGATTACCTATCGCAGTGAGTTTGGCTACTTCATTGCATCTCCAACAGGTAGTCGAGCAAAAGGAAGAGGCCGCAGAGAACGTTCAGAACCAGCCGCCCGGGTACGGTGAAGAACAGAAACGCCAGCACAACGATGCTGCCGCCAGCCCAGATCACCACCTTCTTCAGACGTTCCATCTCCCCGCCCTCCGATAGGTTCCCTGCCCGGATTGTAGCCTGCAGCGGGGGCGGTGTCAAGACTTCTTGACCACAAGGCGCACGTAGAACCGTTCAGGGCAGTGCCCCCCGGTACAGTTTCCGACATGCTGGATGAGGAAGTCTGCCCACGCGGTCTGCTGTTCGGCGTCCATGTCGCGCACGGGGATACGGAGCACCCGGCCGCAATCGTGACAGCCTATCGTCACAACGCCTTCGCCGGGTAAACACCGGGATACGTCGGGTTCCTCTTGCTCAGAAGGCATGTTCTCCCCCTCATTTAGGGTACTCATTGTACACCACAAGGCGTCAAACGGCAAGTGTTTGGTGGGTATTTCGTCGTAAGTCATAGCAGACTCATGCCTTAGAACTCCCATGCCGCTGTCCTAGTTCTAACCGATAGGTGTGGTAGGGTGCATCCGTGAAAGCACCCCCGCGAAAGTGCCGATTCTCCCACGAATTCGGGCACCTCAGAAATTAGATTGTAGGACACCTTAGCCATTCGTGCGCTGCCTCTGCTTCTCCAGTCTGAATTGCGCCCGCCGCCGCTTCCTCAAGCACTCGGGGCAGGCCTGTTTCCGTGGCCCCAGCGGCGCTCCGCAGTCGCAGAACCTCTCCGCCGCAGCCTTGCCGGTGACGTAACGGTTCGTGTGCCCCAGGAACGGGTGCCCCTCCAGTTGGTCAGGGAGCACGGCCCCCATCGTTAGGTCGATGTAGTCGCTGTCCGCGCCGTGGTACTTCGGATAGCTCTTGAGCAGCGGCAATAGGCGGCGCTCGAAGTGCTTGCACGGCAATCCATCTCGAAGCAAGCAGCGGGGGAGAGGGTTGCAGGCTTCGCCCCGCACATCCATGCCTTGACAGGAACCGACACCTTGCCAATTGGCGCACTCGTTTCTTGCCAACTCTGTAGCACTGCACCTACTCATGGCACCCTCACCCAATTCATTCTCTCGCTCAGGGTTGGCCGCAAGGAATATTGTATCGGGCCTTCGCTCACACCTTGCCGCTTGTAGACTCTCACCTCGCGCTCTACCCGCCATGCCGCATTCCCGTATTCGCCCAGCACCTCGCCCGCCATCTCCCGCTCGAAATTCTCTGCATAGATCGCGGCTGCCCTCTGAGCGATCTCCGCTGGCGTAGGGTCTTCGCCTCGAATCGGCGAGTCCCTATCTACGCCGGGCTTTCCGGTTTTCGCAAGCCTCTGACACCGCTTGCAGAATGGCTTGTGACCATCCTTCCTTGAGCAGTCACGCACGAACTTGTCTATGGATTGGACAATCCCACAGCGGCAACACTCCTTGTCGGTCATCTCTCCCTCAGCAGCACCTTGCACTTGGCCATCTCACACCTCCGCCTTCATCTTGCGCACTGGAGTAAAGATGCCGTCCTCATCCGCCACCATCGGCTCCCGCCGCTCAAACCGGATCGGGCACCGCCAGTTCAGCCCGTGGTCAGGATGCACCCGGTAGAGCATCTGTATCGGCTCCTCTGCCGACTTGAAGTCGTCCACGGCCAACACAGTCGGCCCGCACATCGCCCCGTTCAGCAGCACCTCAACGCCGCTCTCGTGCCAATCGGCCTGCCGGTGATGGTGCCCGTAGTGGACATAACGCACCGGAAGCTGCGTCAGGTTGACATACTTGAGCGTGTCCCGCGTCAGGCCGTAGAAGGGAATCCCCATCCACCCCCGCGTCTTGTCACCGTGCGCTAGCAGGTGGATGTCGCCGAGCCACTGATAGGCCATCAGCGGGCACTCAGAGACAAACACCGATACGCCCTGGAGTTGGCGCAGCATTAGTTGAAGCTCTAGGAGCAGCAGGAACTCCGCGTTGCAGGACGGCGGGTTCTCCCCCTTCATACCGATGCGTCCGTGGTTGCCCCAGACCCCGTATATCCTGATCTCCGGGATGACCGATGCAATGTCGCGCACGAACTGGCATATCTCGGCCTGAAGCGCAAGCACCTGCTGAACGAGGTGCATGTCCAGGAACCACGCCTGACTCTTGAAGATGTTGACGCCCTCCAGCAGGTCGCCGATGCAGTTGATGATGAGCGTCTTGACGGGGCGGACCCGTATCTCCTCTTGGTAGACTGTGATAATCGTGTCGCGCATGTAGCGCAGGCGCTTCTTGAACACCTCGAAGTTGTAGCCGCCGAGATGCATCGTATCCACGGGCCGGACCTGCATCCCGACCTGCCAGTCGCTCGCGTCCTGCATCAGTGTTTCCGTCGCCTTGCCCTGCTTGAACTTCGGCAGCTCGCGCTCGCCTTTGCGGAAGGCGGGTAGCGGCGTCACCAGCTCGCCGAATATCTTGGCAAAGACCTTCTCAAGCTCCTCATAGCGGTCGATGCGTCCCTTGAGCTGCTGAATCTGACGCATGAGGCCAAGGGTATCGGCAGCCTCCACCGCTGGCTGACAGGCGTCCGGGTTGGATTCTGCGCAGGCAATGCCAGCAGCTTGCGAGGCCTTGTGGGTGGACACCCCGAAATGCTCCCTGATGCGATTCTTGCCGACGTATGCCCGCCCCTTCTGGATGTTCTCCGGCCTCTGTGCCCACTCGGCCATCTCCTCTACTGTCGGCACTCTGTTCCCCTTTCGTCAGCGGGTTGGGAGTCCTTCTCACATTCCGTCGGCACTTGTTGAGATGTGTCAACGTTTTGACACACGGGCTGCGTGTCCCAGAGGTGTTGCGGCTCATCTGCTAGCGGCAACTCGGCTTGTGGCTCAGATGTGGGCGCTCGTGAGCCACTACGCTTCGTCTCCTGCGCCCGCTGAGCATCCCACGCCGCGTCGCTCGGCATGGCCTTCGTCTCCTGCATGATGTCCTCATAGAACAGCACCCGCTTGCCCGCCTCGTCGAAGTCCTTCTTTTCCTGCACGCAGCCCGTGCTATCTTCCCAGCCCGGCGCGAGGATGATCCCCCGGAAGCAACCGGTCCCGATGAACGCCGTATCGAGGCGATACCACAT
>Ga0307379_10012677_pt1 | contig 10976 bp, 14 predicted proteins | sample UN2MG_FD_202237 | JGI IMG/M metagenome (GOLD analysis project Ga0307379, IMG submission 202237) | Soil microbial communities from Risofladan, Vaasa, Finland - UN-2 | ecosystem: Environmental > Terrestrial > Soil > Coastal area > Acid sulfate soil | place: Finland: Risofladan, Vaasa | collected... | reverse complement strand
CGCCGCACCCCCGGAAATGAGGAGATCGAGGTCACGGCGATTCCGGGGGTCAGCACCTACCAGCGGGCCGATGACCTGGGCCTGATCACCGACATGGAGGTCCACGACGAGCTCATCGCCGCCGCCGACCTGGTGCTCAACGATGAGACGATCGAGCCCGGCGAGGGCGACCAGATCGATGTCACCATCAACGCCATGACCCTCACCTACGAGGTCATGGCCCCCGGAACAGGCGAGCCGGCCTGGCGCTACATGGACCCGGGCCGCAGCGCCTTGCGCATTCACACCAAGCTCGTGGGATCGGGGGCTGCGTGATGGATGTCCTCATGGATCCCATCGTGAAATACGGCTTCGCCGGCTTTGCGGCAATGCTGCTCGGCATCCTCGTATGGATCATCCGCCACCTCCTCGCGGCCAACCGCCGGGAGGCCGAGGTCATCGCGGCGAACACCGATGCGCTGCGGTGCCTCAAAGACGCCATGCGCGATGTGCTGAAGCTGGAGCGGGAGAGCCGCGATTGGATGAGGTACTGGGCGGACCGATCCGGGGCGCCTGGCGACTCGCGGATCCCTGCCCTGCGCATCGGACCCCCGGATGTCGGCGGCCCCCGTGGGGGACAAGATGTTGAACCTTCCGGGGGTGCAGGATGAGCGCGAAGATCATCCAGATCGCCGAGGCCGTCGTCGCGCTCCTGAACGCCGGCGAGTTCGAGGTCGAATTCGAGGCCGCGCGGCGCTATCTCGTGGACTTCAAGCTCCGGGACGAGCTCGATGAGCTCCGCGTCTCCGTCGTTGCGCGCGACGATGAAGAGACGGGCGCGAGCCGCGCGAACAGCCAGCACGATTATGGCATCGACATCGGCGTGCAGAAGAAGGTCGATCCTGCCAATCTCGAAACGCTCGACGGCCTCGTCGCCTTCGTCGAGGCCCTGCGCGACCATCTCGCGGCCCCGGCCAATCGTCGACTGGACAGCCCGGTGAACGCCGTGCTCAGCAAGATCAGGATCGATCCCATCTACGACCCCAAACTGTTGGATGAGCGACGGGTGTTCACCAGCGTAATCCGTGCGACCTACCTCGCCGTGCGCGCCTGAAGGAGTGACACCCATGGGTTTCCGACTCGGATTCGAAGGCGTTCTCAATTACAAGGCCGGCGGCCAGGGCGCCGGCGGCAACTGGGCCGAGCTCACGAACGCGAAGGACGTCACGCTCAACGTCGAGAAAGGCGAGGCGGACGCCACCACGCGCGCCAACAGCGGCTGGAAGGCGACCGTCGCCGCCCTGAAGGACGGCTCCATCGAATGGGAGATGGTGTGGGACACCGATGATGCCGGCTTCACCGCCATCAAGAACTCCTTCTTCGACGACACCATCATCGGCCTCCAGATCCTCGACACGGACGGCGGTGAGGGGCTCCAGGCGGACTTCATGGTCACGAACTTCTCGCGCTCCGAGCCGCTGGAAGGCGTGATGACGGTGTCCGTCACCGTGAAGATCACCTACTCGGCCACGCCGCCGAGCTGGATCGGCGAGTGATGGCCCCCGGAAGTGGGGATTCCGAGGGTGGCCCGGCGCTCCGCGCCGGGTGCACTCGGCCCCCGGACATGCGCCCCTCTCAACCTCAGCATGGAACAGGACGATGGACAGCAGACTCAGCATCACGGGCGAGATCGCGGGCGCGCCGCTGAACGCGTCGCTCAACCGCTCCGCCGATACCGGCATCCGGCACGGGCCCATCACCCTGCCCGCGGCCGAGGCCGGCACGCTCTCCACGCGCACGACCGATACGACCGGCGTGCTCACCATCACCGACACGGCGCTCGAGATCGGCGATGTGATTGATATCTACTGGGACGGCGGCATGCGCTACGACGTCGACGTCGACAACGTGGTCGCCGCCGCCGTCACCTTCAGCGGCGGCGCCGGCGACAATCTCCCGGCCCAGGACGATCCGATCACCGCCGCCGAGCAGGTCACGATCGACACGGACTTCGATGGCGCCGACCTCGTGGCCATCGGCGCGCTCTCCACCCAGCGCGGGCACCTCAGCTTCCAGGAGAGCGATGTCACGGAGGTCTCCGTGGAGCTCACGGCCAGCGAGCCCTGGTTCTGGGTGAACGGCCAGGAGATCGCCAACCCGCTCGTGGCCACCGTGGTGGGGGCCATCAAGGCCAGCCAGGCGAGCGCCAGCGCCACCGCCACCCTGAACATCGGCATCCTCTACGACAGCACCCCGTAGGCCCCCGGACGAGGCGCCCGGTCGCCGCGCGCAGAAATGAGCGACGATGCAGAGCTTCAAGGACACAAAGGATCGCCCCTGGGAGATCACGATCAACGTCAGCGCCATCAAACGGGTGCGCGATGTCCTGCACGTCGATCTCCTCCAGGTCCTCGACGGCGGCCTCGTCGAGAAGCTGAGCACGGATCCCGTGCTGCTGTGTGATGTAATCTTCGTGCTCATCAAGCCGCAGGCCGATGCGAAGAATGTGAGCGATGAGGAGTTCGGCGCCGCCCTGGGCGGCGATGCCATCGATGAGGCCACGACCGCGCTCCTGGAGGAGCTCGTAAATTTTTCCCGGAGGTCGAAGCGGGAGGCGCTTCGACGGCTGCTTCAGAAGATCAACCAGCTCGACGAGAAGGCGAGCGAGCGGGTGATCGCGGAGATCGACAGCGGGCGGCTGGACAGGATGCTCGAAGCCGAGCTCGATCGGCATCTGAGCCCGGGAGTTCCGGGGGCTGGCGACTCATCTGGCGATGCGCGGGCATCGCCGGCGTCGACCCCCACCCCCTGACCCTCCGCGAGCTCCTACTCATGGCCGAGGCACGGGTGGAGCTGGTCGGGGATCAGATCGAGGTGGAGTGCATCACCTTCTCGCACCTCTACGCCCTGATCCACAACTGCCATCGCGACAAGAACACACCGGCGATCAGGGCCGAGCAGATCTACAGGCCGTCCCCCCGGAAGGGGGACCGGAAACACAAACCCGACTTCATCACGAAGGACGTTTCGATCTTCAAGACTGTCTTCATTCATCACAAACTGCCGGATGCCAGACACGAGCCCCGCCCCCGGAATCGGGGCCCCCGGAATCAGAGCCCCAGGAGAACACGCACATGAGATGGATCACCTTTCTCAGCATCGTTTCGATCATGACCGTGCTGTGCCTCGCCGGTTGCATGACCGGCACCACGGCGCGGGACGGCCAGATCGTCACCCGCAACCTCGGGCATAACACGGCGGTCCTGACCGGCGAGTCGATCGTCGCCGGCGGGCTCGATCAGCCCTACACGCTTTGGACCGATGCGAATCAGCATTCGGTCACCGGGCCGCTGGCTGAGACGGCGATGACCGTCTCGCTGCCGAACGATATGGCGCTCCATCTGTCCTCGCCGAAGGACGGCACGATCGGGGCGCTGAGCGTCACGTTCACAGACAGCGGCGAGATCGCCGGCGTGACCGTGAATGACCTGACGTACTCGATTTCCGATCCGACCGCCGCGCGTGCTGCCGTCATCGGCCTGCTTGTGGACTACGCGCGGGCCATGAGCGCAGACCGCCGAGCCGAGTTCATCGCGTTCGTCGAGACGCTCGATGCCGAACTCGCCGAGGCAATCCTCACCCGCATCCGCGCCCCGTAAGCCGGGGCAGCAAGAAGGGGATCCTACGTGCTTGATGCGCGTCTCAAGAAGATGTTCTTCGACCGCAAGGCGGTCATGAACGCCATCGAGCGCGCTGAGCGACGCGTCCTGGCCCGCTTCGGCGGCCTCGTGCGCACGATCGCCCGGCGCAGCATCAAGCGCGATCGGAAGCCCAGCGAGCCCGGCCGGCCGCCCCACAGCCATACGGGCCTGCTGAAGGACAATATCCTCTTCGGCTACGACCCCTATGAGCAGAGCGTCATCATCGGCCCGATCAAGCTGCACTCCGGCACCGATGCGCCCGAGTTGCTCGAGCACGGCGGAACGGTCGTCACGAAGAAGCCCCGGTGGATCCCGACGGGCAAGACGCGGCCCGACGGGCGGCCGCAGACTGTGCGCGTCCCGGCCGGGACGGCGCTGAAGTACGAGGCGCGTCCCTACATGGGCCCCGCCTTCGAAGCGGCGAAACCGAAGCTCGATCCCCTGTGGGCCAACAGCGTGAGGTGAGGTGACCATGGGAATGGGCCAAGGCGCCATCCGAGCCGGGAAGGCCTTCGTCGAGATGCTCATCGACAACAAGCCGCTCGTGCGCGGCCTGCGCGCAGCCCAGCGGCGGCTGCGGGCCTTCGGTGCCGGTGTCCAGAGTTTCGGCCGCACGCTGCTGGCCGGCGGCGCGGCGATCGCCGCGCCGATCATCGCCAGCGTCAAGCAGTTCATCTCGGCCGGCGATCAGCTCGACAAGATGGCGAAGCGCACGGGAATGAGCGTCGAGGCGCTCTCGGAACTGGGCTTCGCCGCCGAGCAGTCCGGGGCCAATCTCGAAACGCTCGAGAAGGGCGTCCGCACGATGCAGCGGACGGTCAACGATGCCGAGCGCGGCCTGTCCACCGCAAAGGATGCGTTCAATGATCTCGGCCTGTCCATCGACGATTTGAAGGGCCTTTCGCCCGAGGAGCAGTTCAAGCTCATCGGCGACCGGCTGAGCAAGATCGAAGATCCCACGAAGCGGGCGGCCCTGGCCATGATGATCTTCGGCCGGGCGGGCACGCAGTTGCTGCCCATGCTCGCCGACGGCGCCGCCGGCATCGAGGCGCTCCAGAAGGAAGCTCGGGCCCTGGGTCTGACGATCTCCACCGAGGCCGCGGCCGATGCGGCGAAGCTCGGCGACACGCTCAACGAGTTGTGGCGAATCGTCAAGGTCGGCGCCTTCGCCCTCGGCGCCCAACTCGCCCCGATGCTGATCGAGGCCGCCAAGGGCGCCCAGCAGATGGCCACGCGCGGCGTCGAGTGGGTCAAGCAGAACCGTGCAGCCATCGTGACCGTGACGAAGCTCGCGGTGAAGGTGCTCGCCGCCGGCGCAGCGCTCGTGGTCATCGGCGGCATCATCAACCTCCTCGCCGGCGGCATCGGAGGCCTCATCTTCGTCGTCAAGGCCCTTGGCGTCGCGTTCAGTTTTCTCGCCGCGAACCCGGTGCTCCTGGCCATTGGAGGTATCACACTTGGCATCATTGCGCTTGATGCTGCGATGCGAAAGGCGCACGCGGTGACGCGCGAGTTCAGTGACAGCATGGCGGCTGCGCGTCAACAGGGAGATGAATTGCGCCGCACTGACTTGCAGCGCGCTGAGCGACTCAAGGAATTGGCGGCGAAGCAGGAACTTATGAACGACCAACTGGACGAGGCGGACGCTATCGCGCGCCGACTTCAGAGTGAGTATGGTGATCTTGGGATCGAAATCGATCGTCTGACCGGCCACGTCAATGTGGCGGCTGATGCCTGGGATCGCCTGAACGATCGCATGGCGGAGATGGCACAAGCTCAGATTCGGCGTGAGCTGCAAGCCATTGTTCAGGATATGGATCACGCCAAAGACCGGCTGAAGGAGCTTGAAAGCGCTTGGATGAGAGTGTTGACGTCGTCTGGGCGTCCGGAGATCGAGGAATTGACCAACTCGGTACGCGACCTCGTCAAAAAACGCGTTGAACTGCGGGAACGACTATCGCAGCTTCTCCGCGGCGACAGGGCAGCGCTGACCGGCGCCGGCGGAGCCGCTGCGGGGGCCGGGATGGAGCTGCCCTTCGAGCTGGCGGACGCGCAGACGCAGCAGGAGTCGGAGAATTGGCTGCGCCGCGTCCACCAATTGCGCCTCCAGCAGATCGCCGATGAGGAGCAGCGCGCCATCGCCCTGCTCGATGAGCGTTACGACCACGAGATCGCACTCGCCCGCGGTAATGCGGAGGCGATCCGAGCCATTGAGGAGGCCCGGCAGCTCGAGCTCCACGCCCTCCGCCAGCGCTTCGAGGAACAGGCCCTCACCGAGCGCCAAGGCATCTGGGATGCGAACAACGAGCAGTTTCGCCGCAACGAGGAACTGCGGCTGCGGGCCAGCGGCCTGAAGGATGAGGAGCTGCAGCGCAAACTGCTGGATCTGCAGGAGCGCCATGCGCTGGAGAATGCCAGGCATCAGGGGCTCTCGCTGGGTCTCGTGCGCGAGGAGTTCGAGCTGCGCCGGAAGATGCTCGGCCTTCAGGAGCAGGGCCGGACCCTGCAGCAGCATCTGGCCACCATCGGCACCTTCAACGTCGCCGCGTTGCGCGGCCTCTTCGGCGAATCGCGCGCTGCCGATCGCACGGCCGATGCCACCGAGAAGACCGCGCGCAACACGAAGCGCATCCAGCAGGCGGTTGAAAGCGGAGGCCTCATGTTCACGTAACCCGCCCCCGGAACAATGCGATGAACGAAATCCCGACCGACATCCTCGACCTCTCCTCCACGACGGCCATCATCGCCGCCACGATCGCCATTCTGCAGATCCTCAAGCCGAGCCTGGCGAAGATCATCTGGCTGCAGCATGTGCCGATCTGGGCGCTCGCCGTCATCGCTGCATGCGGGCTTGCCTGGCTCGCGCGCGATGTGATGCACTCGCTCGAGGGCTCGCTGCCCGTGCTCATGTGGAAGGCGGCGATCGGCGCGGCCGGCGCATCCGGCGCCTATGAGTGGTTCCGCGCGCCTGGGAAATCGCCCGCATCGACGAGGAAACAACCCCCGCCCCCGGAAGTGCCCCCGTAACTCATCGCTTATCGCTCATCACTGACCCATGGCCATCACCGTCGAGGAACAATTCGGACGCCGACTCAGCGGCGATCGCGGCGAGTTCACGTACCTGATCAAGGGCACGGACGATGCCGCCGCCGCGCGCGGCGCCCTCCTCAGCGAAGCCCCGGAAACCTACGGCGGCATCCCGCTTCTCGATGCGGAAGTCAATGAGATCGCTGGAGCCGAAGGTTTCAGCGGCCGCGTGAACTACGGCTATTCCGGCGGCGGCGGCTCGCCCCCGGAGCCGGGCGACAGCAGCTTCACGTTCGACACCGGCGGCGGCACCCAGCACATCACGCATTCCCTGAGCACCATCGGCAGCTATGCGCCGCCGGATCAGACCGCCCCCGACTTCCAGGGCGCCATCGGCGTCACGGAGAACGGCGTCGAGGGTGTGGACATCACCATCCCCGTCTATCGGTGGTCGGAGAAGCACACGAAGGCCGCGGCCGATGTCACCCAGGCCTACAAGCTCGCCCTCGCCGCGCTGACCGGGCAGGTCAATGCGGCCGGCTTCCGGGGCTTCGCGGCCGGCGAGGTCGTCTTCCTCGGCGCCTCCGGCAGCCGGCAGGGCGATGATGAAGATGACCCGTGGGACATCGTCTTCAACTTCGCCCGCAACCCGAACAAGACCGGATTGACCATCGGCCCCATCACGGGCATCGCCAAGAAGGGCTGGGAATACCTCTGGGTCCTCTACCGCGAGGAGGAAGACACGGACGCGAAACGCATCGTGCAGAGGCCCATCGCGGCCTATGTCGAGCAGACCTATCTCTCGGGCAGCTTCGACGGGATGGGGATTGGCTCATGACGCACCCCTTCCGACGCGTGCAGCGCGGCCAGCGCTTCGAGATGCCGGCGGATGCGTACAACGCGTTCGTCGATGCCGCCGAGGCCCATCGTGTGCAGCGCGAGGGCGTCAGCGCCCAGCGCGGGCCTCTCTTGACGCCCGCTTCCGGGGGCCGGCCGAACGTCGTGCTCGTGCGCAACGAGAGCGAGGAGGACCTGCCGCGGTTCGGCGTGCTCGGCATCGAGGGCGTGATCATCGAGCCCGGGCCGGCGGAGGATGGAGGCAACGATGCCGAGTTCAAGCGGCGCCCGGCCCTGCGCGGCGCGGCGATCACCTGGGATGATCCCTATGCGTACCACGGCCGCTTCGTCATCGCGCGCGAACCCATCGGCGCCGGCAAGATCGGGTACGCCGTCATCCGCGGCATCACCCCCGCAATCGTGATCATCACCGATGAGGAGCACACCTGCGCCGACACCGCCCCCGGAAGCCAGGTCCTCCAGAGCGGTTTTTCCGGGGGTGCGCGCATCCTCTGGAAGCAGCCTGCGGAAGCGCCGCCCCCGGACGGGCTGATCGTCCGCGATGGCGAGGCGCGGCTGGCCCTCCTCGAGGTCGGCCCGCGCGATCGCGATCGCTTGCCCGTGCGGCTGGGCAAGGCGGAGCTGATCGCGCAGGACCGCTGGGGGTGGCGCTATCCCTGGTCTCAACGCTTCATGGACGGCGATCCGGCCTCGCCGACTTACGGCCTCTACTTCACGCCGCCGGAGCCGCTGGAGTCCGCGGGCGTGCCCGAGCGCATGGCGATCAACCGGTTTGAGGCCACCGCCGGCGAGGACTATCCCGGACTGGTTCTGCCGCGGATCCGGGAGGGCACGATCGTCGAGCTCCGGGCCGAGCAGACCTGGCAGGGCGATACGCGTTTCGTCTTCGAGGCGCCGACGAGCCCGTTCTTCTCGGCCATCGTCGGCGGCAACGACTACAGCGCCTGGCCGCGCGCCTACACCTGGCAGAGCGCGATGGTCAACGGCGAGCACGATGTCCCGGACCCGTACGGCTTCAGTTGGCTCGATTTCGCCTGGGCGCATAACCAGGTCGAGATGGCGAGCGGCTTCGGCAGCCAGTTCAGCCCCTACGGCGGGCAGATGAGCGATGAGATCATCGATGTCGAGATCCTGCCGATCCCCAGCGGCCAACCCGTGCGGATGTGGATCGCCACGGATGCCTTCGGCAATCCGTGGCCGCGGTTCCACGCCGCAAACGCCCTGAAGGTGACCTGCAAAAACGGCGCGACCTTCATGACGACGATCGAGCAGCTCGAGCAGCTCAACGGCCTGGCGCAACTTCCGGGGGCCGGGGGCGGGGGCTGTGGAGGGTGCCACTGATGCCGAGGACAGCCGGACCAGGCGAGCTCCCGACGATCAAGCCCTATCGGCCGCACCCGATTGGGGGCGGTCTGCTGGCGAGGAAGTGCTGCTGCGCTGTGAGCGGCGAGCAGGCGACGGAATGTCCTCCGATCGATTCGTGCCTTCAATGCCACGAGGACTACGACGCGGTCCTGAAGGGGATCTTCCTCCACGCGGACGGCGGCGGCGGTCGCTTCGCGTTCAACGCGCGCCTGCGCTACGATCATGTCTCCGAAGGCTGGCCCCCGGAATACTGCCGATACGCCACGAATCTGCCGCTGTGCGTGGTCGAGGACCTTGAGTGGGAGGGCGAGACGGAGGGCGTGAGCTGGGAATTCCGCAAGCCTCTGACCCCGTGGCTCTACTGTGCAGTCCTCGAGCATGAGGGGGAGCTTCTGGCCTGGTGGCGGGCGCATTTCGAGATCCATGTCTGGTGGCATCAGGGGCAGCCCGATCAGGCGTACGGTCTCTTCATGGGCTGGGTGTTGCGGCCGCGGCTGACGAACGAACAGTGCCCGGCCCTCGGCTTCTATCCCGAATATTACCTGCACAACGAAGAGCTCATCATCAATCCCGGGACGTTCGAGCTCGTCTGGGCATAGGAGGTACTCGCGATGGCATTCCCGTATCAGAAGAGCGGTGAGACGCAGGGCGCCTTCGACGCCGTCGGGCGCGTCCTCGGCCGCCTGGCAACATTGCGCACCGTGCGCGAGAATCTCGAAACCGGACGGGGCAGCATCGTCGGCGAGACGGAAGAGGAGGACTTCTTCCATCTCAACGAGGCCTTCCGCGCCCTTGACGACATCGACAGCGCCATCCTTCTCAACAGCCAGGCCATCGCCGCTGCCACGGCCCGCCTCTTCATCAACCTGGTCGGCAAGGAGAAGGCGCTGGAGGCCACGAAGGATCGGGCCGGCGTCATCGCCATGGTGCGCCAGCTGCGCGAGCTGATGATCACCGATTCCCAGACGATCACGCAGTGCACCGTCGGCGCGACGGTGAGTTACGGTACCGACAACACGGGCACGGGCAAGGCCTTCATCGGCACGAAGGACCGCACCGGCGCGGCCCTGGCCAATGCCCGCGGCGAGAAGATCACGATGCGCTGCGTGGCCGACGCCCAGGGCCCGCGATGCGCGATCCTGCCCGGCGAGGAGGTCTTCCAGGTCGATGGCGAGGCTGCCAAGCCGAACATGTGCCACAAGTGGCTGAGCAAGGGCGGCAGCGATCTGCACGGCCGTATGACCTCGATCTCCCTCGACCGCCAGCGCGGCGTCGGGCCGGGCAAAAACATCGTCAGCAATCCGAAGATGCAGGCGTTCGTCGACAATGTGCCGAGCTACTGGGGCCCGCCGAAGGCCGGGACCCCCGGAGTCCACATCTTCGACGACGACACGGCGCCGTATGTCGGTACGAAGCACCTGAAGCTCGTGGGCGATGGCGTCGTCAAACCATCACTGCCTCAGCCCTGCGATGGCGCCAGCGCGACACTGCTGCGGCCGGCGCGGCCCTACCTGATCGGCCCGGTCGTCCGGTACGGCACGGGCCTTCCGACCGCCGGCGAGCTCCGGCTGAGCTTCCAGGACGGCGCGGGCACCGTGCTCAACGCGCTCGACCCGTGCGCCGTCACCGTGGACTGCACGGCCCTTACGGGCGCCTACGTCTGGCACGCCGGGCTGGTCTGGACGCCCTACCTGATTCCGGCCGCGACGGAGATCATCCTCGAGACCTCCACGGCCCTCGGCGACACCGAGAACATCTACGTGGGGGGGGTTGCGATCGCCGAGGCCTTCGATCTCTGGGCGCAGGATCCGACGCTCGCGATCATCGGCGGCGTCACGCCCTGGGTGAAGGGCGATGTCATCAAGGGCACCATCACGAACAGCCGGACGATGAGCCAGTGGATCGCGTGGCTCGATGCCGTCTGGGACATCCATGGCATGCGGTTGCCGACGGGCGAACCGCTGCTGCTGCCGACGGCCGTGAGCGGGACGATTGGCGATGGGCTGATTGTGTAAGAGCACGCGGCGGCCCCCGGATAGCCGCGGC
>Ga0307379_10012676_pt1 | contig 10976 bp, 12 predicted proteins | sample UN2MG_FD_202237 | JGI IMG/M metagenome (GOLD analysis project Ga0307379, IMG submission 202237) | Soil microbial communities from Risofladan, Vaasa, Finland - UN-2 | ecosystem: Environmental > Terrestrial > Soil > Coastal area > Acid sulfate soil | place: Finland: Risofladan, Vaasa | collected... | reverse complement strand
TCTTTTGAGTGTTCATAGACTTATTCAGCCTTCTTTATTCGGTACCTGATTTAATTTAAAACTCTAATTTATTTTAATATATTCTTAATTAATAGTCTAATGGAGTGTTGCATCAAAATGGGTAACCATTAGATGAAGCGTACACAGGGAAACAGATAGGCCACAGGGAAGACCGTACTTCCTGAAGTGAATTATACAGCCTCGTAAATAAAGATGAATGCAGATGGCGACGTCGTTTTCGGTAACGGAAGCCTATACAAAAGAATCGCTAAAGGTGAGATTCTAAAGGGTCTGTCGGGGTCTTGGCACATGGCATGTCTGTAGAGAGATATAAAGAACTTGGGAGACCCTATAAGCTCCTTAACATAAGGTAAGTCTATCCGATGAAAAGAGAGGATGACTGATGCAAACCTCCCTGCAGGGAATAGCAAAGAAGGAAATATTAATTTGCCTTTTACGGAAGCGAGTATTTCTGAAGAGCCCAGTGCGGTAATTCCGCACGCTGGGATCTGTGCGGGGGCAGTCAGGTAACTGGCTGTCCTACCGTGACAACCTATAGTATCTGAGGAGTTTCTTAGCCAGATGGTTGAGGTTTTAGATATTATTAATAAATAGATGTTCTAAGGGAAGCCCTTGTAAAAAGGATAATTAAACCATAGAAAAAAATTGGATGTATCCCTATTTAGATTAATGTATTTTACACTACTTAATGATATTTATCTTGTTAAGGGAAGGAGAAATAATTCATAAAAAAATGAGCAACGATCTTACCTTAAAACAACGTCTTGTTGCATTATCATTCTACTTACTTATATTAATTTTTATAAGTGGTTTTGTAACAGGTATTTGGTTTCCAAAAGAAGGAGGTAAGGGTTTATGGTTTTATAGTGCTCTCGGATTACTATTTTTTACACGACTTTCATCACCCTTTTTTATTAAACCTCGAGATTCTCTTGCTTCTAGCGTTACAGTGGCATTATTATTGGCAACAGTAGATCTTACGCCAGTTATCTATTTTAACTTAGAACTTAATTATTTTAGATGGGCTACCGTGGTCTTAGCAGTCATTACAGCGTTATCTGCCTTAATTGCAATCTATTTATTTCAAACAGATACAAAAAATAATAAATATAAATCCGCACTATCCAAAATTGCTTTTAAAATAAGTGAGCGTTTCGGCATTGGGCAAGTACTTTTTACGCCTCCTATGTTACTGAGCATTCTAGGTTTCTATCAAGACAATATAATTCAGCAATTATGGTTAGTGTTTATCTGTTCTATTCTTTTATTTGTCGAACCAATAGATCTTGTTTTTTTATTAGCAAAGGATATATTTAGCCTTAAAAAGGAAGATATTCCTGATTCAATAATTGGAAAAATACAACGAATAGATGATCCACAAATAATTAGAGTGAAATTAGATTCTTCTGGAATATGGGAATCTAAGCACGCCCATATAGCTTGTCTAGCAGATTCTAGCCAGGTAGAAGTATTGCCTCTATTTTTTCAAACACAAGGTGATAGCTTAATCGGTACAGGTTTATTTTGCTCTACACATAGTAGAAAGATAGAAGAAACAATTCCAGGTTTTGTTTATCAAACAGAAAAAACTCGAAAATGTGATGAAATTATTTCTGAATTTTGTGGTAACAATTCGCCTGCAGATTTAATTGGTATTGTGGTAGAAGGATCTAATATCTCTTCTATTCGTTTTGAGGTAGCATCAAATAATCAATTACAAGAAGGATTACTAGTATTTGTCTGCCAAGGTAAAAAAATAATTTATTACCAGATAGTTGATGCAATAACCGAAGAGGAAACTTTTTCAAAAAATCCAAGAGGAAAACATATTGCAATTGCCGGACAACTTGGTGAATTCCATCAAAAAAAAGGTTTTATCAAATATGGCTGGGTACCTTTCATGAATACACCCGTATTTTTACCACAAGGGAAAGTGAAAGCTTTTGAGAAAAGGAAAATAGTTGAGGATGAAATGGAAATAGGGGTAATTCCAAATACAAAAATACCAATAATAATAAGTTTAAAAGACATGCTTGAATATCATACAGCTCTACTTGGAGTAACCGGGACAGGAAAAACAGAATTAGCATTTGATATTATTAAAAATCAAATAAAACGAGGAATAAAAGTTGTTTGTATCGATTTTACCGGTGAATACTCGCCTCGACTTTCAGATTTAAAACCAAGTTCCTTAGGTCTTGATGAGTCTCAATCAGAAGAATTACAAGATCGTATTTTTGATGTTGAAACAGGGGAGTTTTCAGCAGGCAAGGAAAAACTAGAACTTAAAAAATTGATAGATGAATTCAAACCCGAGATTAAAAAACAGACTGATAATTTCCTAGAGGAAGAAAATGTTAATCTTGCAATCTTTGAGCTAGAAAGTATAGCAAATACACAAGCTACTCTCAGACTTACTGAATTATACTTATCAAGTATATTTAATTGGGCGAAGAAAAATCGAAAACAGAAAAATATACTTCTTGTGTTAGAAGAGGCTCATACTATAATTCCAGAAACAAATTTATACGGATATGATAAAAGCGGTACAAATGCAGTAGTTGGGAGAATGGCACAAATTGCTCTTCAAGGAAGAAAATATGGAGTGGGGTTATTAATAATTTCACAAAGAACTGCCTTGGTAAGTAAAACTTTGCTCTCTCAATGTAATACTGTTCTGTCTTTTACAATGTATGATGAAACAGGTCTTAATTACCTTTCAAATGTTTTTAGCACAGATTATGTTAGAGCAATCCCGAATTTAAAATTTCTTCAATGTATTTCTTTAGGTAAAGCTGTAAAAAGCGATCGACCCATAATATTTGAGATACCTTACAATGAATCAAAGTTTAAAGCTAGTGAAAAACTTAATAAAGAAAAAATGGTTAATAAAAAGGAATTAATTCTACCCATTGAAGAAGAAAGCCATAAGGATGATTCAGATAATTTCCCAGATGAAGATAATATTCCTTTTTAATCCACTTAAACATAATTAAATAGAGACAGGCATAAACAAATCAATAATTCTGTAATTTTTCACGGAAAACTTATATTATCTGTAATGTTTCTTAACCGGATAGTTGAAGCTTTAGCTATTATTATAGATAGACGTTCCAAGGGAAGACCTCGTAAAATAGAAAGCCAAAGCATAGAAAAAATAGGATGTGTTATCTCATTTTAATTATAAAAATTGAGGGGGAAGAGGAAAAGTGATATTGCAAAACTTGACCCCGCAAGCTCCATATGTAAGCAGACTTTGATTACCATGGCCGGAGGTAGTCTCCGTCTTAGCCTTCAGTGCAAGGCTTACTATCTAAAAAACGGGCAGAGGGGAAGAGCCATAATCATGCCCTTCGCTGCCTAGCCCGGCAAATGACTAAAGTAATTCATAGGATATTAACTGAAGATAGGGATTATATTGTTAGAAAAGAGTTAAAGAAAGTGGCATAAAAAAGTTTAATATTATCTTGATTTTTCAGATGGGAAGTTCAGGTCTTCACATTCGATATATAATGATATATTGTACTAATAAACACGATACAATCTAAAACAGTAAATAAATAGAAAATATTATATGTGAAAAAGCGAGAAATAGATATAATAATTTTTCATTTTAACAATTAATAAAGAACGATAAGAGGATAAAATTATTATGAACAAGCTAACTATAATAATGCCTGCTTACAATGAGGAACATCATGTTTTTGCAAATATTGAAAGAACTATAAAAATACTAAATACATTTGATTTCGATTATAAAATAATTATAGTTGATGATGGAAGTAAAGATAACACTTTAGAAGAAATTAAAAAATCAGAAAATATCTCAAATAAAGTATATGTGTTGAAAACTGGTATTCATAAAGGAAAAGGACATGCTCTAAAATATGGTTTTCAATTTGCCAGGTCTGATTTGATTATGTTTTTAGATGCTGATTTAGATTTACCACCTGAACAAATAAATTATTTTTTGGAAACAATGAAAAAAACTAACTCAGATATAGTAATTGGAACAAAGAGGTTCTTTAAAACTAATTACCATTATCCCACAACAAGAAAAATATTAGCTATTATATATCGACTAATGGTGCATACTTTATTCGATCTAAGCGTAGTTGATACTCAAACAGGTATAAAATTATTTAAGAACGATGTACTAAAAAATACATTACCCAAAGTTTTTGTAAATGGATATGCCTTTGATCTCGACCTTTTGGTTAATGCTCATAAACTTGGTTATAAAATTATTGAAATACCTGTAATCTTGGATTTTCAGAAGGAAAGTTCTTTAAAGAAAAAGAAATTACTAGATATATATAAAATGTTTACTGATATGTTAGGTATTTTTTATCGTATACACATATGACAGTATTTATTGTTTATCTTACATCCTGTAAATTCTTAACCAATTATTAATATTCTAAAAAATTAATAATTAAGTAGCAATACATATAATGTATATTAGTTTTAAAGATAAAATAGCAAGAATTAACATAAAAAAACAAAAGAAAAAGTAACTGAGGAGGAATATTATGAAAGATGATAAGGAAGAACAAACATTAAAAAATTATATAGATGTTACCTTGGAAGAATATAAAGCATTACGAAATGAAAGTAGGCAATGCAGTGCAAATATATTCACTGCTCTTTATATTGGCTTCGGAGCTATAGGTATACTATGTGCGGTGGGTTTCCCTTTATTAAATGGGGAAAAAACAGTAGATAGTGGGCTAATTATTTTTGGTCTATTTATCCCGGTCATAGCATTGGGTATATCATTTTTAATATTAGCCGAAGCAACACGATTTAAGCGTGTAGGGGATTATATTTGTTTCATCGAAATCAAACTTTCCTCACTTTTTAAGGAAATCACAGAAAAAAATATAAAAAACTGGACTTCTTGCCAAAAAATAATAGAAAATAAGCTTTTATATCCACATGTATCCATAGATCTTAGTGAGCCATTAATTTGGGAACGATGGCTTAGAGAGTGTCCGAAAAAGAAATTCACTTTAGCAGGTCACTTAAATTGGGTATATGTATTACGTATTGGATTACTCGCAATTATCTCATTCCTATCATTTGGAACTGCCGTATACTATATGAAGATTACTTCTGAAAGTAAGTTATCTTTAGATTGGATAATATTTATTACAATTTTTTTATCTATCTCTTACGGATTAACTTGGGTAATTATTTATTGTATGGGCCGAAGAATAACTAAAACATCTCCTGTCAATATGAATGAAAAAGATAATTGAAATAATAAAGTATTTGGAATAAATAGGCACATCCCATTTTTTTAAATAGAGAAGGCGTACCAAATCAATAGTCCGGTAATTTTTAGGTTGTCCTGGAAGAAAAGAGAAGAGAAATAATAAAAGAGTGGATTAAGTCCGGAAGGATTGAATTTTAAGTATTAAGTAAAATATTTTGTTAAAAATTAGAAAAATATTAATTAAAATAAAAGGAGGATTTTGATTTTGAAAAGGAAATTATTTTTAGTAGTTTTATTTTCAGTATTAGTTATATTATTATCAGGTTGTAGTGGGGTAGTAACTCCTGTTAATGATGAAGCTGCAGTAAAAAGTGTTATTCATGAATATTTTTTAGCGATAAATGATCAGAACTGGAGCAAGGCAAAAGGTTATTGTGTTTATCAATCGGATCAATACTACTCCACAAGTGGATTTGAAGATGCCGCGAATATGATAGAACAATATTATGGAAATATAACCATACTAACTGTTGCAAATGTTTCAAACGTGTCTATAAATGGTAGTTATGCAAGCGCATTTGTCAGTGTAAATCTAGTTGTAACTGCCAGTTATTATTATGATAGCGCAAGCGTATCAGGGACATACTATTTACAAAAGATTGGAAACAATTGGAAAATATATGATGGGGTAGGATTTGCATCATTATAGAAAATATCAAAAATTAGAAGCTAATCATAAGGGTTTTAAATTTTAGGTGGTAAACAATATCCCGGTAATCCGTCTTTCTCTCTCCAGGGTTCTCGGATTATCGCGGTCCCTGCTCCCCGGAGATTTTAGTATATTTCTACCGGGGGGGGGCAGGATTACCCGAGAAAAGGGGTTTTTAAAAAGAGGGAAAGCTATTGGATAAAAAAGAAAAATTGCGTCTTAAACTCTATAAAAGAGATGGAAAAAACTGTCATTATTGCGGGATAAAAGAAGAAGATTTTATTTCGATTTGGGGTAAATTCTATAAAATGAGAGGTGAGTGATTAGAGTTAGAAAGAACAGATAATAATAAAGGTTACAGCGAGAAAAATTGCGTTTTGGCTTGTGCTATTTGCAATAATGCTAAAAGCAATAAATTTACTTATGAAGAGTTTAAGAAGGTAGGTGAGGTAATAAAAGAGGTGTGGTTTTCAAGAAATGAAAAGATTTTAAAGAAACTAAAGAAGGGTATTTAAGAAATGAAAAGAAAATATTTTTTATTAGTTTTATTTTTGATATTAGCTATATTTTTATCAGGGTGTAGTGGCGGAGGAATAGTAACTCCAGGTACTGATGGAGTGATTTGCGAAAATCTACTTATAGGATTATACACTGCTTTCAGCAACCGAAATTTTCCTCAGGCTCTTTCATATTGCAAATCTGGTGGACTTACTTTTGATTATGTTAATGGCCTATGGAATTTTGCTCAGGAACATCCGACATTTCCTGTAACCTATCAAGTTTTAGATGTTTATGATTTTTCATATTTATGGGGAAATTTTGAACTCTATTATAATTATTCCTGGACAACCCCCGTTTCAACGAGTTATCTTTACGGAAGAAGAATGGTTTTTGAAAAAATAAATGGACAATGGAAAATGTTTTGAAGGTCAATAATAGGCAAAAATTGGTATGTTAAAAAACAGGATTTAGGGCCTTCCTGGAAGGTGATAGGGCAGAGAGAAGGTTATAAACTTATAGCCTGGAACGCCGTAGGATCAAAAATAGAGGGGTTTAGTGGTATTCTAAGCGGGTTATTAAATAAATATAAAGGGGGAAAATTAGAAATGAAAAGGATAGTTATTATCTTCACAATTGTTTGTGTTTTATTATCTTTTGTGGGAGTTGCCTATCCGGCTGAAGAAACCATTAAGCCCCCCAAGCCCGGGGATTTTTGGAATCGTTTAGTAAACTTAGATGAGATGATTGGCCATAAAATATCTGATACTATGAAGGGATTATATATAAAAGGAGTTGCACAGGGTATTCTTTTAACATTGGGACTAATTGATCTAAGCGAAATAGATAAAGAAGGCATAATAATTGATTACGGTTATTTTATATTAAAACATATCGAAGAAATTAGGAGAATTATGGATGATTTATATAAAGATCCTGCTAATGTTAATATTCAAATTAGTTGGATGTGTGGAGTTGCTACCGATAAATTAAAAGGTGAGGATGTAGAAGACTTAATACAAGATTATAGAATGATGGGATTAATACCTGGTTTCTATTAAATGAAAGGGGGTATTTTAGAAATGAAAAATAAATATTTTTTTGTAATTTTATTCTTAATGTTAGCTATGTTTTTATCGGGTTGTTGTTTATTTGAAAATTTGAGTGCTGATGTTGTAATAAATAAGTGGGAACAAGATTATTCCGGCGGAAAGTGGAGTGATCAAGTGAAAGTTTATTATACAATAACTAATACCGGAAATGTCGATATTGGTTACTATAATATTTGGCTTGCTGCTTATTATGAATATGAAGGCATTTATGAAGATGGAGGCATTTATGAAGACTGGAATACTATTGGGACATTTGTTGGGATAGGAAATTCTAAAGATCGCACTTGTTGGATAACTGTAGGAGAAAATGAAAAAGTTATAAGTATGAATGTTACTAATCTAATATTACAACCTTTTACCAATCCTCTTCAATAGGATGATTCTTTAAAGTGTTATCGAATAACTAAAGAGAGATTTTAAGATGAAAAGGAAAGTTTTAATATCATTCTTTGTTATACTTTTAATCTTAGCGTTAACCGGTTGCGGGATGATTGCCCCAGGTATACCCGAATGGATGGAAGCAGAGAATACAGTTTATGACTACTGGCAGGCAATCATTAATCGGCAATATGAATTAGCCAAGTGCTATTGCGTTTTTGACGGGGTCTGGTATAATAAAGTTGATGAATGGGAAGAATATATCAATATTAATTCTGAGGATTATTGCTCTTTCTTAATGATTTATTTCGATAAGTTTTATAAACCGACTGAGGTAACCGGAGATACTGCTGTGGTATATGTAAGAATTATTGCCGATAAAATAGTTTTGCCCTGTAATTCTGATCTTCATAAAAAAATGGATGGAATAGACATCGATGTCTTTGAATACGAAACAGGATTGATTAAGCAAAATTACCCATTCGGGAATTGGGAACTCAAATAAGATCTAAAAATTAAATAAAATTAGAGCTCCATTTTTAGAGAGCCATTTTAAAAAACTATAATAGTTTTTTCTGATGGCTCTTTTTTTATTAAATAAATGAAAGGAGATATCAAGATGTTTAAAAAAAGAATATGGATAGGGATAATATTATCAATTATCTTAGTGGTATTTAGCATAAATGGCTTTACTGCCTATTACAGATATACCCAAGAGTCCGGAACTAATTTCTATGTGGGGACTGATGACAAATCCGATGCCCTGGAAGATACTAATGAGGTTAGGCAGATACTTGATGATCTAGGGAATTTATTAGGCCATTCAAAAAGAGGGAATGCTTAATTGGGCAAAAAATAAGACTGATATAAAAGAAATATATCGAGAGAAACTTATCAGAAAAATATCTAAATTGGAAAAAGCATTAAGTCCAAAAGAAGAAGAAGATTTTATCAAGAAACTTGTTGATATACAATTAGGCAGAGTTACCGAAGAAGAAGCACAGAATATTGTAGATTTATCTAATAAAGCCAGGGAAGCCAAAATTAAAATGGACAATGGTGGAAGTAAAATAGATTATGAAAGGGCATATAATGCTTTTCAAGACTATGTTAATAAACTTAAAGATGAAGCTAGGAGTTAGTCAAAAGGAACTAAAAAATAATATAAATTTTAAAGAATTTTAAGCTTTAGGATATTTTTAGATAGGGAGGTATACGATAATGAAAGTATTTTTCTGGATTTTGTTTATGCTTTCTTTGTTTCTTTCTCCTATAATAATTGATTATTTAGCTTATGGAATAGAAAATATAGGATGGGAGTGGATTTTTGTCATCATTCCATTTAGTTTATCAATTGCAGGATTTTTTTATCTTTTAAAAGGAAGATTGTTTGAAAAAACAAACCAAAAACAAAAGATAATTTTAGGAATTTTTATTCCAATAATTTTTTTATTTTTTACTTTAAAGATTGCAGTTATTTTGGGATATAGAAATAACCCTTTTAACTGGGGAAGTACCTGGCATGTGTGGATGATTTATGCAATATTTTGCGGTATTTTTGAATATAATTTATTTGCAGATAAAAGAGATAAATAATAAAAGGGGGAGCCAAGACAATTCCCAGCCCTTTGGCTTTTGCTGAAGGACTTTTTATTTTTTATCAATTATTTTCCAGAAAAAGAAGGATTTTTAAAATAAATGTAGAATCTAAATACAAGTATAACAATATATATTTAAATATTTATATATAAATCATCCTTAAAATAAATAAAACTGCTTTGATACAAGATGTATTACAAAGGAGAATAAGATGAAAGCAATGGTCTATTATAGATATGGTTCACCCGATGTTCTTGAACTAAAAGAAATAGAAAAGCCTATCGCCAATGATGATGAAGTGCTGGTAAAAGTGCATGCAGCTGCTGTAACTCCCCTCGACTGGCATTTCCTGACAGGTACACCGTACATGGCGCGTATAATGGCCGGCCTGTTTAAACCAAAAAACAATATACTGGGAATTGATATGGCAGGAAGAATTGAAGCGGTCGGCGAAAATATAAAACAGTTTCAGCCAGGTGATGAGGTATTCGGGAAGAGTAACGGGGGTTATGCCGAGTATGCCTGTGCTCCTGTAGCTGAACTCTTTCTGAAACCGACCGGTATGTCATTCGAGAAAGCGGCTGCCCTCCCTCTTTCAGCATTTACCGCCCTGATTTGCCTTTGCGATTTAGGACAGATAAAGTCAGGGCAGAAGGTTTTGATCAACGGTGCCTCTGGTGGCGTGGGTACACTTGCGGTGCCGATTGCCAAGTTCTTTGGAGCCGAGGTAACCGGTGTGTGCAGCACCAGGAATTTGAAACTGGTACGCTCGATTGGTGCAGACCGGGTCATTGATTACACCCAAGAGGATTTCACGCAAAAAGGAGTGTATTACGACCTGATTTTTGATGCTGTGGGTAAGCGTTCGTTTTCAGACTGCAAGCGCGCATTAAACCCTAAAGGAATTTACGTTACAACCGCATTTTCTCCGACGCTTGCACTCCTGGGATTGTGGATTTCGATGACTGGAAGCCGTAAAATGATTACAATGCCTCCAAAGGAGCCAGGCAGGAAGATAAAGGAACTGTTTGAAGAACTTCTCAAAGCGGGAAAGTTAACACCGGTCATAGATAGAGATTACACATTGAAAGAGGTTCCTGAGGCTTTCCGATATTATGAAAAAGGACATACCCGGGGAAGAGTCGTCATTAAAATTTATTAATATCATTTAAAAAGGAGTATAAAGTTGAATTCAAGTAACCATATCCCCAGATTATTAGGAGTAGCGTTTTTTAGCGTTGCAGTTCTAAGTATAGCCCAGATGTATCTGTCTCTTTTCACTCTTTTATCCGGTAGCATATCCGATAGCTTTGTTAATATTTCAAATAACCTTACCCAGATGCGGATAAGCATTCTGCTTGCACTATTTACCAGTGTTGGAATAATTGTCCTGGCGGTCCTGCTTTTTGTAGTCTTGCACAAACAGAATAAGACAATAGCT
>Ga0307379_10012675_pt1 | contig 10978 bp, 12 predicted proteins | sample UN2MG_FD_202237 | JGI IMG/M metagenome (GOLD analysis project Ga0307379, IMG submission 202237) | Soil microbial communities from Risofladan, Vaasa, Finland - UN-2 | ecosystem: Environmental > Terrestrial > Soil > Coastal area > Acid sulfate soil | place: Finland: Risofladan, Vaasa | collected... | reverse complement strand
GCGACCCTTCGACCTGATCCACCGGTCACGCGCCGAGGCTATGCCAGATCCGATCGTGCACAGGCCCGATCTCGCCGGCCGGCACCCTCGATGGATCCGGACTAGAGGGCGACGACGGCCAAGCGGGTCTCGGCGCGGCGGAGGTCGGCCTCGATCTCGCCGTTGTGTTCGCTGCGAACGGCCGCCTCGGCGGCTTCCTTCGCCTCACGCGCCCGCTCTTCGTCGATGTGATCCTTCATCTCGGCCACGTCGGAGAGGATGGTGACGGTGTTGTCGCTGACCTCGACGAACCCACCGTGGACGGCAACGTGCTCGTCGGTTCCATCGACCGGCCGAATGGTCAGTGCGCCGATGCCCAGCGCGCCGACGAAGGGTGCGTGACCGTCGAGGAAGGCGATGTCACCGCCACCGATGGTGCGAGCGATGACCATGGTGGCCTCACCCGACCACAGCACCCGCTCGGGCGACACCAATTCGACCTGCAGGGGCATTATCGGACCCTCCTGATGATGCGAGGCCGACGAGGCACGAGGAGGCCGGCCCGTTGCGGCCTCGGCGGCCGGGGAACGGATATCACGAATCCACGCTGCTCTGGAGCTCTTGAGCCTTGCGGCGGGCGTCATCGGCGCCGCCGACGTTCAAGAAGGCCTGCTCGGGCAGATCGTCGAGGTCGCCGTTGACGAGCGCCTCGAAGCTCGACACGGTCTCTTCGACCGGCGTGAACACCCCAGGAAGGCCGGTGAAGACCTCGGCGACGAACATCGGCTGCGACAGGAACTTCTGGATCTTGCGGGCCCGCGCCACGGTGATCTTGTCTTCCTCGGACAATTCGTCGAGGCCGAGGATGGCGATGATGTCCTGGAGCTCCTTGTAGCGCTGGAGGATCTCCTGCACCCGGCGGGCCACGTTGTAGTGACGGTCGCCGACGACCTCGGGAGCCAGAATCGTCGAGGTCGACGACAGCGGGTCGACCGCCGGGTAGATGCCGAGGGCCGCGATGTCGCGGCTCAACTCGGTGGTGGCATCGAGGTGGGTGAACGTGGTGAACGGGGCGGGGTCGGTGTAATCGTCGGCAGGCACATAGACCGCCTGGAGCGACGTGATCGACCGACCCTTGGTCGAGGTGATGCGCTCCTGGAGGATGCCCATCTCGTCGGCCAGGGTGGGCTGATAACCCACCGCCGACGGCATGCGGCCCAGCAGGGTCGACACCTCGGATCCGGCCTGCACGAACCGGAAGATGTTGTCGATGAACAACAGCACGTCCTGGCCGCGCTCGTCGCGGAAGTACTCGGCGATCGTGAGTGCCGACAGGGCGACCCGGAGGCGCACACCCGGCGGCTCGTCCATCTGGCCGAACACGAGCGCCGCCTTGTCGAGCACCGTGGTCTCGTCGTCGATGCGGGTCTCGCCCATCTCGATGAACAGGTCGGTGCCCTCACGGGTCCGCTCGCCGACACCGGCGAAGGTCGACACGCCACCGAACTGGCTGGCGACCCGGTTGATCATCTCGGTGATGAGCACGGTCTTGCCGACACCGGCGCCGCCGAACAGGCCGATCTTGCCGCCTCGCAGGTAGGGCGTGAGCAGGTCGATGACCTTGATCCCGGTCTCGAACACTTCCTTCTTCGGCTCGAGCGTGTCGAAGTCGGGTGCGTCACGGTGGATCGGCCGATAGCCCTCGATGTCGGTCAACTCGGGCACGTCGAGCGGCTCGCCGAGCACGTTCAGCACGTGGCCGAGCACGCCGTCACCAACGGGCATCTGGAGCGGGTGGCCGAGGTTGCGCACCTCGGTGTTGCGCACCAGGCCGTCGGTCGGCTTGAGACAGATGGCCCGCACGCGGTGGTCGCCGATCTGCTGCGCGACCTCGGCGACCACCCGGATGTCCTCACCTTCGAGGGTGATCGTCATCTCGAGCGCGGTGTTGATCTCGGGAATCGAATCCGCGGGGAACTCGACGTCGACGACCGGGCCGGCGATGCCGACGACCTTGCCGTTCTTCTTCGCGCCGGTGCTGCCGGTGGTCTGGGGGTTCTCGGTCACGGTCATTCTGTACGCTCCCCGGCCGCTCGGGCCGCAACTGGTTGTTCGCTCGCTGGCGCTCCCTCGCTCGTGTCCGAGGGTCTGTTCAAGTGAGTCATCGGAACTCCGTTACTTGGCGATCTGATCGGGAAGGAAGTCTTGGTTGACGAGGAAGTCGGGAAGCAGGTCTTCGGGACTCCCCTTGCCTGCGCGCAGGGCCTCGGCACCGCTGACGATCTCCATGATCTCGGTGGTGATGGCGTCCTGGCGGGCCCGGTTCATGGCACGGCTGTACTTGGTGATGAGCTCTTCGGCGTTGTCGGTGGCCGACTTCATGGCTCGTTGCTGGGCGGCGAAGAACGAAGCCGACCCATCGAGCAGCGCAGCGAACAGCCGTGCCTCGGCATAGCGAGGGAGCAGTCGTTCCAGAATGAGGTCTGGTGAGGGCTCGAACTCGTAGTCGGCCGAAGCGACACCACCCTCGGCGTCATCGAGCATCGAGGTCTCGAGCGGCAGGAACTGACGCTCGACCACCTTCTGCGAACCTGCCGACAGGAACTGGGTGTAGACGAGCTGCACCTGGTCGTAGGTGCCGTCCTCGAATCGTTCGGTGACGAACTTGCCGACGCGGCGAGCATCTTCGTAGGAGGGTTCGTCGACGAAGCCGAGGAAGGACTCCTCGATCTCGTAGCCCCGGAACCGGAAGTACCCCTGGGCCTTCTTGCCGACGGTGACCAGCTTCGCCTGCTTGCCCTCGGCGCGCGTGGCCATCATGGCCCGCTCGGTCGGACGAATGACGTTCGTGTTGTAGCCGCCGCACAGCCCTCGGTCGCCACTGATGACGACGTAGGCCACGGTCCTGACCTCTTCGGGCGTGCTGAGCAACGCCGAATCCTGCCCTGCCCCGGCGGCAGCCAGGTTGCTGATCACGTTGGTGATCTGCTCGGCGTACGGACGTGCCGCCTTGACCCGGTTCTGGGCCTTGACGATCCGACTCGCGGCGATCAGTTCCATCGCCTTGGTGATCTTCTTGGTCGACTGGATCGACTTGATCCGCCGCTTGAGCGCGCGCTCCTTGCCGCCGGCCATTACACGCGTTCCCCGGCCACGCAGGCCGCAACGGGACGCGCCTCCGCTGGCGCTCCGGCGCTCGCACGCAGCTTGCTGCTTCGCAGCGTCACTCGCGCTCGGACGGGCCGCTTCATCACGCCTCTTCTACCTCTTCGGCATCTTCGGCATCTTCGAGCTCGACTTCGGCCATGACCCCGGCGATCGCCGCGGCGTCCTCGGAGTCCTCGCTGGCCTCGAACTGCTCGCCGTAGGCCTGGATCATCGCCCCGAAGGCGTCCTCGTCGGGGATCTTGCCGTCGGTCTTGATGGCATCGAGCACGTCGCCGTGACGGGTGCGGAACCACTCGAGCAGCCCGACCTCGAACCGAGGCACGTCCTCGACCGGAATCGGGTCGAGGTAGCCCTGGGTCCCGGCGTAGAGCGACACGACCTGCTCCTCGACGGGCATCGGGCTGTTGAGGTTCTGCTTGAGCAACTCGACCAGGCGGTATCCGCGGTCGAGGGTGGCCTGCGAGACCTTGTCGAGCTCCGAACCGAATGCAGCGAAGCTCTCGAGCTCACGGAACTGCGACAGGTCGCCCTTGAGCGTTCCGACCGCGGTCTTCATGGCCTTGATCTGGGCGGCACCACCGACTCGCGACACCGACTGGCCGGTGTCGAAGGCGGGACGCACACCCGACTTGAACAGGTCGTCCTGGAGGAAGACCTGCCCGTCGGTGATCGAGATCACGTTCGTCGGGATGTAGGCCGAGATGTCGCCGGCCTTGGTCTCGATGATCGGCAGCGCGGTGAGGCTTCCGGCGCCCTTCTCGTCGGACAGCTTGGCGGCCCGCTCGAGCAGGCGGCTGTGCAGATAGAAGACGTCACCGGGGTAGGCCTCGCGCCCCGGCGGCCGCCGCAGCAACAGCGAGATCTGGCGATAGGCCTCGGCCTGCTTCGACAGGTCGTCGTAGACGGCCAGTGCGTGCCCGGCGTTCTCCATCCAGTGCTGGCCCATCGCGCAGCCGGCATAGGGGGCGAGGTACTTGAACGGGGCGGGGTCCGAGCCGCCGGCGACGACCACGACCGTGTACTCCATCGCGCCGTGCTCTTCGAGGGTGGCGACGGTCTGGGCGACGGTCGACTCCTTGAGCCCGATGGCCACATAGACGCACTTCACGCCGAGGCCCTTCTGGTTCAGGATCGTGTCGATGGCGACGGTGGTCTTGCCGGTCTTGCGGTCGCCGATGATCAGCATGCGCTGGCCGCGGCCGATGGCAGTCATCGAGTCGATGGCCTTGATCCCGGTCTGCAGCGCCTCGTGCACGGGCTGGCGGCCCATGATGCCAGGCGCCTGGATCTCCATCCGCCGGCTGATCACGTCGCCGGTGAGCGGACCCTTGCCGTCGACGGGCGCACCGAGGGGGTCCACGACCCGACCGAGCAGGCCGTCGCCGACCGGTACCTCGAGGATGCGGCCGGTCGCCTTGACGGTCTGGCCCTCCTCGAGCTTGTCGACCTCACCGAGGACCACACAACCGATCGACTCCTCGTCGAGGTTGAGTGCGAGACCGAGGGTACCGTCGGCGAACTCGAGGAGCTCGTTCACCGCCGCTTCGGGCAACCCGCTGACGCGGGCGATGCCGTCACCGACCTCGACGATGCGACCCACCTGGGCCACGTCGAGATCGGGGGCGAACCCGTCGAGATTCTTCTTGAGTGCGGCGGTGATGTCGCTGGGATTGATCGTGAGCTCTGCCATGTGGATTCGTTTCCTCAGAACTGGTTCTTGAGCTGGTCGAGACGGTGACGGACCGAGCCGTCGATGACGGTGTCGCCCACCTGGGCGACGACACCGCCGAGTACGGAAGGATCGACGTAGACCTTGACCTCGACCGACTTGCCGGTCGCCTTCTCGAGAGCCGCAGCGAGACGCTGCTTCTGGTCGTCGGTCAGCTCGATCGCCGAGCGGATCTCGGCGACTTCCTTGTTGACCTCGTTTGCGGAGAGGCGGACCATCTCGTCGATGATGGCCGGGAGCTCCTCGGCTCGGCCGGTCCCGACGATCATCGAGACGAGCGATGTCGTGGTCGGGGTGGCCTTGCCGTCGAGGAGATCCTCGATGATCTGCTGACGTCGCGCCGCCGGGACGGCCGCATCGGTCAGGGCAGCACGCAGCCCGTCGTTGCCCTGCAGCGTGCGGGCGAACCGGAACAGCTCGTCCTCGACGCTGTCGAGCGTGCCTTCGGCCTTCGCCACCGCGAACAGTGCGGTGGCGTAGGCGGTGTGGCGATCGTCGGCCATGGTCAGCAGTACCTCTCGGTGCGGGGTCGTCCAGCGCTAGGAGCGCTGGTTCACCTGGTTGATGTAGTTCTCGATGAGCTGGACCTGCGTGGCCTGGTCGAGGCTCTTCTCGACCACGACTTCGGCAGCGCCGATGGCCAATGCGGCCACGTCGCTCTGGAGGTCGCCCATCACCTGGGCCTTCGAGGCCTCGATGTCGGCCGCGGCCTTGGCTCGCAGGTCACCCAACTCGGTCTGGAGCCTGGTTTCCTGGTCGCGTCGCATCTCGTCGGCCTGTTGACGGGCCTCCTCGATGATGCGACCCGATTCGGACTTCGCGCCCGCGAGCTGGGCCTGGTAGTCGGCGAGCACCGCCTGTGCGTCGACCTTGGCCTTCTCGGCCTCTTCGAGGTCGGCTCGGATGCTCTCGGTCCGGTCGTTCATGCCCTGCTTGATGGCGGGGAAGCCGAACTTGGAGATGAACAAGAACACGATGAGGAAGCCGATGCCGCCCCAGATGATCTCGTTGACCTCCGGAAGGAGCTGGTTCGGAGCGTCGACACAGTCCTCGTAGAGGCCCTCGTACTCCTCGGTCAGTTCCTTCTCGGCGGTCGCGAGATCGGCCTCGGCGAGGCCGGACTCCTCGAGCTCGGCCTTCTCGGCCTCGAACTCCTCGAACTTCTCTTCGAGGCACCCACCGATGGACTCACCGGAGGCATGAGCCGTTCCGGAGAAGCCGACGGTGACCGCGACGATGATGCTGGCTGCCGCCAACGCCTTCCTGCTACGTCGGGTCATGTGCGATCAGCCCTGGGCGAGGAAGAAGACGACGAAGCCGATGAGAGCCAGCGCCTCGACGAACGCGATGCCGAGGAACATGGTGGTTCGGACCATGCCGGCCGCTTCGGGCTGGCGGGCCATTGCCTGGACGGACTGGCCGACCAGGTAGCCGATGCCGATGCCCGGGCCGATGGCTCCGAGACCGTAGGTCAGGGCGGCGAGCCCGGTGTCAGTGATCTCCGCGAGGAGCATGGGTGGTGCCTTTCTTGTTTCCCAGGTGAAGGGATTGGTTTCGGGGACGGGAAGAAATCAGTGCTCGTGGCTGACCGCAGCGCCGATGTAGACGCCGGCCAGCAGGGTGAAGACGTAGGCCTGCAGAACCGAGACCAGGATCTCGAAGGCCGTGAAGAAGATGACCGCGAGGAACGGCAGCGGGAGGAAGATCGCGGTCCAGTTGGCCGTCCACAGCGCACTCGTCAGCACCGCGAAGGTGACGAGCAGGATGTGCCCGGCCAGCAGGTTCGCGAACAGTCGCACCGAGTGGCTGAAGGGCTGCACGAGGAACTTCGACACGAACTCGATCGGCACGACGAGCAGGTGCATCGCGATCGGGATGTCGGGCACGATCAACGCGTGCTTGATGTAGCCGAACGGACCGTGCTCGATGAACCCGGCGCCGTGGTAGAGCACGTAGGCCAGCAGGGCGAGCAACAACGGCAGGGCGATGCGTGCCGTGGCCGGCATCTGGATGCCCGGCACGATCTCGAAGATGTTGCAGAACAGGATGAAGAAGAACGTGCTGGTCAGATAGGGAGCCCACTTGAGGCCATCGGGTCCGATGGTCTGCATCACGATGCCGTCCTCGATGAACTCGACCGACTGTTCGGCGAGGTTCTGCATGCCCGTCGGCACGGCCTGCTTCTTGTTGCCGAGCACGAAGATGCCGATCGTCAGGATCGCGGCGAAGAAGTAGACCAGCACCACCTTGTTGATCCCGAACGCGGTGTCCTCGAAGAGGAAGTCGGGCCAGCTGACGATGTGGCTGATCGGGGGGAACTCGAGACCGAAGATCACCGGCGAGTTGACTCCTTGGTGACAGGGGTGAGCCCCGGGAAGGCGAGCGACGCGGACACGTAGCGGACCTCCCAGAACAGCAACCCGAGGTGGGTGATGACGAGGGTGAGGCCGAGCGGGACCCGCTCGACCCAGCTGGCGTCCTTGACCAGCCAGACCGCGGCGAACACGAGGCCGATGCGGATGAGATAGCCGAAGAGCGCGACGCCGGCCAGCATGCCGAACGAGATCCGTGCCGCCCAACCCATGAGGGCCGCGGCGAGCGCGAAGTTGGCGACGACGAGGGTGATGGCGAAGGCAGCCGAAAGCGCTCCCGCAGTTCCCCAGCCGATGGCGCCGAGTGCGATGAAGACCGGACCGACGTAGACCGCACGGCGGAGCAGATCCGCCACGACCTCACGTTCGGGCGCCGGGCCGAGATCACGGCCGGTGAAGACATCGGCAGTCGCAGTGCTCATGCGGCCGCCTTCCGCTGGGCGGAGCGTGCACGACGCTCGTCCTCGTGGACCAGCATCTCGGCCTCGTAGCCGAGATACAGCTTGGTGAAGATGCCGACGACACCGAACACCAAGAAGACGATCGTGAGGATCGGGAACAGCCCGAGCCAGCGATCGAGGAGCCAACCGAAGCCGGCGAAGATGGCCGGCGTGAGCACGATCTCGAAGGCACGCGTCATGCCGTCGCTGTAGCCACGGTTCAATGCTCGCTTGTCGCGATGTTGATCGTCTTGATCGAACGCCATTGTCCCTCGACGGAGCTTGTGAATTGTTTCCCAATGTAGGGAACGGCCGCGAGAGCGGCCAAATCCCCTCGGTCAGACCGGGCGAGGCTAACAAGCCAGAGGCGGCTGTTCCCAAACGCAGCCGGTCGTGCGGGGTCGGTCAGCTGGGGGCGATGGTGCCGCCGTCGACCGGGGCATCGGCGGTCTCGGCGACCACCGCGTCACGGGCCTGCCGGCGACGCGGCAGGAAGTAGGTGAACAACAGCAGCAGCGAGCCGACAATGGCGAGCGGGACGAAGCTGTCGTCGCGTCCGGTGTAGGTCGGGTAGAGGACCATCGCCGACAGCAACGCAGTCCACGACCAGAGGATCACCACCGACCGGCGTTGCCCGTGACCGAGGTCCATCAGTCGGTGGTGGAGGTGACCGATGTCGCGTGTTGCGAGTCCCTGGCGACGGGTCGCTCGCCGGACGATGGCGAACGCGGTGTCGAAGATCGGGACGCCGAGCACCACGAGCGGGATGAACAGAGGTGCGAAGAAGAAGAAGGTCTGACCCGAGAAGTCCTCCGACGAGTTGCCGCCGACGGAGATGGTGGCGGCGGCCATCAACACGCCGAGCAGCAGTGCTCCCCCGTCACCCATGAACATCGACGCAGGATGGAAGTTGTGCGGGAGGAATCCGATGCAGATCCCCGCGGTCGCAACTGCGACGAGCGATCCGGGGTTGTCGACCGCGAGAAGCGCGACCTCGGGATCGGCGAGTCGCTCGGCGAACAGGAAGAACGCGATCGACGCGATCCCGACGATGCCCGCCGCGAGCCCGTCGAGCCCGTCGATGAAGTTGATGGCGTTGCACATCCCCAGGACCCAGATGACGGTGATGAGCGCACTGAGGTCGGGCGAGAGCGACACGAAACCGAGGAACGGGATCCGGAAGAAGATGATCGACGCGCCGGCGATCGAGAGGATCGATCCGGCGAGCACCATGCCTGCGGTCTTGGCCGGCGCCGACATCTCACGCATGTCGTCGATGCCGCCGACGCCGTAGATCACGATCGCGGCCAACACGATCCCGAGCGGAAGCGTGCTCCCGGAGAACACCGGGGCGAAGTCGGCGAGCTGCCAGGCGACACCCATGGCGGCGAGGAAGCCCAGCAACATCGCGGCGCCACCGAGGGTCGGAGTCGGTTCGTCGTGGATTCGGAGGTCGTCGGGGGCCACGACGGCTCCGACCCGGACGGCCAGGCGCTTGACCAGTGGTCCGGTGGCGAAGGTGACGAGGGCGGCGACGACGAACACCACCAGGAAGGAACCCACGGCCGCATTGTCCCACGTTCGATGGGCCAGAAACGTCAGCCCGGCGGTCGATCACCTTCGAAGCCCTCGGCCCCATCGTCGAAGTCGACCTCGCGATCTGCATTCCAACCGTTCCGGGCATCGCGTACGACCGCCGTGAGTGTCCGCAACGCGACCTTCAGATCGAGCCACGGGCTCCAGTGCTCGACATAGGCGTTGTCGAACCGCGCCCGCTCGGAGATCGAGGTGTCGCCCCGCAGGCCGTGGATCTGCGCCAGCCCGGTGAGGCCGACGGGCAACCGATGACGGTCGGCGTACCCGACGACCTCCTCGGAGAACTGGTCGACGAAATAGGGCCGTTCGGGGCGCGGTCCGACGAGGGACATGTCCCCCCGGAGCACATTGAACAGTTGCGGGAGCTCGTCGAGACTCGTCCGGCGCATGAAGGCGCCGATCCGCGTGAGCCGTGGATCGTTCGACACGCTCCACTCCACATCGCTGTCCTGGTTCTCCCGCATCGAGCGGAACTTGAACACGTCGATCTGCTCGCCGCCCTGGCCGACCCGCCGCTGGCGGAACAGCACCGGACCCGGACTCGAGAACTTGACTGCGAGCGCGAGGACGACGAGCAGCGGTGCCATGACGATCAGGACCGCGATCGAGACGAGGACATCGGTTCCCCGCTTCACCGGCCACGTCCAACGGCTGAGCGCCGAGCGGCGTACTCGGTACAACGGCACGCCCCACACGGCCTCGACATCAGGACCCGATGGCGCCAGCCCGAGTTCGAAGAACCGGGGCACGATGGCCAACTCGATGTCGCGAAGACGCACCCCGCGCAGCACCGGCACGAGATCCTCCTCGCCTCGCGGCCCGAACGCGATCATCACCTGGCGGACCCCTTCGCGCTGCACGATCTCAGCCAGATCGCGGATGTGACCGATCAAGGGCGCCGACGAGTCCGCCGGCACGTCGTCGATCAGCCCGATGCTCTCGATGCCGAATTCGGGATGCTCGCCGAAGATGCGGTGGAGTTGGGAGCCGACGGCGCCCGCGCCGACGATCACCGCCCGATCGGTGAGGTGACCACGGCGCCGCAGCGAGCGGAGACCCGCATACGCGAGCGTCCGCCCTCCGACGATGATCGCGAGCGCCGCACCCACCGCCTCGGGCACGCGCGGCGGCAACTCGCCGAACTCCGGCAGCAGCATCAGCGACAGCCCGGGGACACTGACGGCGACGAGCAGTCGTGGGGCATCGTCCAGCACGCTCAGCACGAGCCGCTGACGGTGGTTCCTGGCGAGGAACTGCCCGACGAGGCCGAACACGACGAAGGCGACTCGCTCGCTGAAGTCGAAGTCGCCGACATACGCCCCGACGGCAAACGCGACCACGTCGATCAGCAGAGTGACGAGCACGGGCGACATGTCCCGCCGGCCGACGCCTGCACCCGAGTTCCGGTTCCCGCGCGTGACGCTCATGGCGGTGGCGTTGGTGGCAGCTGAGGACATGGTCATGATGGGACTCGGAACGCTCACCGTACGACGAGCCGGACGCGCGACCGGCATGGTACGCGTGCCGAGATCGAGCCAATGCTCTCAAGCGGTGACATGGACGCGCCGATAGGGACACGAGCGAACACCCGGGAAGAAGGAGGGAGACGAGTGCGCATCCTGCGAGTCCTCGTCGGCGCGGCGGTCGCCGCGTCGCTACTGATGGCGTCGGCGCCGACGCCGTCCACTGACCCC
>Ga0307379_10012671_pt1 | contig 10982 bp, 14 predicted proteins | sample UN2MG_FD_202237 | JGI IMG/M metagenome (GOLD analysis project Ga0307379, IMG submission 202237) | Soil microbial communities from Risofladan, Vaasa, Finland - UN-2 | ecosystem: Environmental > Terrestrial > Soil > Coastal area > Acid sulfate soil | place: Finland: Risofladan, Vaasa | collected... | reverse complement strand
TCTTGAGCTCACGCTCAAGCCTTTAAACTGCTTCATGAATTGTCGGCGTACAGCGTGTCCAGACATCTCGGTTCCCCTTCAGCAAGACTATACTCCAGATACGCAACAACCTTAGATGGTGCTAATGAAAGTAACTACACGTTCATTAGTACAACTTATGTCTCTATTAGATTCTCTAATTTAAATTGTGCCTATTTCCACAACTCCGCGAGATCAGATGAATTTATTGCAAATTTTCAAGAAATGCCTCATAGTCTCCATAAGGGTCTCTTATCAAAGCGAGGGGGACAAAATGCAATTCGAATATCCGTTGCTGGAAGCACTGGTCGCCGTAATTCGCGAAGGAACTTTCGAGGCTGCGGCGCGGGCGCTGAACGTAACCCAATCCGCGGTGAGCCAGCGGCTTAAGCTGTTGGAAGAAAAAACCGGAGCGATACTGATCGTGCGCGGCCGGCCCTGCGTCGCGACCGAATACGGCCAAAAACTGTGCAGACACATCGAACAAGTGCATCTGCTCGAGCATGACCTTCGGAAGCACCTGAAGTCGATTGACAATCCGACATCGGGCGCGCCTGCGACAATTCGCATCGCCATCAACAGCGACAGCTTGGCCACATGGTTCCCGGAAGCCATCCAGCGTGCAGGGTCCGAGCTGAACCTCTACTTGGATATTTTCCCGGACGATCAGGAGCACACTGCGGCAAGGCTGCGCAGCGGCGAGGCTTTGGCGGCCGTTACGGCCGAAGCCAGCCCCCTGCATGGATGCCGGCGCGTCGCACTCGGCTCCATGCAATACGTCGCCGTTGCCACCCCCAGATTCATGGCGACCCATTTCCGCAACGGTGTATCGCTTCAGGCGACCGCAAATGCCGCACATCTGTTGTACGATCGCAAGGATACGCTGCTCCAGCAGTGGTTTCTCGATGTTTTCGGTGAAGCACCGCCTCATGTCGGCCATTCGGTGCCATCAGTGTCTGGATTAGTTGCTTGCACCCTGAATGGTGCAGCCTGGGGCCTGAATCCACGCCACGCGGTGGAACGCTACATCGAGGATGGCTCGCTGGTCGAGTTGGTACCTGGAGCCACGGTCCTCGTGCCGCTCTACTGGCAATCAAGCGGCTCCGGGAGCGAGATCATGAAGATTTTGTCCGCCATTGTCACCGATGTGGCCCGCAAGTACCTGGTCCCGCCCTGAACAACCGCCAAAAACGCGCATCTCCACACACGCCACAGCCTGAACAATCCCGGCGCCCAACGGCAGGTTTCACATCGCCATTTCGCCCGCCAAGGACGTGACGGGATGAATCCCGGCCTACTAAATGCTACGTGGTATGGCGGTTCCACGACCCACCATCGTGGGGGCTAAGATTGAACTTGACCTCGGTGACAACGCCAATTTTCCCGGTCGCTGCCCCGTAGGGCGGGGTTCACCCCGCCACCCGACTAAATTTGCGGCCCAAATTCGTGGCCCAAATTCGGGGTCAAAATTCGGGGTCAAAATTCTTGACGCCCGCCCCTCAAATCGCCTCCCCCCGCCAATCCCGATCGCCCTTCTGCTCGATCTCCTTCGAGATCACCCCGTGCATATAGGCCCGCAGGATCGCGTTCATGCGCGGCTGGTAGCCTCGGCCCAGTTCGCGGAGCCACGCCAGCATGTCGGCGTCCAGCGACAGCGACAACTTCTTCTTCGGTTTGACCTCGGCCCGGTGTTCGATCGAATGCCATCCCGCCGGGATCAGGCTGCGGGTACGCTTGAAGCGCTCGAAGTCGGCCTCCTGGCTCTCGAGGTCTTCGAGCAACCTGGCGAAGCTGCGTTCCTCGGATTTGCTGCGTTTGCGGTCAGTCATCGAATGTGCCCCCTGTTTCGCCGGGATAAATATCAACGATTTGCGTTAAATTTTGTTCAACACGGCGGCCATTCGTGAAGTCGAGTCGGGAGCACTCCCATAACACCCCTGACGGATTCCCAACCCGGTTGCCCCGCGACCTGCACCGGCGGATAGTCTTGCAGAGCGGGGAATCCGGTTATATTGTCGATTCTCGCGAGTTCCGGGCCGCGCCTGAAAGGGCGCGGTCTGGCGTTTATTGGACCCCACGAGAGACAGGTGAGCCAATGGAAAAGGTTCCGATTACCAAAGCCGGATACGAGGCGCTCCATGCCGAGCTGAGGACGATGAAAGACATTGAACGCCCAGCGATCATCAAGGCGATCTCGGAGGCGCGTGACCATGGCGACCTGTCGGAGAACGCCGAATATCATTCAGCCAAGGAGAAACAAAGTTTCATCGAAGGCCGCATCAAGGAGCTCGAATCGCTAATCAGCCGGGCCGATGTCATCGACCCCTCGAAGATGTCCGGCGCGGTGATCCGCTTTGGCGCCACCGTCGCGCTGGTCGACATCGATACCGACGAGGAACGCACCTACCAGATCGTCGGCGAGCCCGAGGCCGACATCAACAATAACCTGCTCAACATGCGCTCGCCCCTGGCTAGGGCCTTGATCGGCAAGGAAGAAGGCGACAGCGTCGAGGTCGTCACTCCCGGCGGTGGCCGCTCCTACGAGGTCCTGAGCGTCCGCTACCTTTGACCGCTCACGATCAGTCGCCCATCCCATATCCGCCACAACCGCAGCGCCGCCACCAGCCCGACCCCCGACATCGCCGCCGCCAGCCAATAGGCGCTGGCGGCGCCAAAAGCGGCGTTGATCCCGCCCGCCGCCAGGGTCGCCAGCGCGATCGCCAACCCGCCGATGCCGCCGCCGTACAAACCCTGAGCGCTGGCCTGTAGCCGAGGCGGGATCGCCGCCGCGACGAAGGCCATCGCCCCCAAATGGCCCAGCCCGAAGGTCACCGCATGCAGGCATTGTATCGGCCAAAGCAGCGCCAATGGCGGCTCAAAACTCATCAACCCCCAGCGCATCACACCCACCGCTCCGGCCAGTGTCAGCGCTCCAGCCGGGCCAATCCAGCCCACCAACCGGCGCCCCGGCCCCACCATCAATCCAATCTCGGCGACAACCCCAGTCGCCCACAGCAACCCGATCACCCCAGGATCGATGCCCTGCCCAACCCAACTCAATGTTCCGTATACATAAAACACCGCATGACTTGCCTGACCGATACTGGCAGCAACCGCGAAAGTCAGGAACACCGGATGCGCCAACAACCCCACCGCCTCGCGCAGCTTCGACCGATCAAGCCCGGCAGCCGGCGGCGCCCCACCACCCGGATGCACCACACCCAGTGCCGCCAGCGCAATGAAATTCAACGCCACTGCCCATAGAACAACCCCCGGCCCCATGCGCGCGATCAATGCCCCGAGCCCCACACTCATCACTAGAAAGGCCAGCGAGCCCGCCGCCCTCGCATGGGCATAGGCGAAGCCGTGCATCGCCGCTGATCGCACCCCCAACGCCTCGCCAAGCGGGATGAGCGGCGCGGTGGCAAATGCAGTGGCCAACGTCGCCACAAGCAGCACCGGCCGTGTGTCGATGTACAGATGCAGGAAAAAAATCATGGCCGCCGCCAGCGCCGCAACCGAGATCACCGCCCGGCGCGCGGCGAAGCGGTCGGCCAGCGCGGGCAGCACCGTCGAGCCGACCACCCGGAACACCAGCGCCAGCCCCAGATAGGTACCAATCTCCGCCTCGCTCAAACCCCACTCAGCCAACCAGACCGGCCAGTATGGTAGATGGGCACCGAAGGCGAAGAACAACGCTCCGTACCAGGCACAGGTCAGCAGCCCCTGACGCCCGGCGATTGCCGGCTTCATGGGGATAGGTCGAAACTGGGAAAGGGCAGATATTTTACCGGATCGCCGAGCTTGATGTCGACCGCCCCATCCGGCAGCTCGACCAACCCATCGGCCCAGGAAAGCCCGCCGATCAGGCCGGAGCCTTCGGAGTGGAACACCTCGACATGGCCGTCGTGGCGCATCCGGGCGCGCAGATATTCGCGCCGTCCGGGCTTCTTCGCCTTCTCGAACCCGGCGGGTACAGTGTACCCCTGGGCCTCGTGCCAACCAGAGCCTGCCATCACAGAAAGAGCCGGGCGGGCAAAGATCAGGAAGCATACAAACGCCGCAACCGGGTTTCCCGGCAAGCCAAAAACCGGCACGCCGCGCCAGAACCCCAGCGCCAACGGGCGGCCCGGTTTAACCGCGATCCGCCAAGTGCTGATCCGGCCCTCGTCGTTCAGGATGCGCGAAACATGGTCCTCGTCACCAGCCGAGGCGCCGCCGGTGGTGACAATGGCATCGGCCTCAGCGGCACCCCGATCCAGCGCCGCGCGAACCAGATCGGGCTGGTCCGCCACCGTGCCGAGATCGACCACGTCGAAACCCTGCGAGGCCGCCAACGCCGCCAGCATCGGCCGGTTTGCATCGAAAACCCCCGGCGACGCGGGGTCAGCACCGGGCTGCATCAGCTCATCCCCGGTCGACAGGATGCCCAGGCGCAACCGCCGCCGTACCGTCAAGCGGTCAACCCCAACCGCGGCCGCCCACGCCAGATCGGCGGGGGTTAACCGGCGTCCAGCGAGCAGCACTTCAGCGCCCGCCTCGGCGTCCTCGCCAGCTTTCCGGGAATTGGCGCCTGGCTTGCGCGGGGCATGGAAGCTAACACGGTCGCCCACAACTTCCGAGTCTTCCTGCAGGACCACGGTATCGGCTCCCTTGGGTAATTCCGCGCCGGTCAGGATACGCACAGCGGCCCCCGGTGGTACAGTCCCGGCATAGGGATGCCCCGCCGCCGCCCGCCCATCAACCAGTACCAGATCACCCTTTGCCGCCCCGTCGAGCGAGGCCCAGGCGAAGGCATAGCCGTCGATGGCGGAATTGGCCGCAGGCGGGTTCGAGCGGCGTGCTACAACCGGCTCGGCCAGGATGCGCCCGACCCCCTCGGCCAGGGTCACGTCGTCAACCCCAGTGACACACCGCATGCCGGCGCGCAGCAGTTCCAGCGCCTCGTCCACCGGGGTCCAGTCGATTCCCGGCGGCAGCGCGAAGCAATCGTCGCGGAGGCGCTCAGTCATTGGTGCTCGCGACGGCCTTCGGCCTCTCACGCGCTCTTCCTCAACTTCAGCCCCAGATCGGACAAGATGAAATCTGCAATCGCCGGAATATCATCCAGTCCGATCACCGGCTGCGTGGCTCCCCCGGGCTGGTCGTTCGAGGCAATCGCCCGGATCGTCGGGTCGTCCAGCCCGATCAGCGGCTGACCGGTCGCCGCCCGCCAGGCCTCGACCTTGGGGTGATCGTCGCGCTTGTAGCCCTCGACGATCACCAGGTCGACCGGGGCGAGGTGGCCCAGCAGCTCGCCCAGCGGGGCTTCGGCAGCACCCTTCAGCTCGGTCATGATCGCCCAGCGCGCCGAGGATGACAGGATCACCTGCTTTGCCCCGGCCTGCCGATGGCGCCAGCTGTCTTTGCCCTTCTGGTCGACATCGACCTTGTGGTGGGTGTGCTTCACGGTCGAGACCGAGAACCCCCGCCCGCTGATCTCGGCCACTAGCCGCTCGACCAGCGTGGTCTTGCCCGCGTTCTTCCAGCCAACGACACCATATACTTTCATCGGGAGACCTTCATGCCTGCTCCTTGAGGATACGTTCCGCCTCGATGATATCCTCGGGCGTGTTGACATTGAAGAAGGGGAACGCGGTGCCCTCGTCGAACACCGCCCGGGCGCAGCCGTGGCGCGAGGTCCAGACGATCACCTTGCGCATATTGCCGAACGTCAGAGATTCCTCAAGGTTATCCGCCAGATCTACCGGCCAGAGGCCGAAGGTGGGGTGCTCCGACAGCCCCCGCTCCGGGTCGTTGGTAGCGGCCATGGCGATTGGATGGCCGCTGGATTGGGCGACATCAGTCAGCCGCGCGACCAGATCGGCCGGGAAAAACGGCGTGTCACCGGCGGCGCTGGCGACATGGGTATAGCCCTTGGCGGCAGCCCAGCGCATCCCCGCGAGAACACCCGCCAGCGGCCCTGCGAACCCCTCGACGGTGTCAGCCACCACCGGGAGATTGAACTCGGAGAAGCGGGAGGGGTCACCATTGGCATTGAGGACGATTTCATCGACCTGCGGCCGTAGCCGGGCAATGACGCGGGCGAGCAGCGTCTCGCCGCCGAGTTGCAACAGCGCCTTGTCGCCGCCGCCCATGCGCCGGGCGAGACCACCGGCGAGGATGACGCCTGCGATTTTCATTGGGCGGCCTTCCGCCATTCAGAAATCTGGTCCTTGAAAGAGCTCCGATCACACGCCTCCGGCAGAGCTGTATCCGGAAGCGGAATTGTATGCCCGCCGATCCGAAGCGCCAAGCTTTTTGCGGTCTCGAGCACATCGTCGACCCCCGCCCACTGGAAAAAGGAATGAGAAACTCCAGTCCTGAAATCGACCCCCAAGTGGTCCAAGGTCATCTGGACATCTCCCCGAAAACTTGGGGTGTTGAGCAAAAATCGAGCCATCTTACGACGCATCCATCGAATTCCGATCAAGACCGCCAATAATCCAAAAAATACTTTGATCGTAACGTTGCTTGGAAGGAATACTTCGTTCCGAATACCATCTAACAGATGATCCAATTTCGACGTTGCGGCACCTAACAGAAACCCGACAATGAAAAGGGCCAGAACAAACTTCCATACGCCGATTTTCGACCACTGATATCTATTGGCGGCGGCCATGTATGCAACGACAAGGCCCTCGTCGAACTTATACCGCAGCAAAAACTTGCGTTCCCCACTCATTCTCCCGCCCCCTTCCGCCGATGCTTCCGGTCCTCCTCGCCCACCGCCTTCGGGTCGGCATCGAACACCACCCGCTCGGCTCCGCTCAGGCAATGGAACCGCTGCCCGCGCATCCGGCCGATCAGGGTCAGCCCAACCTGCTGGGCCAGTTCCACCCCCCAGGCCGTAAACCCCGAGCGTGAGGCCAGCACCGGGATGCCCATCAAGGCGGTCTTGATCACCATCTCCGAGGTCAGCCGTCCGGTGGTGTAGAGGATCTTGTCGGCCCCGCCAACGCCCTCGCGGAACATCCAGCCGGCGATCTTGTCGACCGCGTTGTGGCGACCGACATCTTCCATGAAAACCAGCGGTGTATCGCGGTGGCACAGCACCGTGCCGTGGATCGCTCCGGCCTCGAGATACAGGCTGGGGCGGGTGTTGATCTTGTGCGCCAATGCGTACAGCCACGAGGTCCGCAGTTCCGCCTCCGGCAGGCGCACGCCCTCCAGTTGCTCCATCACGTCACCGAACACGGTACCAACGGCGCACCCGCTGGTCCGGGTCTTCTTTTTCATCTTCTCCTCGTAGTTGGTCCGCCGATCGGTGCGGACAACCACAACCTCCAGCTCCGCGTCATAGTCGATCGCGGTGATGGTATCGTCCCGCTGCAACATCCCCTGGTTCAGCAGGTAGCCGACCGCCAGATAGTCCGGATGATCGCCGATGGTCATGGCGGTCACGATCTCCTGGGCGTTCAGGAATATCGTCAGCGCCCGCTCCTCGACCACTCGGATCGTGGTCGAAGCACCGGTCTGGTCGATGCCGGTCACCGGCCGGGTCAGGCGCGGATCGTCCGGGTCGGGCGAGATCAGGAATTCGGTCATCGTTTGCTCTCCTGAGCCCCATCGAAGTTACCATCGCGCAGGAACGCCGCCGTCAGCCGCGCGACCCGAGCGCTCATCGGCAAAAACGTATGGATTGCCGGCGCGGTGGCCCGCGCCGCTGCCCCGCCCCATGCCGAGCGTACAGTAACCACCCCATCATTCGGACCATCTAGCCCGAGCGGTCCGTTCAGCCAGCCAATATGGCCGGTCCCGGCAATCGAGCCAACGGCCGCCTGCCGCGCGACCCGCGCCGGGAATGCCGCTACCTGGAGCAGCACAGGCCCAAGCAGCCACCGCGCCAGCGCCCAGCGCGCCAGCAGCACGGCCACCTTAGTGCCGCCGTTGGGCGTGCCCATCTGCACGACCCGCGCGATCCGCAACTCCGGCCGGGTCGTCGCCAGCGCGCGGGCGATCAGGCCGCCCAGCGAGTGGCCGACCAGGTGCACCGCGCCCCAGCCCTGCGAGGGATAGGTAGCCACCGCCACCGGCCAACCTGCAGCCCGCAGCCGCCGCGCCAATAACCACATCGACCAGCGCGAACGCCCGAGCGCGTGGATCAGCACGATGCCGACCGAGCCACCCCGGCCCGAAATTACCTCGCCCGCATCGGCGTCATTCATTAACTGTGTCATCGGCCATCACAAAACCTGACTGGCAGCCGCCGTCAAGGCCGTTATATGGATCGGAATGGATCAGCGACCTGACCAGACGGCAATGCAGGCCGCGACAGTCACCCGGCACGGCTTCGGTGCGGGCCTGCTCGCCGCCCTGCCGGTGCTGCTGGCGGTCGCGCCCTTTGGGCTTATCTTCGGGATCCTCGCGGTCGAGGCCGGCCTTGAGATCACCCAGACCATGGCGATGTCCTCGGTCGTAATTGCCGGCGCCAGCCAACTCGCCGCGTTGCAACTTTTGACCGAGCATGCCCCGGCACTGATAGCAATCCTGACCGGCGCGGTGGTGAACCTGCGGATGGCGATGTATTCGGCGTCGATCGCGGTACACTGGCAAAGCACACCGATGCACTGGCGTATGCTCGCAGCAATAGTGCTGACCGATCAGTCGTACGCATTGTCGATTCAGCGCTACCGGCGACATCCGGGCGAGAGTCTTGGCGACCGGCTTGGCTTCTTCTTCGGCGTCGGCTCGCTAACCTGCTGTGTCTGGATCTTAGCGACCTATCTGGGAGCCACCCTCGGCAATCGAATTCCCCCCGGATGGGGATTGGATTTCGTCGTTCCAATCACCTTCATCGCCATCGTCGCGCCGATGCTGCGCGGGCGCGCCAACCTGCTCGCGGCCGCCGTCGCCGCAACACTGGCAGTGCTGCTTTCCGGTTTGCCCTATGGCATGGGCCTGCTGGTGGCGGCGGCCGCCGGAATCGAGGCCGGGTTTCTGGTGCCGACGGCCAAGGAGCACAACCAATGATCCCTGACTGGAAAATCTGGACGGTGATCGCCGGGCTCGCCGTCGTGACTTACCTGATCCGCTTCTCGTTCATTGGTCTGCTGGCGGGGCGGCGCATTCCCGCCGGGATGACGCGCGCATTGGGTTTCGTGCCGGTGGCGGTGTTGCCGGCGCTGATAGCGCCGATTGTGCTGAGCGCTGGGGACGGCTCCCTCAGCGCCGACCCGCAGCGCATCATCACCGCCATGATCGCGCTTGCCGCTGGCGCCGCGACCCGAAACGTGCTCGCGGCGCTGGTTGCCGGGATGGCGACGTTCTTGGCTTTCGGCGCGACCGGGTTGTAACGGTCGCGCCCGATCACTTTTTACCGAGCCGCCAGCAGGTTGCGGATTTCCTCCAGCAGCACTTCAGACTTCGGCGGTGCAGGTGGTGCGGCAGGAGCGGCCTCTTCTGCACGCTTCAGCTGGTTAACGCCCTTGATCACCATGAACATTATCCAGGCCACGATCAGGAAGGTAATGATCGCGTTGATGAACAGACCATAGTTGATCGTCGGTGCCCCGGCCTCCTGTGCTGCAGCCAGGCTGGCATATTCGCCAGCGCCGAGGTTGATAAACAGATTCGAGAAGTCGACCCCGCCAGTTACGACGCCAATAATCGGGTTAACGATGTCGGAGACAAAGCTGGTGACGATCGAAGTAAAAGCGGCACCAATAACAATGCCGACGCCCATGTCGACAACGTTCCCCTTGATCGCAAATTCCTTGAATTCGTTGAGCATGTTCTTCCCCGTAGGTTATTCTCGTTGCAGAAGTAGTATAAATAGAACGATTCTGAATAGTCCAAGCAAAAACGACTCCGTGTTCAATTTTTTTGTATTTCCGAATTGTCCGAGTTTTGGCGCACGTGACCCGGTCATTCTCGACTTACGGCCCACTCTCGGCAGACCAACCCAAGGTGATTGACCAAGGAAGGTGTGGCGAAAGACGCTGGCCCGCATTAGCTTGGCGGAACCGAAGGCTCAAAAATCTTGCTCCGGCAGAAGATTGATCACAGGGCCCCGCCCCCTGCAGAGGAAATTCGCATGAAAGCCAATCGCCGACCGGATCGCACCCTTTTCCTGCTCGCCGCAGTGGGAGCTGCATTCCTGGCCGTTGGATTATTGTCGTTGATGCCAGTATCGAGCGCCGGGCGACTGGAAGCCGTGCCAACGGACGAGGTGTTCCTGCGTGACCTCACCTGGGTAGAACTGCGCGCCCAGGTTGAGGCCGGCAAGACCACGGTGATCATTCCAACTGGCGGAATCGAGCAAAATGGCCCGCATATGATTTTGGGCAAACACGGATACATCGTTACCGAGGCGGCGCGCCGTATCGCTGTCGCGCTCGGCGATGCGCTGGTCGCTCCGACGATCGATACCGTGCCGGAGGGCGACATTGACGCGCGCGCCGGTCACATGGCCTTCCCTGGTACGATCTCGATCCCAGAACCCGTCTTCGATGCTTTGATCGAGAACATTGCCCGCAGTCTCAAAGCGCATGGCTTCCGCCGCATCCTGCTTCTCGGTGATAGCGGCGGTAACCAGAAGGCGCAGGTCTCTGTTGCAGCGCGCCTTAACGCCGCCTGGCTCGATGAGGGAGTTCGTGTCATCGCGCTAAGCGATTATTATTCCCCCGCCAACGGCCACCTGGAGTGGCTTGGCGGTAAGGGCCTGAGCACCCGCGAGATCGGCGGGCATGCGGGGATTCGTGATACATCGGAACTCATGGCGGTAAACCCGGCGGGAATTCGTCGCGACCGCCTCGCGCCGTTTGGCGGAGAATTCGACGAACCGACCGGGGTCGATGGCGACCCGAACAAAGCGACAGAAGAAATCGGCGCCGCTCTGCTCGAACTCAAGGTAACTGCCGCGCTCCGCCAGATCGAGGCGAAAAGTGCGAAACCTTAGGCTCCGCCATGAGCAAAGTTGCCAG
>Ga0307379_10012670_pt1 | contig 10983 bp, 10 predicted proteins | sample UN2MG_FD_202237 | JGI IMG/M metagenome (GOLD analysis project Ga0307379, IMG submission 202237) | Soil microbial communities from Risofladan, Vaasa, Finland - UN-2 | ecosystem: Environmental > Terrestrial > Soil > Coastal area > Acid sulfate soil | place: Finland: Risofladan, Vaasa | collected... | reverse complement strand
AACGCCTCGAATCGGGGCAGGGCGAACTGGATTTGAAGTAAAGTAAACGATGCCCCAGTGGGCCTTAATCGCCCCCTTCCAGGGGGCTTCCTAAAGCCACGTCCTATGGGCGTGGATCATTACTATGTGAGAGAGTTTATCTCTGGTCCTGCTAATTGATATGTCACTATAACTTTCTCGTAAATCATTTTTATACGGTTGGCGATCTTCCGACTATCGTAATTCTCTATCATATCCTTTCTGCCTTGTTGGCCCATCTTTCTGCGTTTTTCAGGGTTTTCCAGCAATTCTCGCAGTCTCTTTTCAAACATATCTACATCTTCCGGCTCGACTAAATATCCTGTTTCTCCTTCTCTCACCACATCGGGGATACCTCCAACCTTAGAAGCCACAACAGGTATGCCGCAAGAAAGCGCCTCTAAAAGTACGACTGGGGTGCCTTCGCTTCTACTAGGCAAGATGAAAATATCAGCGGCATTTATCCATGTTGGTATCTGAATATTTGGATAAATACCTACAGACCTACAATTCTTCGTGTTTATTCTTAGTGGCCCAGTGCCAATTAAAAGAAAGGTAACATCCGGCATGCGCCGAGCACATTCAGATATAATATCTACACCTTTTCCATACCTAAGTTGGCCAATGAACAGGACGACTTTTTCACCTTCGTCGATCTTTAGTTTTCTACGTACATCTATCTTATCTATAGGAGAAAAAACCGAGGTATCAACGCCGCAGCTAATTATTGATATTTTGGCAGGCTCGGCATGTAATTGAGAAATAAGCACGTTTCTTACTTCACTGCTAACTGCGATAATGTGGTCAGACCGAGATACGACGAACCTCTGTAGTCTGGAATAGAGTCTATTTCGTAAAGGCTCTATCAGGGCATCGCTCCCATGAAAAGTTATCAGCAGCGGTCTCCTTTTTACAATAGCGGCGACAAGGGCCGAATGAAAACCATAATGTGCATGTACTAAGTCATATTTCTTAAAGAGCAGGAAAATGATGTGTTTTAGCAAAAAAGGAAAATAAGCCCAGGCATATAGTCTTTTCCTTACAACTGTGACTATCTTTACCTTCGAAACATTCCTTAGATCATCCACCTGAGCTTTAACGAAAATACCCCTGTGATGGCTATGAGATGGATAAACATTAGAAATAACAAGGACGTTCATTTCATTATTCCTTTGTCAGTTTCCTTTATAATAGTTCGAGTTGACACGCCAGTTGATTCAGTCAATGTTAACTTGTCAATTTTAAAGGCTAATGTAAGTAGAGTGAAATAATATACATATTGGCTCGGCTGTATTGAATTTGTTATGCGGAAAAATAGTAGGCCTACATCTAATGATAAAGCCCAAAGAACAAAATTCCTAAGTTCAAAGTCCTTCATTCTTCTCGAAATCCTCCATAGTGCAAAAGGGATGTAAGATAGAAATAAACCATAGGATAATAAGCCCCATACACCGGTATCTACTAAACTCTGTATATAATCGTTATGTGCGCTGTGCCTATACCCAACCAGTTTTGATAAATCTCCGAACTCATTTAATCCAACACCAAAAAACACCCATTGCTTTTTAGAAAAGAATAGATTTAAAACGCTCCTCCACATGTCTATTCTCCAATCGAAAGAACTCACTTCATGGGTAGCTGCTACATCTGCCCACCTTGCATGAATAAGAGGGAAAAAATACAGGATCAGAGCCGTACAACAAATAAAAAGTAAAATTTTGATTTTTTTCGTTAAGATACAATACGCAATCACAGATATCAGTAGCGCTATCCATGGAGAGCGTGCCAGTGTAAGAATTGAGCTACTTACAAGAGCAAGTATTACACATAGGAACAGAAGTATTTTTTCTTTATATACGGTCTGGAAGAGATGTACTACGATGGGTATAATAATTGTCAAAAACAAGCCGAAATAGACAGGATGTACCAGAGTAGAACCAATTCTTTGCGTGGTTACATCTCCCATTTCCATTGTCCCGCCAGAATATGTAACAATTCCTAGGGTAGATATTCCGAAATATTGTAGATAACCAAAAAGACAAGGTATTACAGCAGATAAGGCCATAAATGTTAGTATTTTTCTGAAATCTTTTTTATCGGTGACTGTATTGAACACTCCTACACTAATCAACAAATAGCTAACTAAGCGAAAGAAGAATTTTGCACTTACAAGAGGATTTAGAGAAACAAATATAGATACAAAACAAGGAACTAAAGTTATTAAATAAAAAATATGCAGAGGGGCGTATTCTATTCTTTCTTTTCTCACCAAAAAGAATAATATCAGCATGACCATGAGAATAGAAGTAAAGACTACGTCCGCGGTTATCCTAATGGGATTGTCTGTTAGTACAAAGTTATCCAAGTTGACAATTAACAAAAAATAGAAACAGAAAAAAAGTAGTGGCCTTTTAAAGAACAGAATCCAAATGAAACTCAGTAATGCCATTGAAAAGAATAGCCCAGTTCCACTAAAGGGACTAAATAATAAAATAGTCCCCCAAAGGATTGCTAAACAGACTACCAACACTAAAGGAATAAGTTTATTTACCATTACCTCTATTTAGGATTAGCAAAATTTATCAAAAATACATTTGGTAACTGGTTATCAGACAAATTGACACCTTTTTGCAGCCGACATTGACATATAGCCAGCTTCTAACGTTAACGAGTGTGCTCATTTTTTTTGCGCGGTATGTTTGTTCTCCCATTCGCATATCTCCTCAAGTCTTGCCCTATCCTTTAGCCAAGCGACGTAATCTGCAATCCTCTGCATAGGTCTCAACCAGCGCCGCAACACCGAGATCATGCCAAACGAACCACATCCATATCTTTCCCGGATCAGATGATTTTCAGCCTGGCGTTTATCTTGAAGTGTTGACGATTTCTGGGATGGGTGCAATCGAAAAGCAGCGAGATAATCAGGTATCAGGAATATCTTTCCAATCTGTCTCAACCTCACAAAGAAATCGAAGTCAAATGAGAATTCCATAGTCGTATCAAGGCCGCCTGCCTTCTCATATGCGCAACGTCTCCAGAAAGTGGCCATCTGTGGTAAACTATGCCCATAAAAAAGCATGTGTCTCAAGGTTCCCGTATTCCGTGGTAGAACGACTGACACGGGTTTATCATTGTTATTGATTCTAACTAACCTACCGGTCAAGGCAACCGTCTCCGGATCACTTGGGAATTTACGAGCCACCGCAGATAAGCATCCAGGGAGCAGAATATCGTCGCTATTAAGCCATCCCAAAATCTCCCCTGTTGAAATACTAAAACCCTTGTCGATAGCTGCCGCCTGTCCCCCATCAGGTCCAGTTTCCCAATGTGTAAGGTGGGATGCATATTGTTTAATAATGTTCACGGAACCATCTGTGGACCCACCATCCATTATGATGTACTCAAGGTTCGGGTAGTCTTGGTCCAATACAGACTGAATTGTTTGTTCCAAATAGCTACCTTGATTATACGAAGGTGTTACAACACTGATTTTCGGTAAATTTGTGCCCATCTGTGCTTGATGTCCAGACTTTGCTGTTATTTTGGATTTAGGCTTTCTTCACTAATGCTTTAATGACCATATATTATATAATTTCACTATAAGAGGTAATGTGCGCCGGCACAGCGGTAATCGACGAGCTTGTGGAGCTATGCCTGACTGATCCAAGACCGCCGGCATAAGAACGTGTATGAAAAGCAGGCTTTTGTTTGACAACTGGTGTATGAATAAGTGATATGCAGGCAAGCTGATATCGTCTATGCCTATTGATACCGATTAGTAGGCACGACCATATTTTCCATAGCCACTTTGAAGGTTCAGCAGTTCCCTGAGCTTGCCTGGTGACATCACTCTTCGCTCGCTCGCCTCGGCTAGTCTGTGGATACGGCGCAGCAGGTCGGAATTTGAGGCCAACCGGGTTCGTGCCGTATCGAGCCATATATTGTCTTCTATTCCAACTCTGACGCCGCCACCTGAAACGATAGCCACAAAATTCATCATCAACTGGTAATTACCGATCCCAGCCAGGGCCCAGAAGGAGTTGTCGGGTAAATCACGAATCATAATTCCAACATGCAGCAGATCCGCCTGCGCACAGGCAATGTTGCCAAACAGCAGATTAAAGTAATGGGGAGGCTCCAATATGCCTTTTCTTTCCAAATACTTGGCATAGTTGACCATCCCTGCATCAAAAGCTTCCAATTCGGCAAGTATCCCACGTGCTCTCATTTCGTTGGCCAGCATCTGAATCATATCTGGAGAATTAACGCTGGCTTCACGGTTGAAATTCAAGGAGCTGAGTGTTAAACTGGCCATGTCCGGCTTCAAGTCACCGGCCAGTTGTAAGGGTTCGGCCCGTTTTTCATACTCCTTTATACAACGCCCGCTCAATGAAACACACACGACCAGGTCTTTTGAGAATGACCTTATGCCGGCGATAATTTCACCGTAGACTTCGGCCTTGTAAGTAGACTTCCCAGTGGCTGCATCGCGCGCATGCAGGTGAACCATGGTTATTCCAATATCGACGGCTCGGCGAACGTCCTCTACGATTTCGTCGGCCGCGATTGGAACATGTGGTGTCATTTCTTTCGTTGGAATCATTCCTGTAGGTGTGAAGTTGACTATCAAGTCGGTTGAGCTCGGCTCCGGTCTTTCTGATTGCGTGGGAATTGGAACATTCATAACTTATTCTCCAATCTCCAATTTTCCTATTGGTCGCAGTCCTTTTTGAAAATCTTCATAACTAGTTGTGAATGTCATTGGAACTGTTATTTTGGCAATGGGCTTTCCTGGCACTCCTCCAATAAGAGTATAAGGTGGCACATCTTTTGTAGTAACACAAGATGCTGCAAGAAAAGCACCTTCTCCAATAGTCAAGGTCTTGCCATGACTAGCAGCTATTACACAGTTTGGTCCTATCCTAACGTTTTTACCAATTATGACTTTGCCTGGGCCCCTAAAATGGGCCAATATAATGGACTTTAAAGCGATCTGAGCTCCATCGCATATTTCAATGCATTCGGGATATTCATTTTCTAAATAGACATCGTCCCCAATAAAAACAGCACCATGGATCTTCACACCTCTAAGCCTATGCAAAAAAGGGCGTATACTCATCCTACCTGGCAAAAACCTTGCTAATATGTGGCATATCCGATTAAACACTCTTCTCAACAGATTTTTGTCTTCCATGAACAGATTCTTTTCATAAAGGGAGCATAAAGCTGTTTATAGGATTTCCCATATATTTTCATAGACGGCAATCCTACACGCTACAACACATTATTATACCCGAATTATTTGGATCATTTCAACATCCTTGGCGGCGGTTCAATCGCCCAAATCATAAAGAGCGCCCTCAAATCCAACATTTCGGCAATTCTTCGATGCACCTCAACCAGCGATTTCTCATCACCTGTCAGGGTTTTCGCTCCGTTGCCGGTCATCCTAATCCCGCCAATTCTGGGCTAGCTCTCAGACGCCCAATTCAGTCAAGCTCTCCTCTTCTAAGCCCCACTTGTTGTTAAACGTAACTAACTCCCTCAAATTGCGGGCTTTTCTTAATTCTTCAAAGGCTTCTCGTACAGCAGGGGACATTAGCCTATCAGGATCTGGGCGATTGTGATCTTGATGATATAGCCTCAAGGGATACTTCAATATGATTTGTCTCAGCCCACTGAGCTGGGCCATGCGGACAGCAAGGCTATCAATATGTTGAGAATTTCCCTGAGTCTCTAATTCAGCGAATCCTCGCATAATCTGCCAGCGATCTCTGTGCATGAGAAGAAAATCGCCAGATGCACTTGAATGTAACGGAGCAAAGGGGAAAATCCGAATCCTCGAATTAAGATACCCTACAAGTGATCTTGCCTGCCTTAATCGCCAATATCTTCCGCTCGTTTTCCGATCATAATAAGACCAGAAATATCCGTATATCCGAATTACATTCTCTTGGCAGTACCGGAGCTGATTCTCAACCGTCTCAACGGGTATGGGCATCTTAACATCATGACGGTCAATACGATAGAAGCACTTTCGCGAGAGCTTCCGCATCGCTAAGAACTCTATCAACTCGTCACTGAAAAGTGTATCCGGATTAGTTGTAAGGATGTACTCACCACGAGCGCGGCGTACTCCCACATTTTTGCCGATGTATTCAAATAAATGCATCTTCTCTGGATTAGGTATTCTCTTGTGGACTTCATTGGGTACTTCTATAATTCTAATTGTGCAGTACTTTCGCTCAATGTCAGGCCAAGATATGTCATTTTTTATAGGAGGTCTGTCTTGGGGCGGATTCCACTCAACAACGACCAACTCGGAGGGGAGACAGTGCTTCTCACACAAGTTGATGATATTCTTGGTAAAGGTGTTAATACGACAAAGGAAGTCCCCGCCATAATTGTCATTACGTGCGACTACAACGAAGGTAATGTAAGGCTGAAACTGCATGTTAGGAAATCCCGCATCGAGTCTCTTGCTTGTAATCTCTATTCGTATTTGAAAACGACTACTCCCAGTTGACGAATCCAATGAAGGCGATATTCTGTTCCAAGTTCATCAAGAGCGCGCTCTACGTCAGGCCAATACGGTGAATAATCGACCCGCACAATTACCCCCCCCGCCGTACCAATGTAAAAGCGTTGTGACTATCAGACACAACGGTGTCTTAATCATTGCCTCCATCTACAAAGGCCAAGTCCACACTATTCCGGAGGTGATCAAATTGAACTTTCGCGAATCTGATAGATACTTCACAATCCGTACCCGCCCAGGTTTTTTGAAACCACCTCTGGTGAAACATTCTCCTGCCGTGTAAGACTTATGCTCTCGAATCTCAATGTTACTGTGATCCTTATCAACTCCTGAATCTATTGTGTATATAACTCCATCATCCAATAAGTTAAGTGCAAGATTGTAAGTTGTCCTTCCCGTGAACGTGCCGAATTCAAAAACAACCTTAGGATGGATGGCCTTTATGCAAAGACACAAGAAAATCAAGCTTTCTTTGCTGTAAACGTGGCCGAAACGCCACTCGAGTTTCGCCAAATGTTTTTAATTATCGAATATGTTAGCGAACAATTGCGTTATGTCTTCGCAGACGTCTAATGTTGAGTGGTGAGTTATTTGATGTCGCAGATTTCTAAACAACTCCGGAATTTTCTTTAGCCTATACGAAACCAACTTTATATTTACCATTAATCTACTCCAAGAAGTGTAATAGTTTTGATCCAGGTTCTCATACAGTACGCAATGTAATGAAAATACCCTCTTGTAGCGTCATTCCAGATGAATCCTGAGAATTTATCAGCCTGCTCATCAATCATCTCTGCCAGGCACAGATACGCCTCTATGTAGTTACTTCCCTCAAGATTGATATCATGAATCCAATGCGTGAAGTCCTCAAGAATCCAGATACAGGCCAATTCATATGTCAGATCTTTCAAGTAGTTGTGTGAATTCCTTCGATGGTCTGCAATCGGGGTTCCTACGCGGATGTGATAATCCAGGTGACGAGCACAAGCCTGCACGCAATAGCCGCTGAATATATCGCCGTCCCTGTCAATGGTCATTCCCATCATTGGATAGCCCGTCCGCCACTCATAATAGGCCGCTATAGCCTGCCGAGTGATCGCTGTATTTTGGGTGTTGATGGGAGTCCATGTATCATGTCCCAGTAACACAGATGTTCCCTCGAATGATCTGGATGTTGCCGGCGCATAAAGACAACTCACCGCATCAATATCGGGATGGCCAAGCCACAGACCTGCGTTTATGTGGACTGTCGCTTCTTCATGCGATCTCGTTATGGTCCGGATTTTGTGCCGGTGGGAATATGGAAAACCACGCGGATAGGTCGTCTTAGGCTCAACATCAAGCAGATCGCATATATTGAACCAACCATCATCTGAGGTAAACGATTCGGCCTTAACCTTCTGGACGACAAGCAAGTGTTCTTTGAAAAACAAGTTACCTGAAAGGGGATAGTTGTCATCGTCCACAGAAATCAGCACATCACACTCTTTTTCGAGAGCCATCAGAAACCCGATATTCCTTCGATTTTCGGAATTGTGCGGAATGATGTTTCTAATGGTCCCAAGTTTGGCCAAGTATGCGTCCTGTGTTTCGACCGATGGACAGATAATCTGTACGCCCTGCCTTTTTATCTCCTCACACTTTTCAAACAACGTGCCAGGAGTCTTAATGTCTGGAATAATAATTATGCGAACATCCTGGCTTACTTCCTCCTGGAGAATAGCCTTTACATAGCAATCAAGAAAAGACCCATCGTTGATAGTCGTTACGACAAGACATATTTTATTCGCCATCTATAGAATCTCCTTGCACATGTTTAAGGCTTACACTGGTCACAGGGGTATTTTCCACGACCGTTATTTCATATGGTAGCGAATGTTCCCCACTCACAAATTGGTTGGTATCCGAGGCAAGTAAATCGGTTGCTCTGCGGACAAGATAGATCAATGCGGCAGCATTTGCGGCAATTCCACAAAAACCAATACTGTTTACCGAAACAGAACGCGTTATGACGTAATAGGCCGTGACTAGTAAACAACTAGTTCCTGCACCTATACAGTTCGTGACTATTAGATATCGGATCCTGCCAAATCCCATGATAACATAGTAGACAAGGGCGCCGAAAAGACTCACGAACGAGCTTATCAGCATGATCCTAAAGGCATTTGGCAAAGTCTCAACAAATCTATCGCCAAGCCAAAACCTGAGCAGTAACGGCGAGAGGATGAACAGTACGCCGTATATCGGGATACCTGTGACAAAGATGAGTCTCATCGCACGACGGTATATCTGGATTATTCTATCCCTGGCTTCTTGTGTAGTAATTCCATTTAGTCGGCTGACTTCAGGCATTAAGGCACGGAGGCCTGCTTCAATCAAGCCCCTGACCTGCATACTTCCTGTGTAAGCAATTTCGTAGATTGGTATTGTGGAAACTCCGGCATATCGGGAAAGCATCAGCTTATTAAAAGGGCTAAAAAGCATACTTATCAGCGAGCCTCCGAATACTCCCCCGCCGAAACACAGAAGGCGCTTGCCGCGTTGAGCATCCAGGTTGCCTATTTGCAGAAAGCGAATGTGGGCTGTGCGCCTGATGCAACTTAGGCTCATTATGTGAACACATAAATAGGAAAGGGCATTTCCTATAAGCAGGCTTTCAATTCCTCGGCCGCTATACAGTAATGTGGCTGCAACACCTACAGCCACGATTCGGCCAATTGATTGGGTATAGTTGGCCAAATCCATCCGGCCGAGGCCCGACAGTGTGGCGTTCAATGCCTGGACGATGAAGACGTATATGCTCAAAATGCCGATATAGGGCAATAACCACGCAACCACCTTTGCATTCTCATCGCTCAAGTTAAATGCGGCTATGATCGGATTTTTCAGAGCCAATATCAAGATCAGGGCGACCGTGCCGCTGAGACACAACAATGCCAGGGCCGTTGTAACATAACGTTGAATGCCTTCAATATCGCCGCGGCCATGTTCTTCGGCGACAAGTTTCATGATGGCTTGATCAATGCCAAGATTGCCAAGCTGGGCGAAGCTCAAAACTGTGGCCAAAACAAGCCAAAGACCATATATTTCGTAATCAAGAAAATGCAAGTATATAGGATACGCAATGGCCATGGCCACAGTGCTAATAACCGTTGCCACAACTCCTGAGGCCATATTGAGGCGAAGCTGTGAACCAAAAAGCTTTTTAATCATAAACTGCAAAGGGTCTTGTCAATACGATAAGTGGTTACTGACCATTCGCTATGTCTGTTTTTTTAATTCCGTTAATTTTTTGCACTTATAGATAATGGCTTGAGTCAAGCAGACAGGAGAATATTGATAAGTTGAACAACTAAAATTAAATACTGTCGGGCAATCTATTGTATTGATTGATGGTTAAAATCGTGAATTGTGAGTGTAAGTTGTAGAGTGACTAATCAATGGTTATTCTGCCGCCGCCGTTTTTTAATGATTTGGAGGCGGCTTCGAGGATTTGGACTACTTTGAGGCCTTCCAGGCCGCTTGACTCAGACTTTTCACCGGTCTTAATGCATTCCAGGAAATGCTGGCATTCGACTCTTAGAGGTTCAACCAGCTTGATATAGGGACAGTACATACCCCCATAATGGTAAGAATATTGAAATTCCCCGAAAGAGTCGTAGTGGGGAGGTGCCTCTACCCGCTTGTCGTATATTTTTATTTTTTCTACCGGCTCGATATCATTGTACACGAGCATCTTTCTTGTGCCAACAAACACCGTCTCGCGGACCTTATTGGGGTCGAGCCAGCTACTCTGGATTGTGGCAAAAGTTCCGTTGGTGAAATTCAGCGTCATATTGGTTACATCTTCGACTCCCCTGGCAATATGGGATTTACCCTGGCAATTGACCGACACAGGTTCTTGTTCAAGGACGTAGAGAATGATAGAGATGTCATGCGGTGCTAGGTCCCAGGCTACGTTGATGTCCTTCTGAAACAGGCCAAGGTTCAGGCGACGTGCACTAATGTACTGAAGCTCTCCGAGTTCGCCGTCGCGAACGATTTCTTTGATTTTCCTCACGGGAGCTGAGAAGATAAAAGTATGCCCGACCATAAGTATTAGCTGCTGCGTTTCAGCGAGTTTTATCAGTTCCTCACACTCTCTTGAAGAGTTGGCCATGGGTTTTTCAATGAAGGTGTGTTTGCCACTCAACAGGATTTTCCTGGCCATCTCGAAATGAAAGCTTACAGGCGTGGCTATTGCGACAGCATCAATATCATTGTTTTTGACTATATCATCGAAGTCGGAGGTCGTTTCTATGGCCGGATGGAGCATCTTCATATGTGTTAATCGCTCCGCATCCAAATCGCAGACCAATTTCACTTCACAATCGGAAAGCGAGTTGAAATTCCGAACAAGGTTCGGACCCCAGTAACCACAACCTACA
>Ga0307379_10012667_pt1 | contig 10986 bp, 8 predicted proteins | sample UN2MG_FD_202237 | JGI IMG/M metagenome (GOLD analysis project Ga0307379, IMG submission 202237) | Soil microbial communities from Risofladan, Vaasa, Finland - UN-2 | ecosystem: Environmental > Terrestrial > Soil > Coastal area > Acid sulfate soil | place: Finland: Risofladan, Vaasa | collected... | reverse complement strand
GCGAGCTTCATCAATGCACTTTCCTTCCTCCTCGACGATAGTCCTCGCGAGGTCCTCGAAATGCTCTTCCATCACGTCTTTCAACCTGAACATGTACCTTGCTCTGGTGAGCGGAGGGGTTTCCCTCCATTCTGGAAAGGCAATGCTGGCCGCCTGTATTGCTGTCTCCACTTCGCTAGGAGTGGAAAGAGGGACGTGCGCCAGCACCTCGGTGGTTGCCGGGTTGACAACCTCCAGCGTCTCGGTAGACTTCGACTCGACCCACTGTCCGTCGATGTAGTTCTTGATCACCTTCATTTGTGGTCTCCTTGTTGATCGATCTGCTCGCCTTCGCGATCCTACGAGTGTGATTCTCTGTCTGTGATCTCCAGCACTTCGTCGATGATGTTCAGCCCCTCCGTCAACTCCTCCTCGGTGATACATAGTGGTGGCACCACGAAGATCCAGTTCCACTTGACGAAGGTGCTCAGCCCCCGCTCTCGCAGGGCTGGCAGCACTTCAGCCATCACACCCAACTCCTCAGGCTTCGCATTCCACGGAGCAAGAGGTTCCTTGGTCGCTTTGTCCTTCACTAACTCAATGACCGAGAAAAGACCGATGTAGCGCACATCGCCCACGGATGGGTGCTTCTCCTTGAGAGCCTCCAGCCTCTGCCCAAGAACCTGGCCCATCCTCTTGGAGTTCTCGATGAGTCCATCCTCTTGATAGGCTCCGATGGTGGCCACCCCCGCAGCAGCGGCCAAGGTATGAGCGCTGTAGGTGAGCCCCAGCGGTAGGTATCGCTCCTCGAAGTGATCGGCGATGGACTGAGACACGATGACCGCGCCCATGGGTACATGGCCGGAGGTCAGGCCCTTGGCCAATATCATCACATCGGGGACCACCTGCCAGTTGTCCACTGCAAACCACTCGCCCGTGCGCCCAAAGCCGCTCATTACCTCATCGGAGATGAGCAAGATGCCATACTTGTCGCACATCTCTCGCAAACGAGGCCAATAGTCATCGGGGGGAACGAAGATGCCGCTTGTGCCAGTCACACCTTCAAAGAGCAAAGCCGCCACCCTGTCCGGGCCCTCGAACTTGATCACCTCCTCGATGTGGGTAATGCACTGCCTATTGCAGGTCGCGCGCTCCTGACCGAAGACACAGCGGTAGCAATAGGGATCGAAAACCCGTACGATTCCCGGTATCCCTGGTTCTACTGGCAGGCGGCGGGGATCGCCCGTGGCGCTGATGGCGCCATAGGTGGCTCCATGATAGGACCGGTAACGGGCTACTATCTTCTGCCGACCTGTGTACAGCCGCGACAGCTTGATGGCGTTGTCCACCGCTTCTGCGCCTCCCAGCGTGAAGAAGGTCTTGGTCAGATCGCCAGGCGTCACCTCTGCCAGCAGTTTGCCCAATTCGCCTCGAGGCCGGGTGGCCAGACCAGGGTAGGCATAGCAGAGCTTCTCCGCCTGTTCCTTGATGGCGGCCACCACTTTCGGGTGTTGATGACCCGTGTTGACGTTCATCAACTGCGACGAGAAATCCAAGTATCTCTTTCCATCAGCATCCCAGAAGTAGCAGCCCTTGGCCTCGACCACAGCCAGCGGCGCCACCGTGGACTGAACCGACCAGGAGAAGAAGGTGTAGCGACGGTTCAACTCGATTATCTTCTGAGATTCACTCTCAACAGACACCCCAAGCCTCCTCTCTTCGACTAGGCCCCTCTCTTCCCCAAACACAGCCAGCCCTGTTGGACTTCTCCCCATTGGGCTAGTGGGATCGACCCGCCGTGTGGCAACTCGTTTCTGTCAACTGCAGGTCTCAGGCGATTCGTGATTTGAGGGACAGCGATAACAGTAGGCACAATGAGCGCGCTGGACGCCCCCAAGAAGCGGCGTCAGCCGTTCGCCATAGAGCGCGTCGCTCGCGGTCATCGCCAGGGCTTCCACGGAGCGACCAGGAAGGCGATGATCACTGGACGGTTCGTCACGTAGAGGGCCTCGAGCAAGCAATGCTACTTCTTCCAGTCCTCACACTGAGTGGCAGGCCACCAATTGCCCGCCCCCTTGCTGAGGGTCTGTTCTGAGCGACCAGGTAGTCTGTCATGCGCAACATACCCTCCGTGCAAAGTCCTTGCTTTGAGGCTAGGGAGTGATAGACAACTCCACGCCAACGCCCCTTTCTTTCGCCAGCATGCTATGGTGTACAATCTTGCCCAACCCATGGCACATTCTAGCACAGCGTTGCACACCTGACAACTCCATCCGAGAGGCTCTCGCAGAGTCGCCGATCATTCTCAATCATTCTCGAGTCACTCCAAGGCGTAGGAGGCAACTACTATCCTGCTTCTACCGTCCTCACGCCACACTCCCCTGCTCGAAGATAGCTTCCGTTCCCTATGTGGGCAGGCGGACTTGCCCCCAGCCCCGCCGAGTGGTATCATGATGGAAGACCCTTTCCCTGCCAAGCTCGGCTGCTCGGCGAGAAGGGGTGGCGCAGGCCACAGGCTTGCCAAAGTCACGGCGAGCAAGTTCGATACAGGATGGAAACGAGAGAGGAAGAGAAGTAGATGAGCGAGAGAATGAAGGTGACTTTACCTCAACTATGGGAGATGAAGAAGAGCGGTCAGAAGATATCCATGATCACCGCCTACGACTACCCTACAGGCGTATGGGCCGAGAGAGCGGCCATTGACATCCTGTTGGTGGGCGACTCCATGAACATGACCGTGCTGGGGTACTCCACCACCCTGCCGGCCACCATGGAGGAGCTGATCGCCCACAGCCAGGCGGTGAACAGGGGCAACACAAGCTCCTTTGTCCTGGGGGACATGCCCTACATGTCGTACCAGCCCTCCGTCGAGATGGCCGTGCAGAACGCAGGGCGCTTCATGAGCGAGGGCGGATGCGATGGCATCAAGCTGGAGGGAGGGGTGCCCGTGGCCGATAGGGTGCAGGCCATTGTCAACGCGGGGATCCCGGTCATGGGCCACCTGGGGCTTACCCCCCAGAGTATGTCCATGTTGGGCGGGTTCAAGGCGCAGGGCAAAGACGCTCAAATGGCCAAGAAGATCGTGGACGACGCCAAGGTGCTAGAGGAGGCAGGCGCCTTCTCCATCCTCCTGGAGGCGGTTCCCTCGAAGGTGAGTAGACTGGTCACGGAGAGGGCGGAGATACCCATCATCAGCATCGGAGCCGGGCCAGACTGCGACGGTCAGGTCCTGATCTTCCATGATATGTTTGGGCTCTACCCAGCCTTCACCCCCAAGTTCGCCAAGCAATACGCGGACCTTGGTGAGGTGATAGTCCAAGGTCTCAAGCGGTATGTGGATGAGGTGCGAGAGGGCGTCTTCCCGGAGCCCAAACACTGCTTCACCATCTCTGACGAGCAATACGAAGAGCTCATGTCCATGCTGCAGTAGAAAGCGGGAGAAACAGCAGGCACTCAGCCTTCGAACCGGGACTCCGCTGAAGACTAGGCGGGTGAACGTGTGGCCTCTGGCGCAGTTCGCTACGAGGGCTCCCAGCTATCCCGCAGGACCCGAAACCAGTTGCGATAGGCGATCTTCTCCAGGGAATCGTCGTCGTATCCCCCCTCCTGCAGAGCTTGGATCAGCTTGGGCAGCTGGGCTGCGTCAGCCAACTCACTGGGCATTGTCGCTCCATCCAAGTCGGATCCAAGAGCTACGTGATCGACGCCAATCTGCCCCACAACACGGTCGATATGGCGCACTCAGCCGCTGATCAGTATGTGCCCCTCGCCCTTCACGTCCTCGCGCTCACCGCTACGGCCGCCGCGGCCCTACCCGCTGGGTACAAGCCTTGCTGCTGAGTGGATGTCCGGTCATACTTCAATACCGGGTGGGCTCTTGCGAGAGGCCCAGCATGCCGCGGGCTTGGGCTGGCGTAGCGATTTCGCGGTTCAGTTCCTTAGCGATGCGGGTGACGCGGTCGACCGCCTCGGCATTGCTCCTGAGCAATCGCCCGCGCTTGTAGTACACGTTGTCTTCCATGCCTACCCGCACCATCTGTGCGCCCAGAACCATGGCCAGTGTGGTCATGGGCAGTTGGAACTGCCCGAGGCCTGCCACCTCCACCAGGCTTTGCGCGGGAAGCTGGTCCATGAAGTTGACCAGGTTGCGTGGCGTCGCCCAAGGAGACATGCCGTAGCCCATCACAAACTGGACAAAGTACGGAGGATCCACCAGCTCCTCGTCAACCAAGTGGAGCACGGCCCAGAGTTGACCGGGGTGGTAGACCTCCATCTCCGGCTTGATGCCCCTCTCCTGCATGGCAGTTGCGAACTGTCGGAGCTCCGCATAGGTTACCGGCAGTACACCTTCCGCATCTTCCTCCGGCTTGGGGTGGGGGAGTGGTGCTTTGCGCTCTTTAAGCTTGAACTTGTACATGTCGGGGCCCATGTTCAGGGTTGCGACCTCCGGGCCAGCATCCAGGCAGGCTACGCGCTGGTCAAGCGTCATCCCCAGGGAGCCCCCGGTGGTGTTATTGATGATGATTTCCGGACAGGCCTCGCGGATCATGCCGTTCACCTTGCGATACTGCTCCGCGTTGTCGGCCCCATCCCACCACTTCTCTGGGTCTCGGGCATGGAGGTGGACCATTGAAGCGCCTGCCCTGTACGCCTCCACGGTCTGCTCCACCTGCTCCTCCGGCGTCTCGGGCAAGTCAGGGTTGGCCTCCTTGCCCTGGATGCCGCCGGTGATGGCCACGCAGATCATCAATGGGGGAAAGCTCGACTTCTGCACCCGCTCCAGCCATTCGTACGGATTGTGGTACTCCCAGATGTACTTCTCCATTGAGGTTCACTCCCTGTGAGGCTCTCTAGCCCTCGGCATTCATGTCCAGGACCACTCTGGCGTCCAGCGCCAGCAACCCATGCTCGTATACTCTCACCGGGTTAAGATCCAACTCCTGGATCTCACGGTGTTCCATCACCAGTCGCGAGACAGACAATAGCAGTTCGACCAATGCCTCCACGTCCAGGGGGGCCTGGCCGCGTGCCCCGCTCAGCAGGGGATAACCCTGGATCTCCCGAATCATCTCCTCTGCGTCGCGGCGATGGAGTGGCGCCACGCGGAAGGACACGTCTCGTAGCACCTCGGCGAAGATCCCGCCCAGCCCAAACATGACCGATGGCCCGAAGGTCACGTCGTCCAACGCGCCTACGATCACCTCCAGACCGTCGGGCGCTTGCTTACAGACGAGCACACCTTCGATTTGCGCACCGGGCACCAGGCTGCTGACGCGATCCACAACCGCCGAAAAGCCTCCGCGAACGCTCGCACTATGCTCAAGCCCTGCGAGAACGCCTCCGACCTCGCTCTTGTGGGGCACATCAAGGGAGACTAACTTCAAGACCACCGGGAACCCCATTTCCTCGGCGATTCCTGCGGCCCCCTCAGCATCACGGGCTAAGCCGTGGGCGGGGTACTGAATGCCGTACTCCTCCAGAAGCTGGACAGCCTCAGGCTCTAACATATGCCGCTCACGGCTGGGCATCGACACTCTCCTCTTGGGCAGGCAGCTGATGCACCCGCCCAACGGCGGCGCTGATGGCAAGCACTGCGCGTTCTGGTGTGGGCCACACCGGGATGCCAGCGCGCTGCAGGTCGATCCGCGACGCGCGTTCCACCTCCCCACCGCCGAAGTAGGCCACGCCCAAGCTAGAATGGATTCGACGGGCTAGCCGTTGCACAGCCACCACGGACCCCGGCACCGGATCACCAAAGCTGATCAGATAGATGTCGGCCACCTCATATCGTTCGGCCAGAGAGATGGCACCCTCAAACATATCTGCAGAAAAGGATGGCAAGTCGACGGGGTTGGCCAGGCTGGCGGTCGGCGGTGGATCTAGCCCCTTCAGTTCCTCGACTAGGGCCTCCGGCAGCGCCGGGAGCACAAGGCCCCGGCGCTGCGCCTCGTCGGCGATCAAGGTTCCTCCGCCGCCCGAGGTGGAAACGACGAAGAGCCGATTGCCGCTTGGTCGTCTCATCGTGGCCAGCGCCTTGGCCGTGTCGTAGAGCCCCTGGAGATCGTCAGCGCGCACCAGTCCGACCTGACGACACGCTCCTTCGAAGACCTCATCCCGGCCTGCCAGGGCGCCAGTGTGGGAGCTGGCCGATTCCCTGCCCACCGCCGAACGCCCAGTCTTCAGAACTGCTATCGGCTTGAGCTGATTGACGCGTTTCGCCACTTCCAGAAAGCGCCGCCCGTCCCTCAGCGCCTCCAGATGGAGGGCGATGGCCCTGGTGTGCTCATCCTGCGCGAGGAACTCCAGGACGTCCGACTCGCACAGATCTACTTGGTTACCCAGGTTCACCGCCGCTGAGATGCCCAGACCCTCCTCTGCGGCCCACTCTGCCAGCGCCGCGGTTACCGATCCGCTTTGGCCCACTACCGCCATGGGCCCCGGGGTGGTCATGGCTGGCCAGAACATGGCGCACAAACGGTTGGGCAGGTAGCTGAAGCCCTGGATGTTGGGTCCCAGGAGGCGAACTCCACACTGGCGCGCCGTTTGGGCCAGTTCCTCTTCCAGGTCGGGGCGCCCCGATTCCCGGAAGCCAGCGCTGAGGATCGCAGCCGCCCGGACGCCTTTGGCGGCTGCCTCTCGGATCACACCTGCCACATAGGCAGCGGGGACGAGGATCAGCACCGCCTCGATGGAGTCCGGAACGTCGGTCACCGACGGGTAGGCGGGGATCCCCTGAACCTGCTCAGCCCGCCGGTTGACGGGGTACAGCGCGCCCTTGTATCCAGAACGGCGAATAGTGTCCAGCAGCGCATATCCCAGCTTGCGCGGGTCGTTGGAGGCCCCAACGACGGCCAAGGAACGTGCGTTCAACAAGCGGCTGAGTGCGTCTACACCATCTGTCATGGGTTGGGTTGCTCTCACTGTCTCATCCATCATGCCTTCAGGAGTGGTCCATCCTGTTGACCTGAATGGAACCTTCTTTCATCACCAGAGTGATCTTGCCCTTGTCCTGGAGGATGGTGATGTCCTCCAGAGGGTTACCATCCACCACGATGACGCCAGCCAGCTTGCCTGGCTCGATGGTGCCCAACTGGCCCTGCTTCCGCAACATAGCCGGCGAGGTGTTGAGGTGAGAGACCAAGGATCGGTGCGGCAAAGAGCGATTCTCTCCGTCCCACTGTCATTGCAGTGCTTCTAGATTCCTGCCCAGCGCCGCGAGTACTTGGTGAGCTTCCTGCCCGCAGGCTCGCGGCAGCCGACGATCATACCGACTATCGTCTTCAACAGCAGCCCCTTGCTCGTTTCCACCGTCTCATGCGGAAAGTCGCTCCAGGCTGCGTCGGCTACGAACTGTGCAAGCTCTCGTGTGGCTCCCGTTACTCACACTGCTGCTTTCATTGCCTCATTGCCAGTACCTGCTCGGCGGCCAGCGAGCTCCGGCAGGCGTGCATCACCGTCCCGGTGCCAATTGAGCCATGGAACGCAGGACATGGGCCCCCGGGCCTTGTGATCTCGCTTTGATAGGAATGCCCAGGTCGCGCACTACCAGATTGTGCGCAGTAGTCCAGGTACCAACCTGCCTCTCAGCAGCGTGCTTCCGCGTCTGGTCGTCGAGGCGATTCTACAGTATCGGTCTGGGAAGCTGAGAGGGCCGCCGTGGCAACTGACCGAGCATTTCTCCAGAGATCCCTACGCCTGCCTGCATCACTAGTTTCAGGCGTGTCATGTCAGCCAACACACCGACGTCTTCCAGGGGATCCCCATCGATCACCAGGAGGTCGGCTTCTCGGCCTGGCGTGAGGGTGCCCACCTGATCCTGCATACCCAGAAAGCGCGCGGCACGTCCTGTGCACGTGGCAATGGCTTCCGTGGGTGTCATACCCGCCTCGACCATCCATCCCGACTCAAGAGCTGTGTGGCCCGCGACAAAGGGAGAGTCAGTGCCCATGGCAATCGGCACGCCCGCCTCCATGGCCAGGATGAAGGCCCGCCTGTTGCCTTCCATGAGGAGCTCGCTGTACTCGCGGTTCCTGGCGTCCGGGCTGTGTGAGGCCTGCCAGCGCGGGTTGGACAGGCATGGGACGTACCACACACCACGCTTGGCCATGTCTTCGACGCAGGCCTCGTCCAGAAAACACCCCTCCTCGATGCTGTCCACGCCGGCGCGGAGAACCCCCATTACCTGATTGGGGCGGTAGGCATGGGCGGACACCGGCACGCCGGCTCTGTGCGCCTCGTCGACGAGGGCATCCAGCTCCTCCTGCGTGAAGGGCGAACGGTCCACGCGCAGCCTGGCGGTCGGCCAGCCGTCATTCATGATCTTGATCACGTCAGCGCCGTGCCGCAATACCTCGCGAACCTTGGCGCGTGCCTTGTCTGGCCCATCGCACCAATTGGAGGGTAGCCCAGGTAACCTTGTGTGCAACTCCTGTGGTGAGATTATGCCACCAATGCCGGGGAGCATCTCGAATGAGTTGGTTGGCATGATGATCGTGAGCGCCACTTTGAGGCGCGGACCCGGCAGTAGTCCGTTAGCCACCGCATCGCGGAATCCAGCTTCAAGTCCGCCCATGTCACGGGCTGTGGTAACTCCTGACTCCAACGTACCCCGTAGGAAGTCCACTGTCCGCGACGCAAGATACATGAGTGAGCTGGTCTGCTCCGTGATCAGAAACTGAAACCAGGGTGCAAAGTGCTGATGGCAGTCGATAAGGCCTGGCATCACGGTCCTGCCGGTCACATCGACGACATGTATATCTGTGCCAGACTCTCGCTGGTCACTGACCTCGACTATTCTGCTGCCCTCGATGACGACCGTTCCATCGCGGATGGCTGGACCCCCGGTGCCATCGATCACTTGGCCGCCAACCAATGCAATTCGCATGATGTGCCTCCTTAACTGTCTCCACGAACGCTTCTTACTTCCAATAATACTGAGTTGAGAGGGCGTTCATATTCAGTAGACCCACTGACCGTCTTTCTGCACGAGCGTACCGTCCAGGTATATCTCTCCGCCCCGTCTCAGATCCTTGATCATGTCCCAGTGCAGGGCCGAGTCGTTCTTGCTGCCCGTGGCGGGCCAACCTCTCCCAAGCGCCAGATGCACGGTCCCCCCGATCTTCTCGTCGAACAGGATGTTCTCGATAAACCGGTCTATCTTGCGGTTATTGCCAAGCCCCAGTTCGCCCACGTACCGCGAGCCACCATCCATGTCCAGCATCGACATGAGATACTCCTGGCCCGTGGTGGCACTGGCCTCCACCACCCTACCTTGCTCGAACCAGAGATGCACACATTCCACCTGCTTGCCGCCCTCAGCCGGGTATATGGCGGGATAGGTGAATAGGATGTGACCCTCGATGCTATCCTCCACGGGGCCGGTGAATATCTCGCCGTCCGGCATGTTATTATCACCGTCGGCACTAAGGAAGGTGCGTCCTGCCACACGCATCCTTATGTCGGTATCCTCGCCTTTGATGACCACTTCGCGCCCCCTGTCAAAGAGCTCCTTAAGCTCTCTTTGTTCACGAGCGAGGAGATCCCAGTCCTGATCCACTGCGCTGTAAACGAAGTCCTCGAAATCCCTGAAAGACATCTCGGCATCTTGGGCCGCGGCGATGGTAGGGTAGAGGGTCACCACCCAACGGGTATTGTCCCACAGCCAAGCGTACAGGGGGGCCTCCGAGGCACGCCAGCGGCTGATTCTGGCGGGCGGGATGCCGCTGAGGAGCCTCGTGTTGCCTGGCGCCATGATCCGAATACACACGTCGGCGTGTTGCATGGCGTGCATACGCAAGGAAGGGTACAGACCAAGCCGCTCCTCGGGTGATTCCGCCATCAGTACTTCTCTCATCTCCTCAAACTCGATCTGCGAGATGATCTCGGCGCTTCCTCTATGTAGCAGCAGGCGGTAGACCTCGACCACCAGAGGCTTGGCCAGTTCACTGTAGGCCCAGATGAGTACGGTATCCCCCTGCTTAGCCTGCGTGCAACGGTCCACCAGAATCTCGGCATGTCTCCTAATCCTCGGATGAACCACGATTAACCACCTCCTTCTATTTCCGGCAAAGCACGACTCTGAGTTCCCATCGTGGGGCGCGCTCTCGCAATCTGCGTGCCGACTCGGAGCCCGAGTCCCTTCGCCGGTCTGGTCAAAGCCGGCGGACTCGCCGCCTGGCTACGTTCTCTGGTCAGCGCCCACGGCATGCATCCTTCTGTGACACGGACTCGGTCGGGGCGCGCTGTGATTAGGCATCAGCAATGATCCGTTGCGCACACGATGCTGGCAGCACTTCGGGAGTAGTGCGTCTCTTCCGTTCTGGTCTCGTTCACGTATCGCATTCTGCGAGCTGGCCGTGCACCGGAGATGAGTAAAGGTGGCATGCGACCGCATGCTCAGGCTCATGCCGTGCCAACCGCGGTTCGATCTCAGCGCAGATGGGCATGGCAGCTGGGCAACGAGGATGGAAGCGACAGCCAGACGGGATGTTGAGAGCACTGGGGACCTCTCCCGACAGAAGCACAGGACCAGTTACGTCATCCGGATGTGTAGGCAAGGCATTGCTCAGGAGCACCTGAGTGTATGGGTGCATGGGGTGAGTGTAGAGCTCCACAGCCTCTGCAACCTCCACGAACTTACCTAAGTACATCACCGCCACCTGCGTGCTCACGTATTGCACGACAGCTAGGTCATGAGTGATGAGCAGGTAGCTTATGCTATGTTCGACTTGTATGTCTTGCAGGAGATTGATGATCTGGGCGCGGATGGAGGCGTCCACGGCCGAAACTGGCTCATCCAGCACTATGCAGGCAGGATTGGTCACCAAAGCTCGAGCCACCGCGACTCGTTGTCGCTCGCCTCCAGAAAGCTCGTGCGGGTAGTCATTCGCTAGCCTCGGTGCCAGTCCGACGGCATTGAGCACCTCTTCAACCCGCTCCCTCGCTTCTCTCTTGGACACGCCTCGATTGGCTTCGGTAAGGGGTTCGCTGACCGTGCGGCCGACGCTG
>Ga0307379_10012666_pt1 | contig 10986 bp, 10 predicted proteins | sample UN2MG_FD_202237 | JGI IMG/M metagenome (GOLD analysis project Ga0307379, IMG submission 202237) | Soil microbial communities from Risofladan, Vaasa, Finland - UN-2 | ecosystem: Environmental > Terrestrial > Soil > Coastal area > Acid sulfate soil | place: Finland: Risofladan, Vaasa | collected... | reverse complement strand
ATAACCCACCACCTGTGGTAGACGAAGCCGCTGAAATACCTTCGCACCAACAGTTCCAACAAATATCGCTATACCAACAAGAAGAACTACATTTAGCCCCTCTACTCCCGTTGATATACTCGCCGTAAACTCATTCATCGCGGTACTCGTAAAAATGTAAACTTAAAAACATTACCCCGAATTGAGAATTTTAAAGAAAAAATCCATCTGGCTCCCGTGCCATCATCATCAAAAACAATCTATCCTAATGCCTGACCCCGCTTTGTCAAACCATTTCCAACTTCGCCGGCTCCATAAAAACTCTTTGAACTTTATCCCTTCTCCTGTAGTATGTTATGGTAGAAAAGTCACCAATAATGAATTTCAGGAGTTCACAAAATGGCCGATAACCAAAAAAAAACCAGACTCTGGCCAGTCGTCGTCATCGCCGCCGCTGCCGTAGCACTCGTACTTGTCTGGGCCGCCTCAAGACCACAAAACCCGGAAAATACACACGAACAACACCAACATGAACTCCAAAACCCCGCCGGCACTCACCAGCTAAGTGAAGAACTAAACAACATAATAAAACAGGCAAAAGGCTGGGGACCCGCTCACCACCAGTGGTACGGCAAACCCGCATCTGACTTCACACTCACCGGCTTCGACGCAAAACTGCACAAAATAAGCGATTACCGCGGAAAAAACGTCATGCTCATCTTCTGGGCTACCTGGTGTGGACCATGCAAAATGGAAATTCCGCATCTCATCGCTTTAAGAAACATCACCCCACAGGACCAGCTCGTCATGCTCGCAATTTCAAATGAAAAACCAAACCTCGTCAAGACCTTCGCCGAAGAAAACAAACTAAACTACCCCGTCTTCGCCGCAAAAACCTCTGCTATGCCCAAACCCTTCAACCAGGTACGTGGAATACCAGCCAGCTTTTTCATTAACCCCGAAGGCAAAATAAAGCTCGCCACAGAGGGATTGCTCTCTTTAGGGGCCATGAAGGCCATCATACAGGCCGAATAACCCCAAAAAACACCAAAAATCAGCCAAAATAAATTTTTCTGGACAACCGCCACGTAAATTTGTAGTATATCTGTTTTGGTAAATCCGAATTTTTAACGATATATATCTAAAGGATTTTAGCTATGGCTCATAAAAAGGGACAAGGCTCTACAAGAAACGGCAGAGACAGCAACCCAAAGTACAGGGGCGTTAAGCTTTTCGCTGGACAACTCGCAAAGGCAGGCTCGATTATCGTACGCCAATGCGGCACAAAATTCTTCCCCGGAACTAATGTCTCCATGGGAAGGGACTTCACCCTCTTCGCCACCTCCGACGGAACAATTAAATTCCAGGGGAAAAAAGTACACGTCGTCTGATATATAACCAAAATTCCTGACAAAAAAAAGGATGGTAATCACACCATCCTTTTTTTATATGTATAACTAAACCAGCAACCAACTAAAAACTAAATACTAACGACTAAAAATGTTCATAGACCAGGCTAAAATACAGGTAAAGGCCGGCGACGGCGGGCACGGCTGTCTAAGCTTCCGAAGAGAAAAATTCGTCCCGAAAGGTGGCCCCGACGGCGGCGATGGAGGCAGAGGCGGCAATGTCTACTTCCAAACCGTCGAAAACCTCGACACCCTCCTCGACTTTGCTTCGAAACACCACTGGAACGCCAAAAACGGCCAGCCAGGCTCCAGCAACAATAAACACGGAGCTGACGGTGACGACCTAACCATAAAAGTACCGCCCGGAACACTTATCTACGACGAAGACCTCGACCTGATGCTAAAAGACCTCAACAAAGTCGATATGAAAGTACGCGTCTGCCGTGGCGGTAAAGGAGGAAGAGGAAACAAATCCTTCGCCTCACCGACAAACCAGACCCCGAGAACTACCACAAAAGGAAAACCGGGCCAGCTCAGAAACCTCAAACTCGAACTAAAACTCATCGCCGACGTCGGACTCGTCGGTATGCCGAACGCCGGAAAAAGCACGCTCATCTCGAGATGCTCCGCCGCAAGGCCTAAAATCGCCGACTACCCATTCACCACCCTTGAACCCGTTCTCGGAATCGTCGAACTCACCGATTTCCGGCGATTCGTGATGGCCGACATCCCCGGACTCATCGAAGGCGCCCACGACGGCGCCGGACTCGGCTTCGAATTCCTAAGACACATCGAAAGAACTCGACTAATCGCCCACATCATCGACATAATGCCCTACGACAACTCCGACCCCGTTCAAAACTATCACCAGCTAAGACACGAACTCGAACTCTACAGCAAAGAGCTCGCCAAAAAACCCGAATTTGTCATCGCAAACAAAATCGACCTCGACCCCGATGGCAAAATAACAAAACAATTGGCAAAAAAACTAAAAAAACGGATAATACCTATCTCCGCCGTAACTGGACAGGGAATTAAAGAACTAACCGAAAAACTCTGGAAAAAACTAAAATCCTAAAACCAACCCCCGTAACAAAAAAAGCCGAGCATACCAAGCCCGGCCTAAATCTGCCAAAATTATTTACCTGGTGGTGGCAGTTCCTCTGGCCACGCAAATAGTTTTGGGTCTATCATCCTCTGTGTATCAACATATATCCTTTTTATCTTTGCTTTTCGTGAGGGACTTACTCTTGTGCCGTCCCTGTTTACGGAATGCTGCTGGATTTTTATTTCCGCTGGAAACCACTTCCCATCTGGGGTTTGTGTCAGTTTGGTGATTTCGACTATTTCACTGTGAAAATGCCCATTACCGTCACGAGTATCAGCCATTGATTCATATTGTTCCCATTCATTATCTTCTTCCCATACTGCCTTTGGCCGCTGGTGCTGTTCATATCTGATGCATATGTAGTCCCTCGATGGGTCTATCCAGAATATCACAAGCATAGCTATCTGCGGATGCTGAGGAAAACTTTTTCTTTCTTTAGTTATTTGGGAATAGCGTACCCCCACGCATCCCGGATACTTGTCTGATGGTAGTAACAATTCTATTTTAGAATTTGGTCCAGTGAGAGACATTTGAGGCCAGGTTATATCCTCAATAGTATTCATTATATCAGAAAACTTTACATGTTCCTGATAGCTACTTTTTGGCAAACCTTCAACATTTTCTTGTGGCCAGAATCCTCTGGCTGTTCCTTTTTTGTAGCTCATTACCGTAGCTTCGATATTATTTTTTTGCTCCTGAACATTTTGCCACAAATCATCAAAATCTTGTATTTGACTGATATCTATTGCGTTATCACTTTTCCACCTATATCCATAATTATCTAAACGCCATTTTTCGTCTTCTTTAGCGACTCGCCTTTTAATATTTCCATTATTATCTAAGATAATCATTCGATAATTTGGAAAAGCATCTCTTGCCTTATCATAAGCCTGTTTTAACTCGATCACATTCGTTGGAACAGTTGCCCTTATTCTTTCTTCCACTGTCAAATGCTTGGTGTATCCTTCCGGGATTTTTACATCGAGGGTGCCTGGTGGTATTGTCACATCGTATTCGATAAGCTCATAATTTGTGCTAAACTTATCTGGCTTACCGTAATGCATTTGCATTCGAACAGTTCTGTGGTCTGAATCTCTTATCCAGCACTTAAAGTGTATGGGAGGATGCCCTTCTTCTTTCTTTTCTTCCGATGGTGTACCAATGAACTCATATATAGTTGCCTTTTCACCAACTATAATTTCACTACCAACTACTTGCCCATCCGATATGCTGAATCCGGGTATTCTTTGATGAGTTTTAAAATCGCCCGTTACCAAAGCATCAAACATTCCATACATACCAGCCTTTTCCTTTGGTATAGACTGCTCAAACCATTTTTTACCGTGATGGTCCAAACCTACCCACTTTTTTTCTGTGAAATAATTAGTTTGTTCGCCTTCCAGAACCGATTTCCCTGCAAAGGGATTTCTTCGAAGCCAGCATTCTCCTTTAATGATATAAGGCTCTACAGATTTGACCTCTCCATTTTCGCTTAGCTTGGGCACTGTTGTAAACAGTGTCAATAAAACATGTATAGTATTCGTTGACTTGATATCATTTTCGAGTTTTTCTATTACATCAGCCCAGGCCACACTTGCTCCATCAATTGGACCTCCAAATTGGCTTATGCCAATCATTATTGCCACAATTATCACCGCAGCTACGGCCAGTTTTGTAATTGGGCTTTTCATAATTATTCTCCATGCACTTCGCTCGGGAAGTGATTCTGTGTCCACTGTTTTTTCGCAAGCCCCTAAAACTTTATCAAGCACCGTTTTGTCCATCTCCGGATTGGTCTCAATGGCCGCGTTCTTAAAAAACCTTTTTATTTCATCTGCAGCCTTCATTCCGTCACCTCGCTATTAAGAAGCTTACGCAGTTTATCTATTCCATACCTGTACCGGCCCTGGACCGTATTGACCGACGCCTTCTGAACCTCGGCTATCTGCCGAAACGTCACATCACCCTGCATATAAAGCGCAACTACTTCACGCTGTTCCTCCGGCAATTTGGCCATCGCGCCGCTCAAAAGTCCCAGCCGCTCACTCAATATCAACCATCGCTCAGGCCAGCCCGTATCACTCAAAACACAATCAAATTCCTCAACACTGCTGCTCGGACGCCTTCTCTCTTCACGCCTTAGGCTGCGAATCCGGTTGACAACGCACACCGAAAGAAACGCCTTCAAACTACCGCTCGTGCGGACCCTGCCCGCCGACATCATTCGTCAAAACAACCGCCAGCTTCAACAGCTCGTTCTTATACTTCTCATAGATACGCCCCAGAGCATCACTGCTGCCCCGATTGAACTTCCATATAAGAACCTTGTCTTCTATCATCTAACGCCGTCCGCCAAAGAAAGTCTTTCTCTACTTATAACACACAAATAATACCGGATTTAGTATAAAAAAAATATACGATGCCGCAAAAATGCAAAATACCACTCCCCATTGACTTCCAGCAATCAATAAAGTAAAAAAGGCTCTAAAGGCAGAAACTCTAAATACAAGGCCAAAACAATGAACATAATCGCCATCGACATAGGAAATACCAACATTACCCTCGCACTCTATCTCAAAAACGAGGAAAAGCTCATCGAACACCTCCCCGGCACCGACACTGCAAAACTAACCTCGCTTCTAAAATCCACCTGGCAGAAAATCCCCGTCCTCAAGTCCTCGAAAGAAAAAAAGCGGAACGGCGTCATCGTCCTGAGTTCCGTTAAACCCGCATGGACAAAAATCGTCAAACAGCTCGTAAAAGACAACCTCGACGAAAAAATCTACCTCATCCCGGAAGATATCCCCTACCCAATAAGCCTGTCCCTCGATAAGTCCTGCAAAATCGGCTCCGACCGCATCATCTCCGCAGCAGCCGCCTACGCCGTAACCGAAGAAGCCGTCGTCGTCGCCGACTTCGGAACCGCCGTCACTATCGACCTCGTTGACAACCGCGGTGTCTTCTGTGGAGGCGTCATCTTCCCCGGATTCGAAATTAGCGCCGACGCACTCAAAAAAAATACCGCTCAACTTCCCAAAGTAAGCGTCAAAAAACCAAAACTCCCGTTCGGTAAAAACACCGCCGATGCTATAAACGCAGGCCTCTACTACTCCGCCGTCAGCACCCTCCAGGAAGTAGTCCGAAGATACGCAGAAAAAATCGGCTCCTGGCCAAAAACCATTATCACTGGCTCAGCCGCAAAAATCATTAAAGACGACTGTGAATTTATCGACTCCTACGTCCCCAACCTCGTCGTAAAAGGCATCGCACTGACCTATCAAAAATATATCGAAAGCAAAACGGAGTAACCCCCCACGAATATGACCGCTTACGCCGCCGTTATGACCGCAAAAGCAACCGGCCCCATCGCTACAATCCAGCTACACGGCAACTCCGCTGAAAAAATAATCAAAAAAATCTTCTCGCCCGACTCCAAAAAAACTCCACAACTAAAACCCGGAAAAATCCTCGTCGGAACAATAAAAAAACAAAACACCATCATCGACCACGTCGCAATCGCCTGCCTCGACGAAAACAACTTCGCCATCCACCCCCACGGCAACCCAATCATCGTCGAAAAAATCGTTAAACTCTTAAAATCTAATAAAGCAAAAATAATCTCCGCCGACCAGCTGCTTGCCAAAACCCTCTCCGCTGATAAAAACCTCAACTCCATCGCCATCGAAGCAAAACTAAACTTACCCAAGGCACAAACACTAACAGGAACAAAACTAATCGCAAACCAAATCGAAAAAGGCCTAAACCAAACCGCCCAAAACTGGCTCGACGACATAAACTCCGACAACCTCGAAAAAATAAAAGCCCACACCCAACAAATCCTGAACGATACCGCAATCGCAAAATTCCTCATCCGCCGCTCGACAGTTATAATCGCAGGCCCGCCAAACGCAGGTAAAAGCACACTCCTAAACACCCTCTGCGGAAAAACAAAAGCCGTCGTCACCGAAATACCCGGCACAACACGCGACTGGGTCTCCGCCGATTGCCAAATAGGCCCGCTGCCCACGACTCTCATCGATACCGCAGGACTCGACCGCCAGCTTACCAAAACCTCCGAAGGTGACATCGAAAAACTCGCCCAGCAAAAAAGCCTCAAACTCCTCGCCGATGCCGACATCGTCCTGCTCGTCCTCGACTTGAGCCAACCCGCCGACCAGCTCAGCCAAGCTCTGCTCGAAAAAATCGCCGGCAAAAAAATCCTCACCATCCTCAATAAATCTGACCTTACTCAAAAACTCGACGAAAAAAACCTCCCCCCAAACCTCACCCAAAAAGTAAAAATGTCCGCAAAAACAGGACATAATCTCGAAATCCTCATCGAACAAATCCAGAAAATCTCCCGAATCGAATCCCTCGACCTCAACGCCCCAATCTGCACCACCGACCGACAAAAATCCCTCATCAAAAAACTCGCCGCCGCAAATTCAACACCAACCGCATCTTCCCTCATTCAACAGTTGTTAAACGCTCCGCTTCGTGTATAATCTGCCACTATGACCACGCAGAACGAAAAACTGACCCCCGCAATGAAGCAGTTCCACAGCTTCAAACAAAAACACCCCGACGCCGTCCTCTTCTTCCGAATGGGCGACTTCTACGAAACCTTCTACGAAGACGCAAAAACCTGCTCCCGTGTCTGCGGCCTCACCCTCACCAGCAGAAGCAAGGGCAAAAACCCCATCCCCCTCGCAGGCGTCCCGTACCACGCCGTCGACGGCTACCTCAAAAAAATGCTACAGGCCGGTTACAAAGTCGCCGTCTGCGAACAAGTCGAAAACCCGAAAACCGCAAAAGGCGTCGTTAAGCGCGACGTCGTCCGAATCGTTACCCCCGGCACACTCACCGACGACATGCTCCTCAACGCCCGGGAAGAAAATTTCCTCGCCGCCGTCAGTCTCGACCAGAAACAAACCGCCGCCATAAGCTGCATCGACCTCTCCACAGGCCGCTTCTTCGTCCAGCAAATTCCCGAACAAAAACTCCTCGACGAACTGCTCCGCCTCTCGCCCGCAGAATGCCTCTTCCCCGACCGCCGGGGCGAACTCTTCGAAGCCGAACAGAAAAAGCTCATCAGCCAAATCTCCCAGCTCACCGGCGCTCTCATAACACAAAGACCCGCATGGTACTTCGACCCGTACCAGGCCAGGCAGCGGCTACTAAAGCACTTCCAGACCTCCACCCTCGAAGGTTTCGGAATAACCGACGCCGACAACTCACTAATCCCGCCCGCAGGAGCTATCATCGAATACCTCAACGAAACCCAAAAAACCACCCTCGACCACATCTGCTCAATCAAAAAAATCTCCCGCGAAAACTTCCTCCAGATTGACACCACCTCTCTCCAGAGCCTCGAAATCCTCCGCACCATACGAACCGAATCACAAAAAGGCTCACTGCTTCACTGCCTCGACGAAACCCTCACCGCTCCCGGTGCAAGACTTTTCAAAAACTGGCTCTGCATGCCCCTCTGCGACCTGGGTGAAATCGAACTAAGGCAGGACACCGTCGAAGAATTAAAACAATCACCCGATAAACTAAACTCAATCAGAAACCTCCTTGCTTCTCTCGCAGACACCGAAAGAATCGCCGCGCGTATCAGTACTAACCGCGCCTTGCCCCGTGACCTGCTCGCTCTCGCCGCGACCTTAAGAAAAATCCCCCAACTCCGCGAAACCCTGAACACCTGCACCGCAGACCTCGCCATCCAGCTCGCAAAACGCTGCGACAGCATGGACGAACTCGCAGACCTCCTCGAAGCCGCCATCGAACCCGATTGCCCCTCGCACCTCCGCGACGGAGGCGTAATAAAAACCGCCTTCGACCAAAAACTCGACGAGCTCCGCTCAATCGCAAAAGACGGCCGAACCTGGCTGCAAAACTTCCAAAAACAGCAAGTCCAAAACACCGGCATCCAAAACCTCAAAGTCGGATACAACAGGGTCTTCGGATACTACATCGAAGTCTCACACGCCGCCGCCGAAAAAGTACCCCCCGACTACGTCAGAAAACAGACAATCAAAAACGCCGAACGATACATCACCGAAGAACTCAAAAACTACGAAACAAAGGTCCTCACCGCAAACGAAAAGGCCCTCGAACTCGAATCCGCAATATTCGACCAGCTTCGCACCCAAACCGCACAATACATCACCCGCCTGCAGTACCTCGCCCACACCACCGCCGCCTGCGACTGCCTCGCCGCCTTCGCCCACCTCGCCAAAAAAAGAAACTACATCCGACCCAAAATCACCGCCGGCCCAGAACTGCTCATCACAGAAGGCAAACACCCCGTCCTCGCAGAAACTCTCGGCCCCGAATTCGTACCGAACGATATCGAACTCGGTGACAAAAACGCCGACCTCCTCATACTCACAGGCCCCAACATGTCCGGAAAAAGCACATACATCCGGCAGACCGCGCTGCTCGTCCTCATGGCTCAGACCGGTTCCTTCATCCCCGCAAAAGCCGCGCAAATCGGTCTCATCGATAGAATCTTCACCCGAGTCGGCGCCTCCGACGAACTCGTCCGTGGCCAGTCAACCTTCATGGTCGAAATGACGGAAACCGCAAATATAATCAACAACGCCACAAAAAAATCTCTCGTCATACTCGACGAAGTCGGACGCGGAACAAGCACCTACGACGGACTCGCTCTCGCCTGGGCAATCACCGAGCACATCGCAACAAACCTCAAATGCCGAACACTCTTCGCAACTCACTACCACGAAATAACAGAACTCGCCGAGCTCTTCACCAACATCAAAAACTGCAACGTTGCCGTACGCGAATGGCAAAACGAAGTCGTCTTCCTCCACAAAATCCTCCCCGGCCGAACCGACAAAAGCTATGGCATTCACGTCGCCAAACTCGCCGGTATCCCGAAAACAATCATCAACAGAAGCAACGAAATCCTCGAAGAACTCGAATCGACCTTCCAGCAGGAAGCCGCAAGCCCCCACCTTTCAAAACACAAAACAAAAGAACCCGACTCAGATTCGCTCTTCGTAAAAAAACACAAATCCGTCCTCGATAAACTCGCCTCGACAGACCTCGACAACCTCACTCCAATACAGGCTATCAACCTCCTCAACCAGATCAAAAACGAAATTAACCAGGGCAAATAATCCGAAAAAATTACCGAAAAATACTTGCAAAACCCTGCCCCAACCCTTTAATATACACAGTTGCGGTCCCGAAAAAACCATCCCTGCTAACCGCAATTCGTTCTGTACCAAAATATCAAGAACATTACTTTTTTCGGAAAGGGGGCAAACCATGAAACCTTTACTAAAACTAAAACTTATCGTTCTTTCCACCGCCTTGTTGATGCAGTTCGCCTGCTCACAGGTCACTCTCACCGGAAGAAAACAGTTCAACCTCGTCCCTGACTCGGTCATGCATTCGATGAGTTTTCAGTCCTACGACGAGTTCCTCGCACAGAACAAACTCAGCACAAACGCACAACAAACACAAATGGTCTCCGCCGTAGGACAAAAAATCCAAACCGCCGTCGAAAGATACTGCGCCCAAAACGACCTGCAATCAAGATTGGATGGGTACGACTGGCAGTTCAATCTCATCGAAGACCCCTCAATAAACGCATGGTGCATGCCCGGTGGCAAGGTCGTCGTCTACACGGGATTGATGCCAATCGCACAGACCGACGAAGGACTCGCCGTCGTCATGGGACACGAAATCGCTCACGCAATCGCAAGACACGGCGCAGAAAGAATGACTCAGGGACTCCTCGTCGAAATGGGAGGCATGGCTCTCTCCCAGGCTCTCGCAAAAAGCCCGCAACAGACTCAGGAACTCTTCATGAAGTCATACGGAATAGGCACCCAGGTCGGAGTAATGCTGCCATACAGCAGGGTGCACGAAAAGGAGGCGGACCACCTCGGTCTGATTTTTATGGCTATGGCGGGATACAACCCAAACGAGGCAATACCATTCTGGCAGAGAATGTCCGCCGAAAAAAAAGGACAGGACCCGCCGGAATTGCTCAGCACTCACCCAGCCGACTCTACAAGAATAAACAACATAAAAAAACTCATCCCTCAGGCAATGCAATACTACCAAAAATAAATAACCACCTACGAACAAAAAGAGACTATGGCCGAACGGATAGAAACTTCCCGAAGAAGAAATCTACTCGCTTACAAAACAATGTTGGTGTCCTAAATCAAAAGACACTTAAATATCCGTCCTCTGTCATCCGTTGCCCGTCTTTCTAAGCACAGTAAGCCAGTCCCACGGATATGGCTCGCCCATCCACGCAGGCGGCTCCGAAAACTCCGTCCCCCACGAATACTCCACCTTCTCCACCCCCTCCACTTCGAAACCAAGCTCACCGAACATCGCCGCCAGCTCCTCCGCAAGATAATGCTTCGTCGCCACACCCTCTATCTCCACCAGCCCCTGCCGAACGCCACCAACTCCTCCGCGCTCTGCTTCGGCAACCTCTTTCAC
>Ga0307379_10012664_pt1 | contig 10988 bp, 10 predicted proteins | sample UN2MG_FD_202237 | JGI IMG/M metagenome (GOLD analysis project Ga0307379, IMG submission 202237) | Soil microbial communities from Risofladan, Vaasa, Finland - UN-2 | ecosystem: Environmental > Terrestrial > Soil > Coastal area > Acid sulfate soil | place: Finland: Risofladan, Vaasa | collected... | reverse complement strand
ATAGATTTGCCTTGTGGTCGCCTCCTGAACCAAAGATAACACATGGATATATGGCCAGATATTCACGCATGGTATCATCTGCTGATAATGGGGCGATAGTAAAATAACGAATAACGAGCAACCAGAAACTCTCCGAGCCGGAGGCCATCAAAAGGAAGGATTTATCATGAAACTCACAGGCGCACAGATCCTTATGAAAATGTTAAAGGAAGAAGATGTTGACACTATTTTTGGATTTCCTGGTGGTGTTGTCATAGATATTTATGATGAACTGGCTAAAACAGATATACGGCATATACTGGTCCGCCATGAGCAGGGAGCGGTTCATGCCGCCGATGGTTATGCAAGGGCCAGCGGCAAGGTTGGGGTATGTCTGGTAACATCAGGACCCGGGGCTACCAATACAGTGACCGGAATTGCAAGTGCTTATATGGATTCCATTCCTATAGTTATATTTACCGGTCAGGTTCCGACACAGCTTATCGGGAATGATGCTTTTCAGGAAGTGGATATAGTTGGAATAACAAGACCATGCACCAAGCACAACTACCTTGTTAAGCGCACCGAGGATCTTGCAAGAATCGTTAAAGAGGCGTTTATTATAGCTGCTTCAGGCCGCCCGGGACCCGTGCTTGTTGATATTCCAAAGGATGTTTCAATCACAAAAATAACTTACAAAGCGCCGAGAAAAGTAGAACTAAAGTCATACAATCCTACCTACAGCCCGAATATGAAACAGCTGTGCAAGGCAGTAAAACTTATAATGAATGCCAAAAAGCCGATTGTTTTTGCAGGCGGCGGGGTTGTTCTTTCAAAGGGTTCAAAAGAGCTTACTGAATTGGCTCATAAAACCCAGATCCCTGTAACTTGCTCCTTAATGGGGCTTGGAGTATTTCCGGGCACGGATCCTTTGTGGCTCGGCATGATCGGCATGCATGGCACATATCGAGCCAACATGTGCTCAGGAGACTGCGATCTTATGATTGCCGTTGGAGTCCGTTTTGACGACCGTGTTACCGGAAAAACAGATACATTTGCCCCCAATGCAAAGATTGTGCATATTGATATTGATCCAACGTCAATACGCAAGAATATTCCTGTTGCCGTTCCTGTGGTGGGTGATTGCAAAATTACCCTCGGTCTTCTTAACAAGCTCTTAGACAAGGAGGATCTGGGCGATCTGAAGAAAAAGAGGAAAAGCTGGTTAAATCAGATAGAGAAGTGGAAAAGCACGAATCCACTGGCATATAAACAGAAAAATATTATCAAGCCGCAATATGTTGTCGAGAAACTCTACGAATTGACTAAAGGCAACGCCATTATAACTACTGAAGTGGGTCAGAATCAGATGTGGGCCGCGCAGTATTATCATTTTAATAAACCCAATCATTTTATTACATCGGGCGGCCTGGGGGTTATGGGGTTCGGGCTTCCAGCAGCAATCGGCGCTCAGATTGCCTGTCCTAAAAAACTTGTAGTGGATATTGCCGGAGACGGCAGCATTCAGATGAACATACAAGAAATGGCAACCGCAAAGCAATACGGTCTTCCAGTAAAGATCGTTATCCTGAACAACCAGTATCTTGGCATGGTCAGGCAGTGGCAGGAACTGTTCTACGGCAAACGTTACACTGCTACAGGCATGGAGCATGCCCCTGACTTTGTAAAACTGGCAGAGGCATATGGGGCTGTTGGTTTAAGGGCTACAAAGCCTGAAGAGGTTGAACCGGTGCTCATAAAAGGCCTTTCTTCACCTAAAACAGTAATTATGGACTTTGCGGTCGAGAGGGAAGAATGTGTTTATCCAATGGTGCCTGCCGGAGCTCCTATAACGGAAATGCTTCTGGCCTGACAGCAAATGCTAAAGTATAATTAACCGATTAAATTAAGGATATAAATCATGACAGAACAAAAACATATACTTTCGATTTTAGTTGACAACCAGCCGGGGGTGCTGTCCAGGATTGCAGGATTATTTAGCGGCAGAGGCTATAATATCGAGAGTCTTTCTGTTGCCGAAACTACCGATCCTCTGGTGTCCAGGATTACCCTTGTTACCAAGGCGAACGCTCCCGTTGTCGAGCAAATCATGAAACAGCTTCACAAGCTTATCAATGTGATAAAAGTACATGAACTTACAGGATCAAGTTATGTTCAAAGGGAGATGGCCCTTATCAAGGTACAGGCCAGACCTGAACACCGGGCTGAAATCCTCAGAATCGTAGATATTTTCAGGTGTAAAGTGGTTGATGTCGGGCAGGGGCATTACACCTTAGAGGTTACCGGAGATGAAGACAAAATGGATGCAATTTTGAATCTTCTAAAGCCGATAGGAATTAAGGAGATCGCAAAAACAGGAATTATCGCCCTTTTCCGGGAACCAAAATGAAATCAGAGGAAGCAGCTATTTTTTTGCATAAGGCTAAAATATTACAAAAAATAGAATTATAAATTGGGGAGAATAAAATGGCAAAAATCGATTTTGGCGGTGTTGTAGAAGAAGTAATTACATCTGAAGAATTTTCTATGGATAAAGCCAGGGAAGTGCTTAAAGATGAAACAATTGTAATTTTAGGCTACGGAGTTCAAGGGCCGGCGCAGGCTTTAAATCTTAAAGACAACGGCTTTCCCGTAATCATAGGACAGCTTGAAGGGGATGAATACTGGAATAAAGCGATTTCAGACGGTTTTGTGCCAGGTGAAACCCTCTTTCCGCTTGAGGAAGCGGCACGGAAAGGAACAATTATTAAGGAGCTCCTGTCGGATGCCGGTCAGGCGGCAACATGGCCTCAGGTAAAAGAATGTCTTAACGAGGGAGATGCTCTTTATTTTTCGCATGGTTTTTCAATTGTTTATAAAGATCAGACCGGTATTGTACCTCCGGAAAATATTGATGTCATTTTAGTGGCGCCAAAAGGATCCGGAACTAATGTGCGGAGAAACTTTCTGGACGGGAGTGGTATCAATTCCAGCTTTGCGGTGTATCAGGACTTTACCGGCAGAGCAATGGAAAGAACTCTTGCGCTTGGTATCGCCATAGGATCAGGATATCTTTTTCCCACAACATTTCAACAAGAGGTCTACAGCGATCTTACAGGTGAGCGCGGTGTTCTAATGGGATGTCTTGCCGGCACTATGGAGGCGCAGTACAATGTTCTTAGAAAAAACGGACATTCGCCGAGTGAAGCTTTTAATGAAACCGTGGAAGAACTGACCCAGAGTCTCATCCGTCTTGTAGGAGAAAACGGCATGGACTGGATGTTTGCAAACTGCAGCACTACAGCCCAGAGAGGCGCTCTGGACTGGGCTCCAAAGTTCCGGGATGCCGTAGCTCCTGTTTTTGACGATCTGTATGACCGTGTTAAAACCGGCAAAGAGACAAAAAGAGTTCTTGAAGCTAACAGCGCGCCTGATTACATGACAAAACTGAGAAAAGAGCTGGATGTGATCAGGAATTCAGAAATGTGGAAAGCAGGCGCGGCAGTACGAGCATTAAGGCCCGAAAACCGGAAAAAATAAGAAAGAGCAATATTATGGAACCTATCCTGTTATATGATACCACTTTAAGAGACGGAGCCCAGGGAGAAAACATCAGTTTCAGCGCTGAAGAAATGATAAAGATCGCACAGAAGCTTGATGACATAGGAATACATTATATAGAGGGCGGCTGGCCCGGTTCCAATCCCAGAGACGAGCGCTTTTTTGAGCTGGCGAAAAATATTAAATTTCAAAATGCCCGTCTTGTCGCATTCGGCTCTACCCGCAAGCCTGGAATCAAGCCTGATGATGATCCCAACTTAAATGCGCTTCTTGAGAGCGGCGCTCCTGCTGTCACAATTTTCGGAAAGACATGGGATCTCCATGTCGAGCAGGTTATGAGAAGCACTTTGCAAGAGAATCTCGCGATGATATGCGACTCTGTCAAGTATCTGAAGAAGAATGATCGTGAGGTTATCTACGATGCCGAGCATTTTTTTGACGGGTATAAGAAAAACCCGGATTATGCATTGCAAACCCTGATGGCTGCTGTAGAAGGCGGCGCAGACTTTATCGTTCTCTGCGATACAAATGGCGGCAGTCTGCCATTTGAAATAGAATCCATCATAAATAATGTGCAAAAAAGCATTGCTGAAAAACAGACTGCAAAAACAGATAACCTGCCGCTTAAAATCGGAATTCATACACACAATGACTGCGGCATGGCTGTGGCCAATTCCATAGCAGCGATACGCGCAGGCGCTGTTATGGTTCAGGGGACTATCAATGGATATGGAGAAAGATGCGGCAATGCGGACCTTACCTCAATTATACCGATTCTTTGTATAAAAATGGATTGTCCGTGTATTTCAAGCAAGAACCTTGCAAAACTAAAAAACCTCTCCAGATTTGTCAGCGAGACTGCAAACATGATTCCATTAAACACCAGACCTTTTGTAGGCAAAAGTGCTTTTGCCCACAAAGGCGGTATTCATGTAAGCGCTATTATGAAGGTTCCGGGGGCATACGAACATATGGATCCTGAGTATGTGGGGAACAAGCGCCGTGTTTTGATATCGGATCTTTCAGGCAAGAGCAATATAGAATACAAGGCTAGGGAACTGGGCATTGAGCTTAATGGAAATGGGTTTGGCAGCCGCAAAATCACTTCTGAAATAAAGCGACTGGAAGATCAGGGATATCAGTTTGAAGCGGCTGATGGCTCCTTCAAAATACTTATGGAAAAATTTACAAAACAGTTTAAACCTTTATTTGAACTGAAATCTTTTAGAGTTCATATTGAAAAGGAAAAAGATCATCCATGTTCGTCTCATGCTACAATCAAGCTTTCTGTCGGCAATAAGGAGGAAATTACTGCCGCTGAAGGATATGGGCCGGTCAGCGCTCTGGATAATGCTCTGCGCAAGGCCCTGGAGAAATTCTATGTAACCGATCTGGATTCCATGCGTCTTGTAGATTTCAAAGTCCGGGTAATAGACGGCGGAAAAGGAACTGCGGCAAAGGTAAGGGTTTTAATAGAATCAAGAGACGAAGATGACATCTGGAGCACAATCGGCGCTTCAGAAGATATTATAGAAGCAAGCTGGCAGGCGCTGGCAGACAGTTTTCAGTATAAGCTGGCCAAGGAACGAGGTAGCCGTTCACGGCTTGAAACTTGAAATTGGAAAGTAGAAATTTGGGAGAGATGAAACGAGTTTATGAGTTGGATGTTTACAGGCTGGCAGAATAGTTGAAAAACTCGGCCCAAAATTGAATGCGTTCATCAACAGTGCAAAAGCATGAAGGCCAAATTTCCAATTTCTATTTTCTAATTTTAACGTTCCGTGAACGCTTACGGAACGGGAAAGATCATTAAAGGATTAAGAGGCAAAATCATGAATGAGAGAGTGATTATATTTGACACGACTTTAAGAGACGGTGAGCAGTCTCCCGGAGCAAGCATGAATGCCGCTGAAAAGATGCGAATTGCCGTGCAACTGGAAAAACTTGGTGTAGATGTATTGGAAGCAGGGTTTCCGGCTGCATCTGAAGGAGATTTTGAGGCGGTTTCCAGCATAGCAGGCAGGTTAAAAAACACAGAAGTTGCCGCGCTGGCGCGAACTTCCAAAAAGGATATTGATCGTGCGTGGGGCGCTATCCGTAATGCCGCTAAACCAAGGATACATACCTTTATTGCGACTTCTGATATTCATATGGATTATAAGCTGAAAATGACACGGGATGAGGTTGTAAAAAAAGCAGTTGAAGCGGTTAAATATGCGAGATCTTTTACTGACAGCATAGAATTTTCCGCTGAGGATGCATCAAGGAGCGATCCTGATTTTCTATGCAGGGTTTTTGAGGCTGTAATAGAGGCCGGCGCCGCAACTATTAATATTCCTGATACAGTAGGCTACGCCATCCCACAGGAATTTGCGAATCTTGTTAAATATGTCACGGCACATACACCAAATATCCATAAAGCAATTGTGAGCATACACTGCCATAATGACCTTGGCCTTGCCACAGCCAATACTCTTGCGGCAATATGCGCCGGAGCCAGACAGGCTGAAGTTACAATAAACGGAATCGGAGAAAGGGCGGGAAACACATCTCTTGAAGAGATAGTAATGGCTCTGCATACAAGACCCAATTATATCCCGCTATCAACAAATATTAACACCAGGCAGATTTATCCGACAAGCCGGCTTGTCAGTATGATAACAGGAATTATTGTGCAGCCGAATAAGGCTATAGTCGGCGCCAACGCATTTGCGCATGAAGCAGGCATCCACCAGGACGGCATGTTGAAAAATCCAATGACATACGAGATTATGAACCCTGATACCATAGGTCTTGGCGCCGGCAAGCTTGTATTGGGCAAACATTCAGGCAGACATGCCCTGCGCGCACATCTAAAGGATTTGGGATACGATCTTTCAGACGAAGAATTAAATCTTGTCTTTAAAAAATTCAAGGAGCTTGCAGATAAGAAAAAGATCATTGTTGATGAGGACTTTGAGGCTATTATCACGGAAGGTATATTACGAACTGCCGACATTTTCCGCCTGGAGTATTTGCATGTGATAAGCGGGACAACGGTTCTTCCCGTGGCGAGTGTTAAGCTCACAATAAATGGACGCTCTGTGCAGGGTGCGGGTTATGGAAACGGTCCGATTGATGCTGCTTTTAACACAATAGCAAAACTTACCGGGACTGGATCGAAACTCTTAAGATTTTCTGTGAGCGCCCTGACCGGCGGCACAGATGCACAGGGCGAGGTAACTGTGCGTTTAAACGAAGACGGGCTTATTGCCCTTGGCAGAGGGGCTGATCCGGATATCATCACAGCCAGCGCCAAGGCTTATATTAACGGATTGAACCGGCTGGAATACTTAAAAGCCCATCCGGTAGTATCACCTGAAGCGTTGTAACCATTTGAAAAAACTCTGGCAGGATAACAGGATAAACAAGATTCTTTTTCAAGCAAGCAAGTTTTAATCCTGTCAAAAAAATCTCTTTGAACGACCTAAATTCATCAGGTTTGCAAGGTTCCGATAATATCTGTTAGCCGCGGGATATTTCTTTTTATAAGAAAGGCTTCTATTCCTTCAATAATGTCAACTGTGGCACGCGGGTTAATTAAACTTGCCGTTCCCACCTGTACCGCAGCAGCCCCTGCTATTAAAAACTCAAGCGCATCCTCTGCGGTCATTATGCCACCAACCCCTATTACAGGGATCTTAACCTTTTGAACTACCTGCCATACCATGCGCAAAGCTATTGGTTTAATTGCCGGCCCGGAAAGACCTCCGGTTATATTTGCAAGCTTTGGCCGCCGGGTTTCAATGTCTATAGCCATACCTGTTATTGTATTAATTAATGATATGGAATCTGCGCCCGCGTCCTCCACACTGCGGGCAATAAGCGTAATATCGGTCACATTGGGAGTAAGTTTTACCATAAGTGGTTTGCCGGTATTGTTTCTGACAGCCTTTACTACTTTGAAGGCTTCATCAGGATCGGTTCCAAATGCGACCCCTCCTGCCTTTACATTGGGGCATGAGATATTGACTTCGATACCGGCTATTTCTTCGATATCATCAATGCGTGACGCCAGCTCGGCATATTCACGGACATCTTTTCCGTAAATATTTATAATGACAGGTGTTGATAGTTGTTTCAGAAACTGGAGTTTATCCTGCACAAATAATACAAGACCGACGTTTTCAAGGCCAATGGCATTGAGCATGCCGCATGGAGTTTCAACTATCCTTGGAGGTGGGTTACCCATGGAGGGTTTAAGTGACAAACCCTTGGTAATAATAGCCCCAAGCCGGTTCAGATCAATAAGATTTTCGAACTCCCTGGCATACCCGAATGTGCCGGATGCCGTCATTACCGGGTTTTTTAGCTTTATTCCTCCAATATTTACTGATAGATCGGCTTTATTTTCCATAATACTCGCCCGTCGCCTCTGGTATGCGATTATATGAGACCTTATTATATTTAAGTTTGAAGCCGAAATTTTGCAAAAGGGGGCGTTTTGCAAAGGCCTCTATTCGCTTCGAGATTCGCCGGCTTCCCTTCAGGGATGAACTTACAAATATTCTCCATATCATTCCAAGCTTGGGCCAAAACCTCTACCACTACCGGGGCGGTAATCTCCATACATCATTCCGTAGTGACCCATACCTCCTCTAAAACGTCCCCACCAGCCGATTTCTGATGTGTCCTTGGGCAAAGTGCGTGCAAAGCTCAAAAGGTCAAGAATATCTTTTTCGCTCCAATCATTGATAATTGCTGAGGGCATCCTTGTGCCGGGTTGGCCATTTCTAACCTTGTGGATGAATTCCCAGGGGTTCTTGTAAGCTATGGTGCCTACAAACTCAGGCTTTTCAGGGTCTCCAAAATTTATTCCTATACCTACCGAACCGTGGCACATGTGAGTACAGTTTCTACTGAAAATATAGCTTCCAGTCCTTGGATTGCCTCCTATGGGCAAACCTTCATTATTTACAAGTTTGCTTGTGTCAATAAGCCCTTTTTTCATAAAAAGTGCAAGATCAGCGATCTCTTTATTGCCAATATATTCTGTAAAATCGTGATTTTTTGGGGCGCCTATCTTGTTTACATTCTCAAGTTCCTTTATGGACATTTTCTTAGCTGCCTCATATACGCCTTTGAACCCGGTGTTATGAGACCCCTTGCCGTATGCCCCATCTTTACCACGATAGTCCCAACCATGACACTCCTTGCACCGGTAGGTATCATATCCGCTACGATTGTTAGTGCTTTGTTCCTTCCATAGCAGGTGGTCTTTTTTAGGTTTCTCCGTATCAATCGTGGTTTTCCACCAATCGTCATAAAGCTGTCCTCCACGGCTTATGCTTATCAGTTCATCAAGTTTGTCATTTTCTTCCTGCGAATATGATTGCGGGTATAATTGCTGGGTTGATCTGCCCATCATGCCTCCCCCCGTCTGGGACCATGCAGCCGTACTAAAAACCGTCAAAACCAACAAGATAATAGTAATTCTTTTCATATTACCCTCCTTAGTAAAGATGGTTGTTTCAGCTTTTTTTAGCACTTTCAACGCGATAAAATTGCCCATTAAATATCGTCAAATTCTGAGTAGTGTTTTTTCATGCAGTCAGGGCATATGCTGTGGCTGAATTGGGCTCTGGACCGCGAAATTATATATTTTTCTATTCGGTTCCATTCACCTTTCTCGTCTCGTATATTTTTACAAAAGGAGCATATGGGGAGAATCCCCTCCAAAATGTCAACACGTTTCGCCAATTCATCACGAGCCTTGCAAAGTTTTTCCCAGGTTTGTTTATGCTCGATAATCTCTTGCTGAAGCATTTTGTTGATTTTTTTCAGTTCAGCGGTACGTTGTTCAACTTCATGCTCGAGTTCCTTCCGATATTTAAACAAATAATAGTCGGTAATATCTTCCAGGGTGATCACACCAATAAAAGTGGTTTTTCTAAAGACAGGTAACACGGAAAAATGGTGCTTCTTCATTTGATCCAAAACCGGTTCAAGGTCAGATGTTACCTCAATTTTTGGCTTCTCCCGAAGACAATCCACAACCAGTTTGTGAGAGTATTCCAACACATTAGCAGACGTCAAAATCCCAACGAAACTCTCACCGCTGATGACAACCAGAAAGCCATGTTGTGCTAACTGGTCTTCAACAGAGCGAACGCCTAAGTCAGGTTCTATGGTGGCATAGTCCTGTCGAAAAAGCTCTTTGACTATCATGAAAAATAACCCCGCAATTAGACAATCTCAATATTATCAAACTGGACTGTAACATCCAAATCAACACTAACCATTTCACCGATGCTGATATAGGGGAACACTCGTTGCTGCAAAAGTTCGAGGATGATGGCAACGGGCATACGTTTAAGTAGTCGCTTATTCACTAATATTGCTTCTATCGTGGAATTATCCGGTTCAATCAGTTCAAATTCTTCTGGTGCTAAAAACTGAAAACATCCTGTAATTCCTATCTTTCCATGCGGGCATTTTTTGGCAAGAATAAGAATATCCCGAAATGGCGGTATCTTAGTATTTTTAAATTTTAATGTAATATTATAGGACGGGTTTTTTTTAATTATTTCCTTAACTTTTTTTACCACGTTCTCCTCCGTTTAACGTTAAAATTACAGTTAATCCATCAGTCTCAAATGTGATTATTTGCATCGCCGAACGCAAAGCTCGCTTGCCGTAAGGGGATGACAAACTACGCACAAACACCGTAAACACAAAAGGGACAACAGGCAATAAGCCAGCGTCCCTTGCGGTCAATGTGCGCTTCCCGTTCATATGTACATTTTACCTATAATAGTGGGTAAGTCAAGATGATATTTTAAGCCGAACGGTCGGTATAAGTGGCGGCTTTAGCCGTCCGACTTAATACCGTTGTGTACGCTCGGTATGGGCGGAATCGTGAGGTTCTGTCTGAAAGCAAAGCAAAGCGCAAGGCCAGATTATGCTTTCCTAAGATTTTCTTTAGGACAAAAGCCCAGAAAGTGTTTCTCCATATTTGATACAGCTCTTAATATCTTCCTCATCCGGATTCCACATTACTTTCAGGCCTTGATCTACTATTTGAAACCCCGACTTTTCCAAAATATCCAGAATTATTTTTACTGATTCCCCACTCCAGCCATAGCTTCCAAAGGCCGCCGCTTTTTTACCAACAAATCTTAATCCCTTTATTTCTTCGAGAATTCCTGCAACAGAGGTGAGGACACCTTTGTTGATAGTCGGTGAACCAACAACGATTCCTTTAGACCTGAAAATATCTGTAATTATATCGCTTCTATCTGTTTTGGAAATATTGTAAAGTTTAATATTAACTGAACTGTCTGAAGATTTAATGCCTGTTGCGATATTCTCAGCCACTACCCGTGTTCCATTCCACATCGTGTCATAAAGTATGGTAATCTGATTTTCTTTGTAATCATTAGCCCATTCTAAATATTTATTCACTATCT
>Ga0307379_10012663_pt1 | contig 10988 bp, 12 predicted proteins | sample UN2MG_FD_202237 | JGI IMG/M metagenome (GOLD analysis project Ga0307379, IMG submission 202237) | Soil microbial communities from Risofladan, Vaasa, Finland - UN-2 | ecosystem: Environmental > Terrestrial > Soil > Coastal area > Acid sulfate soil | place: Finland: Risofladan, Vaasa | collected... | reverse complement strand
TCCTGTTATATGGACTAATTCTACACCACGCACATCAAAATTCTTATCAATAAAACATAAGATAGCATGACCATCATGAGTGTAAACGATGGGAACTGGATATGATTCTGCATTTTTGATGAAACTTTTCTTTACAATTAATGGTTTAATAACATTACAAACTATGCAAGGAATATTAATGACTTTTATCAAATCTAATTCGTCAAAATGGGTTAACATATTTTCTATCTCAACTTCAAATTTATTAAAAATACCAGGAGAGAAATTTTCATATGATAATATATAATCTACAGCATATTTTTTATTAAATTCAACCGAAACTTGTTCAATAATTGCTTCTAATAATTGGAATTGCATTTCAATATTAGATCCCGCGGAATAAATTAGATTTCCTTTACGTATATGCACAATTTTTAGGTTTCCTTTATCCATATGGAAAAAAATATCACTTATGGGATTCTGTTTGCATATATTTAAATCTAAAATGAAACTTTTATATGATCGCGCTGGTTTCCATTCAAATATCGTAAATTCATCAGTACTGATATTAATAAACTGTAAGTTATCCAATCTTTTCTTGATATTGAGCATGTGAACCAGTATTTTATGATTAGAATAAAATTGAGGGTTTTATGGTTATATAAAACGCTTAATCAAATATAAAGAACTTGAATATTTATATATTACATAAATGAGTGCTAAATTAGTTGATGGGATATTTCCCAGATGTTTTGATTGCCCTCATTATAGATCGCATGTTATTAACTGGCAAGTCTCTAGGGATTTCACATCCAAAAGCTAACCAATAACCACCTCCTTCAGCAGCAACATTAATATGTTTCGTACAATCTTCGTATACTTGTTTCTGTGTAGCTTGCTTCAGTTTATTATGATTTAAATTTCCCATTATCGTTACTTTATCATGCAGTAATTCTTTAGCCCATTTTAAATCTACTTAATACTATTTATAAAAAAAATTATGCACATCCATCATTTTAATGATATAAATAAATGTAAATTACAAGTAGGGAATGTTATAGAGGATATTAAAAAAATAAGCAACTATTAGATTGGATATTTTCCTGACGTTTTTAACGTTCTCATAATAGCTTTCATATTGTCTACGGGTAGTTCACGGGGAATTTCACAACCAAATGCTAGCCAGTATCCGCCTCCTTCAGCAGCTATCTTTAATCTTTTGATGCAGTCGTCTGAGACTTGTTTGGGATCAGCAACTGTAAGTTTATTATAATCTAGGTTGCCCATTATCGTTACTTCTCCGCGTAGAAGTTCTTTAGCCCATGCTAAATCTACTTGATAATCAAATTGAATTGCGCCTCCAGGATTTGTTTGTTTTGAAAAGTGTACACACTGAGGTACGTAGCCACAACAATGAATTAGAGGCACCATTCCAAGTTTTTTAATGGCATGGCACGTTTTTTTTTCAGGTTCTAAGCAAAATTGCTCAAAAAAGGTGGGAGACATAAAATAAGCAGCTGTTTCCCCTACACCGATAATATCTGCGCCCGCTTCATACATAGCTTTTGCGACTTCAATTTCGAAATCCGCATACCAATCCAAAATTTCTTTAAATTCATCAACGTGTTCTAAAGTGTAAAAGAGAGATAGGGGATCCGCTCCAGATATCAATGTAACTCCTTGAAATGGCCCTTCTGTCCAACCAATTATAGGAACTTCGTCCCCAACCTCCTTTTTAGCTAGCTGGATTGCTTTAATTGATTCTGTTAACCTACCCGCTTTCATTAGGTCCGGCATTTTTAGTTTTTGAAAATCTTTATACATCGTTGAATGACTAAGTATTGGTTTTACAACTCGAGGGACGTCGTCGTAAGGAAATTCGACTTTTGCACCTAAAGCACCAGCATACATTCCTACATCTGAAGAAAAACATAAAGCATCCCATCCAAAAGCTTTATATGCTTTTATTTGTCCTTCTACAAAATTCTCTGCTTTGCTTACATATGCAGAAAATGGAATTCCCGCAAATTTTGCAGTGAATGTCTGAGCAAAGGGCATAAATGGAACCCTATCTGGTTCTTTATGCTTTACAGATATCATTACGCGATCATATGAAGTCATTTCATCTTTTAAATCTTTAGAATATTCTTTTACTATTTTCACCAATTCATTTACATCTTTAACGTATGCATCTAAGTTGTATTTCACAGCCATTGCAGGAGAGCTCGCAGGTCCGCTCAAAATTGTCCTGATTTTGTGGCGTACTCCTATCTTCCATAATTCGTTTTCTAATTTTTCAACTTGATCTTTTGATTGCATAAGATAAATCGCTACTGCTACTATTCTAGCATTAGATTCTTTAACTACTTTCGCGATTTTCTCGGGCGATACATCAGATCCCGCGTTGATTACTTCAAACCCGTTAGCTTTAAGATTCGCTGATACAATATTAGTACCAATCGTCCATGGACCACCCATAACTCCCAAAACAATCTTCTTTTCAGGCTCTTTAGGTTCGTCAGACAATCCTAATGAATTTATCCCGACTTCAAAAGCGCCTGCTGATTTTATAATATCGTCAAGATACATACCTTTAATATTATACTTTTTACTTACATCAGATAAACCAGTTGATAAGGCTTGTATGATGTCTTCGCGTGAACATGCTTGTCGAGAAGCTTTTCTTACTAATTTCCCGATACTTTTATAATCACCTTTGGAAGTTGCTTCCGTTATTTGCTCAAGATTATCGTTCGACATATATTTCCCTTATAATTTTTATAATTTTTTATCATTAACAAATCAAGTAGATGAATAAATATTGCATTAAGATGTTAATAAAGCTATAATGCATGTTCAAAAATCTATATTGCATTTTCAAAAACCTATATATAAACCTTAATTCAAAGTATATTTAATTTATAAATATGATTTTTTAAAAAATTAAAATTTGAATAAAAATGAGTAATGAAGAAAGGTTAGATAAGTATTCTACAAAAAAAGGGATATTATTTGGTATCGGACAATTTTCTGATGCAATAGCCTCACAGATGTTTACAATTTATGTTTTTACTTTCTACTACGCTGTAGTGGGTTTAGATGTTAATCTTATTACCCTTGGATTTATATTATGGTCTATTTGGAATGCTATTAATGATCCACTATTAGGTGCTTTATCAGACCGGACGAAAACTAAATGGGGTAGAAGAACTCCATACATAATTACGTCTATTATCCCATTATGCCTTATAATGGTACTTTTATGGACTCCACCTATTGATTCAGCAATCGCCTCTTTCATATATTTCCTAATTATCATGGCATTATTTGACACATTCTATACGATGTACGATCTAAACTATTGCGCATTATTTCCAGAGATGTTTCAAGGATTACGCAATAGGGCAAAAGCTAGCGCCGTTAAACAAATATTTACCGTACTTGGTTTACTTTTTGCTTTTTTATTGCCTACATTCATAATTCCTGATTTAACAAACAGTGCTTATATGACTGAATATATGTACGCTGGAATAGTTATGAGCATTATAATCTTCGTAGGAGCAATTATTATGATAAAATTTGGAATAGAAGAAAGAACAGAATTTTCCGAAGATTACAAAACAGCACCATCAATAATTACCTCCCTAAAGTTTTCGCTGAAAAATAAATCTTTTAGAATATTTATTATCATGAATGTCGCATATTGGTACGTCGTAGGTATGCTTCCAATGGTCGCCCCCCTTTATGGAAAATCCGTTTTGGGAATAAGTGATGCAATGCTATTAGGTATATTGTTAGGATTAGCTTTTATTTCAGCGGCCTTTTTTATGGCATTTTGGCGCTTTATTATAAATAAATTCGGAATGAAAAAGGGAGTCATGATTTCTATGGTAGTTTTCATAATTTCGTTAGCCCCGTTTATGTTTATTTTCGATATAACTACTGCTTTTATCGCGTTTATTTTTGTGGGAATTGGAATTTCAGGAGCAATTTATTTTGGAGACATCCTTCTTTCAGCAATAATTGACGAAGACGAATTAAATACGGGTACAAGACGAGATGGAGGCTATTATGGTATAAACGCTTTGCTAACCAAATTATCTACGATTCTAGTAATTCTTAGTATTAATGTTGTTTTTAATAGCGTTGGATGGGCTACGTTTGACCCCGTAGGAACAACTGAATACACCATATTTGGACTTAGGAGTTTAATGTTCATCTTTCCCGCTGTTGCGTTAATAATAGGATTAATAGCAATTAGAAAATTCCCGCTTACAAAAGAAAAATATGAAGAAATCAAGGTCAAGCTAGAAGAATTACATGAAGAGAAACGAGAGAAAATTCGTTCTTAAAAGCTTTTTTTTCTTTTTTTTTTGTTCTTAGAAAACTCAATAGATAAAACTTTATATTTTACTATAAGATATTTGTAATTAAACAAATTTTCTAACTTGAAATAGGTAAAATAGGAAATTTTAAATGGATAAAGATTTAGAATGAACAAGAAAAATATTCAAGAAGAATTAAATAAATTCCAAGAAACTCATGTTGCACCTAAATTCAGAAATTTAAAGTTCACCATCGTATTAGTCCAATCGGAGCACGCAAGCAATATTGGTTCAATTGCTCGAATAATGAAAAATTTCGATTTCAAACAATTGGTTATTTTTAATCCAATCGAAAAAAAAGAAAACATCTTATGCCGAACAACTGAAGGATATGCGATGCATGGCAAAGATGTACTTTACAATTCTACAATCATTACTAATATTAGCAAAATTAATCACGTTCGAGAACTCTCTGATTATTTAAAGAAATTCGATTTAATTTTCGGAACCACGGCAAAAGGAAGCAATTATCAAAACATAAAACGTCAACCACTCTTTCCACATGAGCTAAACCTACCGGTATCGAAAAAATTATTAAATATAGCAATTTTATTTGGAAAGGAATCTCGAGGATTAACAAATGAAGAGATTAAACTAGCAGATATAGTAATTCGAATTCCTACAGGAAATATATATCAAACACTTAATATTTCTCAAGCTTGTGGAATTATCTGTTATGAAATCTTCAAACAAACTCATAACGTTAGTATTGGTCAAGGAATAAAACCCATATTACTGGCAGATAAAACTAATAGAAAAGTATTATATGATATGATCTCAAGCATTACATCATTTCTCAAAATTCGAACTCATAAAAAAGATAATGTAATCTTATCTTTCAAGAATGTATTCGAACGAAGCTTAATTTCAAAAAAAGAATTAAGCCTTATCATGGGTGTTTTTTCTAAAATTAATTTGATTCTAAATAATACCGATTCATTCGATGAGTAAAAGGTTCATTAATCGTTGATTTTATATCTTCTTGGGTTTCTATCATACATTACGATGAGTTTTTCTGGAGTAGTATTAATTATACGCTTGATAACTTTTGCAAGAGCATTATGTTTATCATAACCCATGGCAAAAGCCCATTCCTTTGCTGTAGCAATTCCTATTTCTTTTAGCTTTTCTAAACATATTTCTTCATAAGTTCTCATTAATTTTTGGATAAAATTTCACCAAGGTTTTGTTTTTTCAGATTGTTTTATATTTAATATTAATAAAATTGAAGGGTTATAAAAATAGACATGTGTATGCAATGGATTTGAATACAGATATTTATATTTTAAATACATATTTTATGTATTCGTGGGAGGGTAATGGGACTGAATAAATTTCCCAACTTGATAGGATTTCTATCACTTCCTAATACAAGAATAAGGTAATTCATCCGCTATTTTATGTAAAAATATATATTAAGATATTATTGCTCTCATTAATAGTAGTATTTTTTTATAAATCCTCAAGTATTGTAAACACTATGAGTGTATCAATTGAAGAATTTTTAGAAAAATATTATATTGATGACTTTACTAAAACATTAGAATTAAAGGGACAGAAAAAAATAACCTTTTACAATGATTTCAATGATATAATAAAAAGCATTGCGAGGATCTTTGACAAACTTACAAATATTGCTTCGCTCAGGGGTGGTCAAGTGTTAATGAGTCTAGCAAAACTGGAAAAATCTGAATCAGTTATTAATAAAACCGACATAAAAAGAAATCTGAATATTGATAGATTAGAAAAATTATTTCACGCTTTCGATTATTTAGAAGAAAACAACTATATAAATATAGAGAAAAAAACATCAAAATTCCATGTGATTAAGCTTAATGAAAAAGACAATCCCGATTTTACATTATTTCGAGAGATCATACAAAAATTTTGGATTAGTCCAGAGGAAGAGGAAGAAAGAGTAAAAAAATGGAGGGGCATGCAATGAAGAAACAAAATACAATTTTCCCGGATTTAGATTTCGAAAATGAAGAAAATTCATTCAAATCGATCGAGGTCATTCAGAAAGAATTCTTCAGGAAAACAATAAAGACTTTTTTGTATATACTCATTGTTTTAGTAATTTATATCACATACTTCCTCATTACGATTAATCCCGAATTATTTGAAAATACTTTTTTAGGTTCAATAAATCAATCTTATTACTCTAATTTAACGATTGCTTGGAGCTTTTTTAGTACGAGTACTTTCTTATTTATATATTTCTTAAAAATAATTTATCTTAAATACACGCCCTCATTAATTAGGTTTATTAAAAATGAATCTAAAAACATAGGATTTAACTTTCAAAAGAAATTTAACAGTGGACTCGTCTTTTTATTACTTAGTAGTATTTCCATTAGCCTACTAGTATATTTAGATTTAGGATTGATTCAATTCGAAGATAGTCCTGTAGGTCGCTTCTTTATGTTTACAGTTTCTACATATCTAATTTTAAGCCTAATTATTCCCATAATTTGGGTATTATTCGATGACAAGTTCATAATACAATTAAAAGATGATTTTTATATTTTATTTGATTTTCAATTTAAAATTGGTAAACCTAAGAAAAATAATTCCAATTTAGTAGGTATTCATCTAAGATCTAATAGGTTAAGTCCAAAAAATGATAGATGTGGCAGGGTTATACATTCTAAAATAGCTAAGCGAAGATGGCTTTCCAAGAGAAAGATATCAAAACTTAATCCATATCTGCATTTTTATGAATTTTCAACTCCTCTAAATTTCCAGAAACAATTCTTAAATATTGCTCTTGCCTTAACGGAGTGGCAGAATTATTATGGAAGTAGAATATTGTGTTTTGAAGCGAGAATTCCATTGAATAAGATTGAGTATAAGGATAGATTTTTGGATTATAATAAATACTTTATTGCTTTCAAGTACTAATTTTTAATATAAAGAATGGATTAAAAGACTATTTAGATAAAGTATTTTTGTTGTAATTTTGCATATTCACTATAATCTTGCATATGATTTTCAACTTGCTCAAAAACAATATCATATAACTGTCTAAGCAATTCTTCCGGAAAAGCTTTATGTTCAAATATGATATCACATACTAATTCTTCTGTAAGAATTTGAGAGTTAATTGATTGGTTGTTGAGGAGAAAGTTCATCATTGCAGAATCCACTTTATTTTTAATAATTGTTTTAATTACTTTTAGACTCAAGTCTGATTTAGGATCTATGAAATAAGGAAAGTTCATATCATCTAATATTTTGATATAATTGAGTGAATTAGAAAGGAGATCAATACAATATTCTAATGAGCTAACCTTCATATTAAACTGTTCGCAAAAATCTTCTTTTGATTGATGAGCTGGGAACGCAAATGGATGCCTTGAAATGATATAGTATGCTCCAATATAAAATTTGTATAAGTTATGGGGAATTTTATCTTGAATTTTCAAGTAACGATAAACAATGTTAACTGTATCCATTAATAGATCAGGGTTTATATCAAAATTTTCCATAAATTCCTTACCATCTTTTATTAAATCAATAGTTATTCTTGTTTTAGTATTGATTTCTTCATAATTAGGGGTATATAATTCCAACATTTTACACGCACGACCAAAAGTTCTATAATTTTAATTAAAATATCCATGTGATACTTTGATAATATACAAATAACATTAATCTTATTTAAAGGTGATGCAGAAGTGATGCAAAAATTGATCAAAAATTGATAAAAATAGCTACTTGATATATGCACATAATATGCAAAAATGCAACATTTAAATAGGTAATCTTATTCTATTTTAATTAATGGCATCAGACGCTGATCATCAAGAATTTGATCTAGAATCGAAAAGGATTACGGTAAATGTTGATGAAGTCACTGATAAAATCATTGAAAATTTAATTGGAGTTAAAGGAAAATCAAAATCTTCGGTTGTATATCAGATTGTGAAAGATTGGATTGATCAAAATTCTGAAAACATGTTAAATAACTGGGGAGTTAATTTTTCAATCGTAAGAGACCAAATTCTAAGTAAATATAAAAAGGTTCCCGAAGAAGGAATGCTCATTAATCAATTAATTAAATATTTTGAAACAATTAAGAGTATTACAGCCGATGAATTAGCTACTGAATTAAATCTTGAAGCCAAACAATTAAGAAATTTCATATTTTCCAATAGTAAAAAGCTTAAAGATGCAGGACTTAAACTTGTTTATGAAAATGGTAAATTTTTCACTGAATAGATAATTTAAAGATTCAATATCATGACCACAAAAAATATTGTTATAACCCATGAAGAACTTATTGAGAGATCTCAAGAAGTTATTTCAGATTTAGAATTCGACGTATCAAGTGTAGTTATTCCATATTCTGAATTTATCAAACCATCAAAGAAATATTCTGAGAGTCGTAATATTGAAACAGATTCTTATATTAAAAACATTTTACAACAAGAACTACAATAATTTTTTTATAAGTTTGTAAGTTTAGATTATTTCAACTTATTTTTAAAAATTAGATATATTACTAATCCAAATACGAAACCAACTGAAATATTTATAAAAAAACAGATTAACGCAGTAGAAAATATTAGAAGAAATTTCTTCTTATTGAAATTTTTAAAAGAGACTTTAGCTAATAAAAATGCTGTATAGAGTAGCATTGCTCCAAAAATTGAAGCGGGAAATTCTCCAAAAATTTGTAGAAGGGTATTGGAAAAAAAAACACCGAGAATAATCTCAAGTATTCCTTCTAAAATCATAGAACCGCCAGTTCGTGCTCCAAATGCATATTGAGCGGCTAATCCACCAGATCCATGACATAAAGGAATCCCTCCGAGAAAGGGACTAAACATGTTCATTATCCCCATATTAAAAGATAATGTATTCGCATTGAGTTTTTTACTTTGTTCAGGAAAAAGATCTCTCGCTAAAATGATCGTGGCAATCATGACGTTTGTTAATGTTAAAAAAAACTGACCTATCCCAGCGATTATCATTCCATAAAGAAGATCCATTAAATTAGGAATATAAAATGAAATTTGAGGAACACTAAAATAAAATGTATTAGTATTCAATCTTTCAGTGAATATCATTATCATGATCCCTAAAACAACGAGAACTATTGCAGAAGGTATTATTTCATACTTGGCTAAAATCAGAATAATTCCAATAGATATTAATGCCAAAATTAGATTTTCACTTGCTAAAATCAGAGCATTCCATCCCAATATCAATCCTAGTCCCAACTGGATTCCTCTTACAATGATTATTGGTATTTTCTCAACAATCTTATTAAGTTGTTTTGTTAGTCCTAATATCATCCATATTATTCCGGTTCCAAAGCCTGTTGAAATAACGAGACTCGGATTCCATCTTTGAGATAGTGCTATCGCCCCAATCGTTTTTTGTGGCTGTACAGGTAATGGTAGATTAAATCTAATACCTAAAATAATATTAGTGAGACCTAAACATATAAAAATTCCAGCTGGATTTAAACCTACTATGGAAATATAGCCAATTATGAATGGGATTAGTGTTCCCCAATCTCCAAATGATCCAGCTAATTCTCTTAGAGTGAATTTTTTTTTTCGATTTATAGAATCATCCGAGAGTGAATATCGTGTCATGAATCATGCGTCCAATTTTTAATAAAATTTATTATATAGAATCGGTTAAATCTATATTAAATTTGTACATGTAATTTATAATTATAATATTTATTGTTGGTAAACATTCCCATGAAAGAAATCCAAATAAGTAAAATTCCATATTACATTGTAGATGTTTTCGCTGAACATAAATATGAAGGAAATCAACTTGCAGTAATAATATGTAATGAAGATTTCTCTGAATCTTTAATGCAATTAATTGCTAAAGAAATGAATTATTCCGAAACCATATTTATAACATCCATCAAAAACTATAAAGTAAGAATATTCACTCCTGAAACTGAATTACCATTTGCAGGTCATCCTACTTTAGGAGGAGCATATATCCTTGCAAAGGAATTCATTAAAGAAAAGATAAAAACCATCTCTTTAGATATGAAAATTGGAGAAATTGCTGTTTTATTCAAATATAAAGGAGAAGAAATCAGTGAAGTATGGATGGAACAAAAGCAACCTGTATTTTCAAATTATTTCTCAACAGAATTATTAGCTAATATTCTTAGATTGAATGAAGTAGATTTTGATGGAAGATTTCAGATACAAGAAGTCTCAACTGGAGTTCCAACAATTATAGTTCCTCTAAAATCTTTAGATGCTGTTAAAAGAGCAAAGATTGATGAAGACAAGTATTATGAATTAGTGAATAAAATCCAAGCTAAAACAATTTTGATATTTTGCCCCGAACCTATTGATAAGAAAAACGATTTGCATGTCCGATTTTTTGCTAATTATTACGGAGTTCCTGAAGATCCTGCTACTGGCTCTGGAAATGGTTCATTAGCAGCATATTTAGTGAATCACGAATATTTCGGCAAAAAGATAATAGATATAAAAGTAGAACAGGGATATGAAATTGGAAGACCCTCACTTCTCTTATTAAGATCAGAAGAGAAAGGAGGAAAATATTATATTTCAGTTGGAGGGAAAGTTATTCTCGTTGCAAAGGGAGAATTATTATAATGCTATTTTTTTT
>Ga0307379_10012662_pt1 | contig 10988 bp, 7 predicted proteins | sample UN2MG_FD_202237 | JGI IMG/M metagenome (GOLD analysis project Ga0307379, IMG submission 202237) | Soil microbial communities from Risofladan, Vaasa, Finland - UN-2 | ecosystem: Environmental > Terrestrial > Soil > Coastal area > Acid sulfate soil | place: Finland: Risofladan, Vaasa | collected... | reverse complement strand
ATGCGGAACCACGCCCTGGAGGCGGGTTCACGTTCAGCGCCATTGTTGATAAGACCGGCCGATACGTCCTGGTGGCCAAGGAGACCGTGGATCGCGTGCCACCGGCCACAGGCATTGCCCTCTCAGGTGATCTGGTCGATGCCGGCTCCAACACTTACCAGGATTCCGTGTTAGTGACTCTGAATCCCAAGGACAGAGGCTTGATTTTGTCGCCTATAAAAGAAGTTCAATATAGTATTGATTGCGGAAAGAGTTGGAAAGTTTATAATGAACCTTTCGAGGTAACATTCGAGACCCCGCATAGCTGTGGGGAGACGAGTGCTGCCTCGGAAACAATCGAATTGGGACAAAATGACTTCCTTTTGCTGGCCATGAGTGAAGATTCAGCGAACAATATAGAACAACCCCCAGCCCAAATGCGTTTCAGGATTCAATAAAGATAGGACGATAGTATGCGACCGACGATAGAAGTTAAATACCCAGATGGCCGGAGTGAGAATGTTGAACTTGTTAAAGAACGTTCCATAGTTGGCCGGGGCACAAACGCCGATATCCGGGTCAATGATAGCCGGGTATCCCGCGAGCATTGTGCCCTGGAGCTGAAAGGGGACAAGGTTTATGTTGTCGATTTAGGCGGCAGCAACGGCACCTGGCTTGGTAGCACGCGCATCTTGGCCAATGTGCGCGAGCCTTTTCCTCAAGATATCGTCGTTCATGTCGGGCCAGCCCAACTCCGTCACGTGTCGACAACACCGCAATTTGATCCACAAAGCGATCTTGAGTCAAGAGCCTTCCAACCTGTGGCCCCGATGCGCCCCCAGGCAGCGACAGCACAGCCCGCTGGGGGTGCCGGTCCAGCGATGGCGGCTCCTGCTGGACCCGTTGGCCAATCAGCCGCCTCTTTGCAATCGACCCAGGGGAAATTGTCGATGAATGCGGGCGAGCGGTCCGGTATGCAACTTTCTGTAGCCAACCAAAGCAAGATCGTCGACCATTACACCTTATCCCTGGTTGGTGTGCCGGCGACCTGGGTGACCTTGCCAACAGGTGGCCTTGAGTTACTCCCACGACAGAGCGGCAACCTGAATGTAGACTTGCATCCACCTCGTTCCTCCCGCACCACGGCCGGTATTCACCGGCTCAACATTGCTTTGCTCAATAGGCAAGGCCAGGTTGTTGCCCAAACGACGGCCGAATTAGAAATCCTGCCTTTTGACGAACTTCGGGTCGATGTCCGCCCGAACCCTCTCCAAAGCCGGTCGGGGGGCACGCTGATCCTTAATGTGGAAAATCTTGGTAATGCGGAGACGGATTACCGGGTGGACGTAATCGAACCGAGTGATTCGCTCGACATCATGGTGGATCCTCAGACTGCTCGGGTTGCTCCCCAACAGAGCCGCGACACCGTCATCCACCTCAAGCCGCGAAAACGGAACTGGATTGGTAGTCCTAACCGGATGAATATGACGGCTACCGTAACCAGTAGCCGCCAATCGTCCACCGTATCGCCAACCTACACACAGCTTGGTACATTTCCACGCTGGTTACCAATTCTCTTCCTAATGGCCTGTTGTGTGATAATTCCATTATTTGCTTTCCTGGCCTGGCCTGAAGTCAAAGTAGCTTTGACCCCGGAGCCGAGCGCGACCGGTACGCCGGAAAATACACCCACTTCGACGCCGGATATACCGGCAACTCAAACTGCCACCCGGGCAATTTGGTTGGAAGCAGATGATGATGCTGATGGCCTGTCGAACGGCGAGGAATTGGAAGCCGGCACATTGCCCAATGCCAAGGATACCGACGGCGACCAGCTAACCGATTTTGAAGAATTAAAGAAGGAAGGTACTGATCCGACTAACCGGGATACTGATGGGGACACAGTTGATGACGGTGAAGAAGCACTCGATCCGTGTTTAAGCGCCATTTCCCCGGATACGGATCTGGATGGGATGCGCGACGATATCGATCCAGATTCTTGCACCGGTGTGACCCCGACACCATCACCGGTACCCGACTTTGCCTTGGGAGGCCAGGTGAATAATTCAGACGCCCATCTCGATGTTTTGGAAGAGGCGCGGATGACCTGGGTCAAAGTGCAATTACGATTTGGTTTGGGCGCGAATCCTAGTTCGGCCGTGCAAGATGCGGCGAAGTTCAAAGAAAAAGGCTTTAAAATATTGTTGAGCGTAGTCGGAAATAAAGAGGAGTTACAGCGCGGCGGAGGCTATAATCAAGCCTTCGCCGACTTTCTAGGTGAAATCGCCCCAATCGCTGACGGGATTGAGGTTTGGAATGAACCCAATATCCAGAATGAATGGCCTGTTGGCGAGATTAACCCGGCCGATTACACTGAATTGCTCCGCCTCTCTTATGCGGCAATCAAAGCGACCAATCCCCGGACCTTAGTGATCAGTGCGGCGCCCGCCCCGACCGGGGTCAATAATGAAACGGTCATGTCGGATGATCGCTTTATCGATGGCATGATGGCTGCAGGCGCCCGAAATTATATGGATTGTGTTGGCGTTCACTACAATGCCGGAGCAACCCCACCCAGCGCCACCAGTGGGCATCCTAGTGATAGTAACGGACATTATTCCTATTATTTTCTACCGATGATGGACTTATACTTTGACACCTTCAACCCCGAAGGGTCTAGCAAATTGATACCGCTGTGTTTTACCGAGATTGGCTATGTAACCTCGGACGGATTCGACAAGACGTTGGCCCAAATCGGAGCGAAGAATTTCACTTGGGCCGATGGCATCTCGGTTCGCGATCAGGCTGAGTGGCTTGAAGAAGCTTTGCTACGATCCTGTCGTAGTGGTCGGGTCAAAGTATTTATTGTATGGAATGTAGATTTCGAAAGCTATGGCGAGGATCCCCAAGCAGGTTATGCTATCTTTCGCCCCAATGAGAAGTGCCCTTCTTGCGAGACTCTGAGCCGGGCCGTTGGCTCTTTACGGAATGAAGGTTGTATGAAATAACGAACGTTATGGTTTAAGAAGGCAATAGCCAATCGCCGATGACCGAAGATATAGCGAAGGAATATACCTGATCTGCTTATGAGTAAAAAATATTTAACTTTCATGGTTTTTATGTTGCTATTGGCCTCCCTGGCTTGCAGCGCCCTCGATAGTTCAACGGACCTGGCGAATGAGGCCACCGCAACTGTGGTCGCTACGCCGACCTTGGCGCCCACGGCCACGCCTGATCCTAATCTTCCGGTCGTTTCCGGTGATGGAACCGTCATTGCGCCCGAAGCCACCGTTGATCCGGCGGATCCCATAGCTTCTGGCGAACCAACTCCAGAAGGTGGTCTGGATCCGACAAATGATGGAGAAAATGGCCAGCCACCACCGCCGGGTGATGGTTCTGACGATGGGGATGGGGAAATAGTCGTCCCGGCCGCAGGTTGTCCTGCCTCAGGTCAAAACCTGCTTTTGAATCCCAGTTTTGAAGGGGAGTATAAGCAATTCGGCGCGATTAATGAACTGAATCATGCGCCCAACTGGTTTCCATGGTGGGTAGATGGTCAAAGTAACTTGCGACCCGAGTACAAACCGGCAAATGTAAATAATACGCCAGGCCGTGTTCATAGCGGCAGTTCTGCCCAACAATATTTCAAGAGTTGGGGCCAATTCAAAGCCGGCCTTTTTCAATCGGTTTTGGATGTGCCTGCCGGAAAGAACCTACAGTTCAGCGCCTATGGCCAGGCCTGGTCCTGTGAAGATTTTTCGATATGTTCGGATGGCTCATCGGCGAATCCGGCGAACATGCTGATGCGCGTTGGTATCGATCCTAGTGGCGATACTGACTATTCGGCCGGTACTGTCATTTGGTCAGAGTATTTTAATCCGCTGGATCAATGGCAGGTTACCTGTGTGTCGGCCGTGTCTGAACGGGATATAGTGACCGTATTTCTTTGGGCTTCGCCCGATGGTCCCCGGCAAAACCAGGATGTTTACTGGGATGATGCCAGCCTGGTCGTTATTCCCTGAGTAAGTTGCCGTAGGAAAAGGCCGGTAATGTAATCGGTTGGGTTAATTAACCACAAATAAATGTAACTATTCGGATCTTCTTGCGCACATGTAAGCTAACCAATATACTGGCAACAGTAATAGAGAATTCTGGTATCAAGGCTATGAAGAAGCTCATGCATAATCACCGAAAAATTTCGCCGAAGCACCTGCTGATCAGCATCATTTTTTTGTTGCTACTGAGCGTCTCGTCGGCTGTAGCCCAGGACAATTCACGGCTGGACATATCCGGCATTGATGGGTCAAATTTTCCCATCGTACAGTTCTATATAATTGCCTCCGATGGCACAAGTGTCCGCATTGGCGATCTGACCGGCCTCGAGGTGAGCGAGAATAACGTGCCAGTTGCCGAACTCGGTATGGAAGAAGTGGCAATTGGAACTGAACTGTTTATCCTTATCGATGCGAACTCTAATATTGTGGCGAGGGACCGGGCCGGTGACTTGACCCGCCTGGAAAAGGTGCGTGACAGCATCGTGAGTTATGCGAGCCAATATATGGATGATACCCAATTGGACCGGGTTACCATCATTGTTCCGGGAGAAGATGGCGCGGCTGTTTTATTAGACGAGTCATCCTTCCCCAATGCGGTTATTAACGAAATAAATTTTTATGATCCAGACCTTCAGGATTCAACCCCATTGAACGAGATGATGTTGCTGGCCCTCGAAAAAGCAGCAGCCAGCCATGCTGAAGGCCGTTTCCAATCAATCTTGCTCTTTTCTGATGCAGGCCAATTGGATCAACAACTCGACTATCCAGCGCTGGTTAGCCAGGCTCAAGATATTAATATACCTATCTTTGGCGCTATTTTGGGCGCGGCCGCGGATGCCAATGAGATAGAAAACATGGCTGGCCTTGCCGATCCCACCCGGGGAAGCTACTTGCACCTGGCTGAGGCAGCCTTGGCCGACCCGATTTACGCACTCATCCAGGATCACCGGCCCCAATTTCAAATCCAATACCGTTCCCAGGCGGCAACCAGTGGACCACAAACCGTTTCCCTGGGACTGGCCGGGGTTACCGCGGAAGATCAATACGACCTGGAACTATTGCCCCCGTCTGCTGAATTGCTCATTGATAATACCCAACCAATACGGAGGGTACTACCAACCGCCGATTCATCTTTGACAGCTGCCGAACCGACCATGCAACCGATCGTAGCCCAGGTTACTTGGCCCGATCAGCATCCTCGCTTGCTAAAAACAGCCACATTGGTTGTCAACGGTGTGACCCAGCCACCGATTACCGATCCGGCCATCACCCCAGATGGCCTTGTCACCCTTGATTGGGACATCAGCAATTTGGACGAAGGCTCCTTTGGACTGTCCATTCAATTAGTTGACGAACTGAACCAACAGAGTCTGAGTGAATCTCTGGACTTGAGTATCATTGTCGATGGGAAAGCGATTGCGGCGCCTTCCCCTGAGTTGCAGCCAACGAACGTACCGGAAGTGAGCACTGTGGTTGATTCGGAGAGCATGCTGCAGAGCCTGGGTATCGTCGGTATTGTTCTCGGTATCCTGGCTCTATTAGTGGCTCTGGTCGTATTAATTTTCGCGGTTTCTGTAGTGCGCCGCCGGCGTCCAGCAGGGCCAGCGATTGCCCAGCTGGTGGTAGAACAACAACCGGCTTCGTTCGATCACGAATCGACCCAGGTCCTCATGCCGGCCTTTGCCGGCCCATCTGGGGCGATAGCTTTTCTTGAGCCATTGGAAAATGCCACCGACCATTCAGACAATATCCCACTTTCATCGGGCAATATTGCCATCGGCCGAGATCCAAAATTGGTTCAGGTCAAATTTTCCCACAAGAGCGTTTCCCGGCTTCATGCCCGCATCCTAGAGAAAGGTGGCGTTTATCAGCTCTATGATGAAGGTAGCGCAAGTGGGACCTACATCAACTTTGAGCAAATAAGCCTTCAACCACAACGGCTGAATGACAGCGATGACATTCATTTTGGCCAGGTGCATGTTCGTTTTCATGTCACCGGGGGTGCGGCTGACCACGACTCAACCCAGGTGATGCCATCGCCGATTCAACCTGGCAGACCTGCGCCTCAGGCCCCGGTCGTTGATGACGATATGAGCACCCAACCTTTCATCCCCAATCAGGCGCCGTCGCCAGGGGCGGCTTCTGCCCCACCAACGCCGGCTAATGATGATGAAGACGACCTTTCGACGCAACCTTATATGCCGCACAACCCCAGGTAATGAACAAAGTCTTGATCTGGGGAATAAATAATCTCGTACAGATTGTGGCAAACCTGGAAACTTAGTAAATTATATCGTGGCCGGTTAATAATCGGCCGAATTATGTGATAGTTCGGATCATGGAACGTTCTCAATTCGGAAAAGAACTAAAAGTAGGATATGCCACTCATGAAGGCATGGTAGGTAAGGAAAACGAAGATTTCTTCGGTGTTTTTGCCTATAAGGTGGATAACAACCACAGGCTCTACATAGGCGTTGTTGCCGATGGCGTTGGTGGTCAAACAGCCGGGGAAGTCGCCAGCCATTTAGCGGTCGCCGCGGTGCAGACTTATTTTGATCGCCTGCAGCGAGTTGATAATATCAGTTTGCATCTGGAACAAGCTGTTTTAGCCGCCAACGAGTCCATCTATCGTTCAAGCCAGGAAAACCCCGAATATATGGGAATGGCTGCGACGATGGTCATTGTCGGCGTGATCGACAATCGACTTTACCAGGCTACTGTGGGTGATAGCCGTATCTATATCATGCGCGATGGCCGGCTTATGCAGACTTCAGTCGATCACACCTGGGCTCAAGAGGCTATCGAGGCCGGTCTGCTGAGTCCCGAACAAGCGAAATCTCATCCGAATCGTAACGTAATCCGGCGCCACCTGGGCGGAAGTTTACAAGTAGAAGTTGACCACCGGTTCGTCTTAAAGCCGGGAGAGTCGACCCAACAAGCCCTGGCCAATCAAGGCGCGCAACTTCGAGCCGGGGACACGCTGTTACTGTGTAGCGATGGTTTGACCGACATGATCACCGATGTTTCGGTTCAGGAATCGATGCACAAACACTTTTTTGACCTGCCCGCTGCAGCCCAGGAACTCGTGGATAAAGCCAATCGAGCAGGGGGCAAAGACAATATCACCTTAATCTTGATCCAGGTGCCCACAAATAAAGCGCCGGTTTTGCCAATCGCCGCGCCTGTAGTCGCCTCGGCTACCGCTACAGGAGCCGTAAAGGTCGCGGCCGCCGCACCGAAGACGCCTGCTCCTGCCCCAGCGCCAGTTGCTGCCCCATCCAAGAAGAGTAAAATGCCCCTTCTTCTGATAGGCGTCGCAGCACTATTTTTACTGATCATTTTGGGAGCAGGCGCGGCCTTTGTCTTAAGTAGTTCTCTGGCTAGCGACTCAACGCCTACGGCAACGAATATCCCCGGGGGTATTATAGATCCCGAGAGGACATTACCTCCAGGAGCACCTGCTACGGCAGCTATATTGGCTACCTTGGGTACGAAGAACGCCTTCGACAATATTTCGCCTGAAAATACGCCGGAGTTAATTCCCACATTGCGCGCGACCTTGACCCCTACCCGTAAGGTCTTGCCTACCAGGACATCGCTCCCGGCTTCACCGACTTCTACGGCGACAGCACGCCAAAGTGGTGGAGGTCCGCAACCGACTAGTACACGCGGGCCGGCGAATACAGCAGTGCCAACCAATCCACCTGCACCGACTAGCCCACCACCGACGACGAGCCCACCGTCGCCGACCACGCCTCCCGAACCGACCCAGCCACCCCCACCGACGGCGCCACCGCCACCGACCACGCCGCCTGAACCCACATCCGGTACGGGACCGGGTTGTCAGAATCCACCATGCAATTAAATATCACATGCTACATAGTGATTTTTCCCCAGCGCGAAAGGAGTCGAGCGGCGATCTGAGCACCGGCGCTGTTCTACTTGAATAGGGGGTTATTAATCGTCCATATTTGAGCTTCCAGTGAGTGTAATCATGGATCATGACATCAAGAAACTTGACGAAGTTTGGACTGTGGATCAGAACAAGTTAGGATTAGCCCAGAGGCTTTTTCATCGTCAGGATGAGGTTAACCCCGATTTACAGCTTTTTGCTTCTTACCTCGAAGTCGAGAACTTCGAATATGGTGAAGGCTTTTACATTCCCACAGATTTCATCTCCGGCCACGATCCCGAATCAGGCCATCTATTCCTCTCCGTTACCAGGGATCAGGTGATGAACCGTACCTGGTTCCGGATGCCCGATTTCATCGCCCACCAACAGTACGATCAGGAGTTATTGCCGGTCGGCTAACATGCTTGAGGCCATTATATTTGATATGGATGGCTTGATGGTGGATTCGGAACCACTGGCTCATCAGGCCTGGAACGATGTCCTGCAGAGTTATGGACAGCGTCTTGACGAGGCAACCTACTCCCGGTTGGTCGGGCTGCGCCTGGATGCCACCGCCCGGTTGGTACAGCAAAGTTACGCGTTACCGGTCACTCCGGATCAGTTGGCTGAGGCAAAGGAGAACCGGCTTTCCCAGATCCGGGCGCTTGGGGTACCAGAAATGCCCGGCCTTCGTCGCCTGCTGGGCGAGGTCAAGGCCAGGGGTTTGCCTTGGGCGGTAGCTACTTCCAGTCCCCGGGCAACGGCTGAGGAAAACCTGCAACAACTGGGATTGTTGCCCTTTTGCCGGGCTATTGTCGGCGGTGACGAGGTAAACCAGGGAAAACCTTCGCCGGAGATCTACTTGCTGGCGGCCGAGCGTCTGGCTGTATCGTCGAAATATTGCCTGGCTTTGGAAGATTCCATACCTGGGGCAACGGCCGCGCAATCGGCCGGCATGGTTACCGTTGCCGTACCCGGGAGACATAGCACGCCTGAAAAATTCGGCCTAGCCGATTTTGTACTCTCTTCCTTGGATATTGTGGCGGACAGGTTGGATGAGCTACTGGCAGCTCGCAATTGATGACCGGCAGCCGGGTCAAGTCGATCAGACCAGGTTGTTTTGCCGGTAAGTAACGATTTGCTCCCGAATTAGCTGTTGTTGCTCGGCCGCCGCGATCACAGGTTCCACCAACCTGGATTGGTAGATGGAATCGAGGGCCTCCACCTGACTTACCGTTCTTGAGGCCCTGTCAAGGGCGCCGTTGCGGACAGGTTTGATCAATTGTTTCTGGAGGCGAGTACCCTGGCCATCTCTCTCCAACCACAAGTTCAACGGCCCGGCGACTCGTGTCTGAGCGCCTTCGATGGTCTCTGGCACCCTTTCGAGTAGATCGGCCAGGGCGTTCATGGTTGTGGCAGCCCGATCGCCTAATCCAAAGGGTAGCCATTTTAGAATGTCTTGGAACCAGCGATTTAATTTTTGCAGGAAGGTCCCGGCCAGCTCTACACTACTCTGCAGAGCGATTTCTAAGGCTGTATAATAGCCGTTTAGCGCTTCGACCTGTTCGATTAACCAACGTTGTCCTTCTTCGAGAGAGGGAATCTGTTCTTCAAAATCAAGCAGAGCCTTTTGGCCGGCCTCTATGCCCTCCGCCACCGCCGGCACTTCCGCGATGACGCCGGTCAACAGACTGCTCACAGTGGCGAGCCCTTCACCGGCTACATTGGCCAGGTCGACTGCATCCAAATGTTCATATAATGCGATCAGGCCGGCCAGCAAGGTAACTTGACCGCCCAGGGATGCGATTTGCGAGTTGGCATCGTCGAGCTGGAGCCGCCAGGGCTCTACCTGGCTGCCATATTGTTGGCCCTCGGCCCGGTCTATCAGTTCCAATTGTCCCTGGACCGACGCTAATTGGGTCTGTAGGCGAAAATTCTCAGCTTGCAAGCCCACCACTTGGGACCTCAAATTTACAAATTCTGGGCTGGGGTTGGCAACTGATGGCATGGGGAGCGCTTCGAGGGGCTGGGAGATGGCGATTCGCCCGGTTTGTTTCTGTCCCACCAGCAACGCCGCCCCGGTCCCGGTGGCCGCGGCAGCCAATGTCGCCACTGCGGCCGCTCGGAGAAAGCCTCGCCGATCTATTTCGTGTCTGACGATCTCATCTACCATTTTTCCTTCCTCGTTTGGCCATTATGCCATTCTGGTCAAGATGCAAAGTCCAACCGCGCACAAGAGTTGCCTTTTCTATACGCTTGAATAGCGCCTGGAGTTGCGCCCTTTCCATATTGTTCTCACCGAGAACAAGGCAATACGCTCGCAATTATATCGAACATAAGTTCTATTATCAAATGGTTCGAACTGTTTAAGGGGTAGGTGAAAAAATCGGTTTGATGCGTCAGAAACGGCGTCTCGCCAACGGCAAAGTCACGGGGAAAAGTCCGGCCAGAGCTTTGGCCGGCAGCCCGGTTAGTTATAACCAAGACGTTTCAGTGATTCTTCATTGCTCCGCCACTGGGGTTCGACTTTAACCCAAAGTTCCAGGTAAACCTTGCCTTCGATCAGCGCTTCGATCTCTTTTCGGGCGGCGGCGCCGATTCGACGCAATTGGCTACCCTTGGTGCCGATCACCATTTTTTTGTGATTCTCTCGTTCAACGTAGATAGTTGCTTTGATATAGGTAACACCATTGTCACGCTCTTTGAACTCGTCAACCAGGACAGCCGAGCCATAGGGCAATTCTTCCCGCATTTGCAGATATAGTTGCTCGCGAATGAGTTCTGCGGCGAGATCGCGCACATAAAGGTCGGTGGTCTGATCCATCGGATAATAGCGTGGCCCTTCTGGCATCTGGTCGACGATCATGCTTAGTAACGCATCAAGCCCATCCCTATGAAGCGCCGAAATAAGAATCCAGCCGGCATCAAGTAGCAATGCCCGATAGTCATCTGTTCGCGTTATGACAATTTCGGCCGGAACGAGATCGCCTTTATTCAACACCAGGATCACAGGAACGCTCTTACGGAGCCTCTCCAGGGTTGCGGCAATAGCCTTATCGCCG
>Ga0307379_10012660_pt1 | contig 10989 bp, 7 predicted proteins | sample UN2MG_FD_202237 | JGI IMG/M metagenome (GOLD analysis project Ga0307379, IMG submission 202237) | Soil microbial communities from Risofladan, Vaasa, Finland - UN-2 | ecosystem: Environmental > Terrestrial > Soil > Coastal area > Acid sulfate soil | place: Finland: Risofladan, Vaasa | collected... | reverse complement strand
TTACCACAACATCATTCTCATCTTTAATTTCCTCAAACTGAACACCTATATTTCTAGCGTGTTCCCAATTAAAATTATTTTCTGTTTCGTAAATGATTGCTAATATACCTAATTTTTGACAACCCACAATACCTTCATAAATGGCTGTTGATTTACCAGTATTAGAAAAACCTCTGAAACTTGTTAAATAACCTATTGGAATTCCAGGAACTTTTACAGCATCGTGGAAAGCTTCTGATAATGGAATCCAATTTAATTCCTTTTCTTTTATTACATTATCTAACCCTTCTTCTTTTTTGAATGAATCTAAATCGAACCCCTTTTTAGATATTGGTTGTTTGGTTGGTTTCTTCGCCATCTTAATTAATTGTTATTTATTTTTTTTTTCTTATGTTTAGAATAAAGAAAGGCGGTTCCCCACCTCTCTTTATTTTATAAAACATTAATTAGAATGGAAGGTCATCACCTTTTGGTGTAGCCACTGGTGTAGCCACTGGTGTAGCCACTGGTGTAGCCACTGGTGTAGCCACTGGTGTAGCCACCTGAACGTTTGATTTCACCGTTTCAACTCCAACTGTTAATTCAGACTCTAAAGTGTTGGCTTCAGCCTTAAGTGAAGCTTTATCAACGAATTTATTATTATCTTTATCCCACATTGGAATACCACCTTTAACGACAATAAACATGTAGTCATAAGTTCTTACTGAATAAACATCTTCCCATGTTCTAGTGTCAGCTAACCAAGTTTTAACTTTTTCAGCATCAGGAGATAATGGAGAAGAATCCAAAGAAGCAACAGAAGATACTACTGGTACGTTGTTTTGGTTTCTATTAATAGTTAGGTGTAAGTCACGACCAGTTTGTGGGTCAGTTACATCTTTCTTAATGGCATTTAACACACCAATAATTTTATCATAAATACCTTCCTTACGATAGTCATGATTAAATCTCCAGAATTTAACACCTTCTTCTTCAGCGTTTCTGTCGATAACTTTAACGATATACATCATTCTAGCACCATACTTCTTAGCTAACTCCTTATCCTTTTCTTCACCAGTAGCTAGTAATGCTTCACGTGCTTCACAAAAAGGACATGCTTCATCCTTTTCACGCTTTAAACAAGGGAATGTTTTCCATTGTCCATCTACTTGTGCTTTGTGACCATACATTTCAATAAATGGCGATGTACCATCAGCAGTAGGAAGAATCCTAATTTGTTTGGTTCCACTTTTAACACCTTCTTTAATGAAAGTATTAAAGTAATTACTTAGGTCATAAACCTTGGCAGCTTTGTTTGACCTTGGTTTGTTGTTTGTCTCATACTGCGATAGCATTGCTGTTAACGCATCTTGTTTTTCTGTGTTCTCTGTACTCATTGTTTGTTGTTTTTGTTTATTTATTTATTGTTATTTTTATTTTTAGTTGTTACTAATATACTAAATAATTCGGAAAAGTCAAGTAAATTTTTAACTTCAGAGTTATGATTATAAGTATAGATTTCCATCTAAGCAAACATACGATTGTTTTTTGATGGATGCAAGTTTTAGTGGGTATAAAATAAAAAGACCCCAAAAATGGAGTCCTTTTATGGTGTATAATATGTTATTAAATATTTTCTTCTTCGTAACCTTTTGGGTCTACCTTAAAACTCTGTTTGATGCTTGCATCACTATAATCAGCATTAACATCATCTTTCGTTAAAACATATTCTTTCTTTTTATCCTCATTTCCCATTACATCATATGGACCCTTTTTATCAGCCCAATAATCTGTTAATTTTTGAGTATATGGATATGAGCTTAATGAACGCATCTCTAGTTTTTCAACAGGAGTTGGGTTACGTTTAACTATTTCTTTTTCAAGATTATCAATTTTAACACTTACCTTATCCATATTGGCTACACGTGCTTCTAAAGATGTAAGTTTCTGTAATAACACTTGTGAGTTTTGACTAGCAATCTCGGCAGCCTTTTTAGCTTCTTCTGAACCATTAACTAAAGCTGTTACGTCTACTTCTACATCATCACTAACTGGCTCTGTACTTGGCTCTGGAAGAGGTAGTTCACTTGACATATTTGGGTCTTCTGGTTCTGGAATATCACCACCTGTTTCACCTTCAACATCACCTTCAGGTGTGTCAACACCTAAATCATCAGCAACATCCTTTACGGCTGTATCAGTAGAACCAGCAGCCTCTAAATCATCTGGCATATCTTGGTCATCGGCCTCTTCGATATCTCCAAGAATCAAATCCTTGTATTCTGGTAGCTCCTTTTTCTCTTGATAGAAATCATACTCAGATAGTAATTTAAACTTACTAAGCTCTTCCTTCAATAACTCTGGGTTAAATTTCTTTTTCATTAGAATAGTAATTGTCTACCATCTTCGGTAATTATTTTTTTATTTATTCTTTCAACTAGGCTTTTATCACCTTTAATTACACAAACACCAGAACTACAGTCCATATTTGGGTCTTGGTTTTCTTCACCTAAAAACCCTTCTAAAGCGGCATCTAATACCTTAGCTTTCGGGTCAATTTTTTTCTTATCTGTATTTTCCATCTTATATATAAATATATGAAAAACGTTAAAAAAGTCTAGTTATATTCAAAATATTGAGTTCTTCGTCTTTGGTTAAAATAAACTTATTTTGGTACTCATCCCAATTAATCCTTACTGATTTATGGTCTATATTCCCACTTGAATCACCCATTATTTGGTCAATTAGCTTGTTTAAGGCGTTTATTGTGTATAAAGCCTCACCCTTTTTATGGATGGGTATTGCGCTTGGAAATAGGTCCTTTAGGTTTAATCTCTTTCCTTCTGGTAATACTAATTTAAACGTCATGATGATTTTGGACTCATCTTCCATGTTCTTATAAGAAAAAACTTTATCTTTTGGAATGTTAAACTTAACCTCTAAATAGTTAAGAAACCAATCAACCCTTTCAGGGAATATGAACGAGGCTAGTAGGATTGTCTTCTCCATTAATTATAGAATATAGATAGGGTATGTATCTTACTTGATTATCAAGCATTTCAACATTTTTTTTATATTCTATAAATACATTAGAATCATCCATAAAGACATTACTAATCTTTTTAATTTTATCTTTTATTTTAATCTCATTAATTCCAACATATCTAAGTAGTTTTAGGTCAACACCAAAAATAAAAGTTTCACCATAAATGTATACCATATCCCCATGAATATATGTTATAAGTTTTTTTATTGAATAAACTTTCTTAATTATCTTTATCAGCGTTTTGTTATTATATTGTATTGGGTCCACGAATATATAACTTATTCCTTTAGTTAAACCCTCATATACTTTATGAATAAACCAACCCAACCCTTCTTCGAATTTATCACGATTTTCTGTTTTCTTGAAAGCCCAATAAAGGTTAGTGTCTAGAACTGGGTTGGTTATACTAAAATTTGGGTAATGTTTATTAACATAATTATAACCTATGATTAACGTAGGAAGACCATGAATTATATCATCCATGGTCTTCACCACATTAAACTCATTTGAAACACTTACTTTATTGGTTGAAACAATATTAGCCACCTTCATCTTGCAAAGGTACGAATTTAATATGAATTAAACAAGATTAAACTTAAACGGTTGTTGTTATTTGTATTTGTGGTGGTTTTACTATATCGCCACTCAATACGGTTGAAATATCAGCACCAGTTCCCCAAGTTTCTAATTCATCAACAAATTCACTTATTTTACCAGCACCAATGTTTTTTTGTAACCCACCAACTATTTTATTATAACTACTTTGGTTTAAAGCAGCAACAGTTGCTTTAATACCAACATCTTTTGATGGATAGTTCTTAACTGGAACCCCCTTTATGTTTTTATCATAATTTGTGTTACCAACGACTTTTTGAGTTGTGCTAAATGGATTCCAAGTAGCCGTTTCACTTTCAGCTTCCCTCCAAGCATAAAAGAATTTTAAGTTCTCTGTGGTTGGTTCAGCTTTAATACCTTTTAATACTTGTGTATAGAAATCAATATCATCAGGGATTGGTGCAATGACTGTAATATTAGGATTAGCCGCTACTAATACATCTAGACTTCCATCCAACCCGTCTACCTTAATAAAATCACAATCATCTGCTAAGTAAATAGCCTCAACACCGTTACTATCTTTAGGGTTAGTCACAGTACCATCAGGCCCCTTATCAACATTAACGGTGATTGTCTTAATTTTGGGTTTTTTCTTTAATAAACAAGCAGCAGATTTGCCATGATATTCAAAATGCCAAAATTCTTCAAGGCCAACATTATCCCTTAATTTTTCTGGTATTATCCAACCATATCTATATGAATTTTCTAATAACCAAACCAAAGATTCATTAATAGTTAAATCATAACCTTCACCAACGTTAGGTATTTTCTTTCCTTTCTCTCTAACGTAGTTTTTTATTATTTTACCGTTTTTTCTAAAAAATTGAAAATCAATTGCTATGCCCCATCCGTGATTTGAGCTTCCTACCTTGGCAGATGAATTTGGATATTTATCCGCAATTATTTGTTGTTGGTTATATGTTCTAAACGCACTATTAAGATATGCATAATTACCATTATTACCTTTAAACCTAGGGGTACCATTAACCTTTTCTTTCATCCAAGCCACCCAAGCTTCTAACATAGCATTTAATGGTGCTACCGCCTCTGATAATAATTGGTCGGTATCGCTAATCATGTTTTTAATACCACCTGGTATTATAACTGGACTAACTGTTATATTATTAACCGATATATTTCCATTTGTCCCATTATTTTCTATAATTGTTCTTATAATAGGTGGGTATGAACCCTTGGGAATTACAGTACCACGAACCTCATCTATTGATGCTACTGATGATGATAATGAAACATCTAAAGAACTTATTAATGATTGATACATATCTGCCCCTGTCATTAATGGTGTTTCAGCTGCTCTAATCCTAACACCAGTAAAATGTGTTGACATGAAATTAGGTTTTATATTATGCTTAACATGTGTTATCATATAAGCACCATGAAACATGGGTATATTGTTCAGTTGAAAATACATCATAGGTTGAACCATAGCATTACCCATCATTTCAACTTCAACTTTATAACTTCTAACAGAATAAACATTATACATGTTTTGACCAGCAAAGGTTCTATTATTAGGTGAACCCATTTTAGATATATCATCCGTTATTTGTAATGATTCAGCTGTTTCTGTAAATTCATTCTGGTCAAGTACTATATCTTTAAAAATATTTTGGTTTTGTTGTGAATAGTTAACAGAAAAAACAGCTACATTATTTTCATGTTCTTCTTTTTCGCTTAAAAAGTCAACTGGTGCTCCTGAAATATTATCATTCACTATTTGAATATCAAACCCATCATTAGTATATTCAGAACCATTAAAATCAAGATTTTTTGATTTCTGACCTACATAAACACAAACAAACGATGGTCCAGAAATACCATCATCTAACGCCTCTTCAAATTGTATTGGTTCAAACATAGATTTAACATCTTTTTCACTATTAAAATTAATGAAAGATGGTAGTGCTATGAAATCAAAATTATTAGCACCTAATAGATTAGAAACAGCATCGTAAAAATTAGAATTTGGGTTACTACTTAAAAACGTATTTACTGGCGTTGGGTTAATATAAAATTTATCACCGATATCAGTAAAGGACCTATTAACAAATCTAAAACTATCAATTAATGCTAACTCGGCATTTGCCCCTCTTGAGTGAATAGCGGATAGTTTATCTGTTTTATTTCTACCACCGCATTGAAACGTTAAGTTATTTTCATCAGTAGCACCACCTAACCATTTATCATAAATGTTTTTACATGTTTTATATAATTGGAATTTTATTATATTAGTATCTGAATTACCAAAGACCGCTTCTTGTATTCTTTTTTCATCATCAGCTTCTGATACTGGGGTTTTTTTAAGTTCAGTAAGCATTGAATTTAAATATAAATCTAAAATATCCTTTGTCACTGATATTTTTTCACGTTGATTTGTTTTTAAATTAACACCATTTGTCCCATCACCCCAAATAATTGGCGTTGCGTTTGCTATAACTAATTCTTCTCTCATAGCATCTATAATGGCCCTAACTGGACTAATAGGACTATTAGGATAAATTGTAGTGTAATCACCATTAAGTTCAAGCATCATATTACCAACCAATGTTAAACTAATATCAGTTTTATCATCTATCAACACAGGTGTTATTATACTGTATTTATCAAGATTAATAAAACCACTATTATAAATAAAAGAATCATCTAAATAATATTTATCGTCATCACCCTTTACCTTCTTTGATAATATAGAGTTTACGGCAGAAATAAAACCACTCACCCCACTAGATGACGGCCAAATCTCTAAGCTACCCGCTATTCCTCTCCAACTACTTAATTCACTATTATCACCGTTAACAAATTCAAAAAATATTCTCTTAAACTCTGTTTTTACTTGGTCTGGAATGGATTTCAATAAATAATGTATTTCTTTGATATTAGTATCAGGGTGGTACACAGTATCGTCTGGATATAACACATCAATATATTCTGTTCTAGTTGGTAATTTATTTTTACCAGAAGAAACACTGTTTTGTGTAAAACCTGGAGCATAGGATAACAATGGGTTTGTATTAGAAAACCATTGTATCGGGTCATTAACACCTGACCCACCACCAATAACATCACCATTACCATTTGTTATTGGGTTTGATGTGTCTGCTCTCCATAATAAACTACCAACATAAGCACACCATAATCTTGGGGTGTGTATAAAACCACTTCTATTTGCAAATAAATTTAATATTTCATTAGGCTCAAATGTTTTGGAATTCCATGGTAAGGTTGATAAAAATAACATCGCTTGGTTATTGTTTGTCACATCAACACCGTTAACAAGTGTGTTTTGTTGTCCATAATATAATTTACTACCAAACAAACTAATAGGGCGAACATTTAACGTACCAGCAAGTCCAGTTTGATATGAAATATTAACATATGGATATGTTGTTCCCTTTAAGTCTTGATTATTAAAAAGTTCTCTATTTTTACCAAATAATTCAATACTGTTTGAAACTGTTGCGTATTTTTCATTAGGTAATTTACCACTAAACATATCTGAAATTGTATCATATTTTGGTATTTGGGTCCTAATTGATTCTTTTGTGAGTTTATTAATAAAATTATATAATGTTGGGTCTTTTCTAACATCCCCTAAACCATTCAATATTTTACTACTTGATATAGTGGTTTTATTCCCATAAAAAACAAATCTAAGTGGTAAGTTTTTTAAACTATCATTACCATAATCTAACTTATCAAATTCTTGTATTCCATACTGACCCCCGAACACATTAAAACCAGCCTCTGATAAGATTAGTGTGTTCCATTGGTCGTGCACTCTGTTGTTTTGTAGCTTCTCTAAAATAAATGTATTATCGGTAGGTATAACATTTTCTGATAATTCTTTTATACCAGAACCATATTGTCCCTTAGTTAATATTTTTACGTATTTACCACCATCATCTGGTTTACTAATCGTAGTAGTCGAAGTAGTCTGTGCGTCACTATAGTTTGTTAAAAAAGTTTCTTCCTCACCATAATCTACTAAACCTGGAATCATCTTTGTGGTGTCATAATTTAAATTATCAGTCCATATATCCGTAAAACGCTCCATTGATACTGGTAAAACATAAAAAGAACTACTATTTCCATTAAAAATAAAATCATAATTATAGTTAGCACCATTAAGTGTTACAATATTAGTATTATGTATTGTAGTTTCAATAATATTAGATATATCATTTGTGTTGGCTGTTATAACACTTTTAAGTGTAGTGCTATTTATATCTTTCAAAATAAGATGAGCCTCAGATTGGGCCATTTGCTCAATCGTTGTTCTTGTTGTTGAATCATTTAAATCCATGATTTCATTAGTATAACCCAAAAAAGTCATAGCCCTAACTAATATCATTCCATAAAGCTCATCTTTTTTAATACCCTCTATTCTATTATATGGTGATTCACTATTAAATATTCTTGTATCAAATGGGTTTATCGGAACCCAATTTCTTTCTTTTGCGGTTAAATCTTGTAAGGCATTTTCAGCTTCCCTTGCTGCTGTTATAAATGCTTGATATAAATCATCAATGAAAACTAACTCATTAATTAGTGATGGGTCAGTTACAACTCCTGGGTCCCCTAAATATTTTTCAACATAACCATCAGCACCATCTTTTTTATAATCTGGCCATGGATAAAAATTATTAATATTATTTATATCTGATGTTTTTTTATTAGAACCAAAAGTTTTCTTTAATTCAGCATTCCTGAGTTCATTTCTCTCCGCTAAACTAGACACATTATATAACGCCATTAAAAATGCATCAACCCCTGATGTAAATACTTCTATTATATTCCTAACTGTCGGGTCAAAATCTATTGCTTTTACTATTTCTAATTTTACGTTTTCCGCAAAATCTTTAGTCGCATTAGTTATTTTAACTGCAAAATCTTTTTTATATTGGTCTACTTGACGGTATAAATCAAAAACATTAATAAAACTAACAAGATGATTATTATTTATTTCGTTCTCAACAAAATACGCCTCATAAGCACTTACTAACTTTCCAAACTTATCAGCATCATTATCAGTTATCGATTTTGTTACTGGTGCCGCAGAGCCAGCTGAATAGACTGAAGTGGTTCCAGGTGATACGTCTGATTTTCTTGTTATAATAGTTCTAGTTATAATATCAATATAAAAATCCAATTCTAATGGGGCTCCTCCACCAAGAGCATTATAATCACCTATTAATTTTTCAATCGTTGTCTCATAATCTGATATTGCTGATGCTTCTCTAGCATTATCAATATTATTATTATTAGTTCTTTCCGTTACCCCCCTTCCAGGGTTTACAGTATCCGATGTTGTTTTAACTCTAGAAACTATAAATAATTTATTATTACTACCTGAAAGTGAATTTGTAGCTACTACTAATGAATTAGTTGAGTCGTTTACTTGATTGAAAAATCTTTCGGGGTTAATGTTTTCACCTAGTGTGTTTATCGCTGTATTAATTTTATTTAATATATCAATTTTACTATTATATGTTTTTATATCTAAAGCGTTTATATCAGTAGCTGATATTTTTGAAATAGCTTCATTTACACTAGATATTTTAACCATTAATTGATTTAGATTATCAACTGGCGTGTTTCTAGTGCTATTAATTCTTTCATATGCAGATTTACCTAAATCAGTGTATGGTATTGCTTTTAGATAACCAATTAACATGTCTGATAACATAGCATATGTATATCCTATAAAGTTAGCTGTGATTTCAAAATTACCAGTTTTTGAATTAAATTTTGCGTTAAATTTTGTCATATGTAGACAATATTTAACAGGTTTACCATAATAACCCTTTATTGTTAATTCAAACAAAGGGTATGGTAATTGAAAAAATGTTGAGTATTTATTTGATGTTGAGTTTGCGCCACCAATTTCACCTTCATTTTGAAATATAGAGCTACCTCTTATATCAATAAAATTAATTACAATTTGTGGAGCATATGATGAATTAAAATCAATATCAATGTTTGTTATACCTAAAGATTCAGTTTCTTTCTGGTCACCCTTATCGAAACTTGTTGTTAAGTCAGTGTAATTAGTTGTTAGTGCTTTAACACCATTAACCGTTGCACCTTCAATAAATGTAACATCTATAGCGTCACTGTTTATAACTTTAGTTCCACCTTCTTTATCAGAACTTATTAGTGTTCTAGCTTTCCTTTGTGTTCTTAACTGTACTGATATGTTTAAATCTTCTAATGGTACTGATATGTTATCACTTGAGTTTTGCCCATCAAAACTATTAGGGTCAACTAAAATAGTTTTACCAACCTTAAGTGTTTGATTATTAGCCATTGTTTATTTTAAAATATAATATAACTTTACTCACCATAAAGTTTTTTGTGATTTGAAACTTGTGTTGCATACCTTTGAACAGCACTTTCAAAAGGAAATGGTATTCTCAGAGAGACACTATCTGGTATATTAAACTCTAATCCACCATATTCTGGATTAGCTAATAGTATTAACCAACCACTATATGGGTTATTATAATACAAGTTACTGAATTTGTCAAGCCTACTTAGCCCTTGTTTATAAATTGCGTGTTTATCTGAAGCTGATTCTGGTATAATAATTCCTGGAATTGGTTTGATATTACCATCACTTCTAAAACTGCTATATCTATCATAATATTGTGCCATATTTTTTTATTTTAAGGTGTACCGCTGAAAGGACATGTTTCACCATTCAATACATAAGGTTTTGATGCTGTATAAGGGTCTGGATAACATGATTGACATGGGTTTTCTAATATATCATTCCATTCTTCTATTCTTAAAAAATCATCAATGTTTACTGTTTGGTCTGGACAATCAAAACTAGCAACAGCTAGTTTAACCCAGAAAGCAACACTAGGTAATTCTGGAATCTTAACAACAAAATTCACAATATCATTTACAACTATATCCTGAATAGCCAACTTCCAACCATCTTTAGCACTAACATAATCCCCACCACCTGGTTGTAATGGAGGTGTGAAATCAGTAGCACTACCTATTTTAAATGTCGCAACATCAACTAAACCACTAGCCCCATTACTAATAAATAATTTTGCATCATAACTTTTAGATAAATTATCATTAAACATTCCAAAATGACCCACTATTTTTGTCCCATCATAATTCGCAGATAACCCAAAAGTGCTAGCGTTTATATTGATTTGCATTACCTTTTCATCATTACTTATTGCTGCCACTGGTGGTGTTGCTGGACCGTTTGAATTATTAGCATCTTCTTGTTCGTTTATTATAGGTTTAATAGCCTCACTTTGCTCTTGAGATAAAATACTATTAGAGTCACTTATATTGGTTAAACC
>Ga0307379_10012659_pt1 | contig 10989 bp, 10 predicted proteins | sample UN2MG_FD_202237 | JGI IMG/M metagenome (GOLD analysis project Ga0307379, IMG submission 202237) | Soil microbial communities from Risofladan, Vaasa, Finland - UN-2 | ecosystem: Environmental > Terrestrial > Soil > Coastal area > Acid sulfate soil | place: Finland: Risofladan, Vaasa | collected... | reverse complement strand
CCGCGAACGGTGGAAAAGGACATTGATGCTTCGTCCTCGTCCTCGTCCTCGTCATAGTCGTCGTCGTCACTGAGTGTTGCGGCAAAGTTGCTGAGCGCGGGCGAGAGCTGTGCGAGGCGGCGTGCGGCAGCGGATTTTCGTGTAGTGGGTCGGCGCTGCATCGTGCGCGCTCAATTAGGGTTGGATCATTGGTCATCTCTATATAGTGAGAGTGCAACGCACGTACCCGGTGGTCTACACACACATGTCGAATATTGTCAAAGCGCGACCGTACATTGCGCCCCCTCGGGCTCTCGCAGGTTCTCAGGCGACGCGTCCGGGGGTCGGGGGGGCGGAGCCCCCCGCGTCACCGCTGGACATTGGCTCGTTAAACGTCATTTCCGTCGATGCGCAGTTTGGCGAGTTGACGCCGCTGGAAATGATCGAACGGGTGCGGCCGTACATTGTGCTTGCGTTCTTGGTTGCGGCCGCCATCGTGTCGCTGCACCTGGCGCTGCAGCTGAGACGGCGCTACATTGCCGAGAACGTGTCGGGCGTCAGCAGCATGGCCATGGATCGGCGGTCAATTCGACGCAAAGCCGCCACGTCTATATCAGAACAGTAAAATGTGTGTTGTCACCACTGCAAGCATGGGCAATCTGGTGTCGTCGGCCACGTTTCAGCCGCCGCGCGCACAGAGCGAGACCAGCTTTGTTGCCACGGACTTTGTGCGCACGTCGGCCGGCAACAGCATTCCCGTGTATTATCAAGAGGCGGCGGCACCCGATCGACCCGTTATTTTGGCGTGCCACGGCAACGCCGACGACGTCGATGGCTTCGTGTCGATTGTGGGCATTGGATTGTTGAATCAGCTCGCCGACGACGGCGTGGGGCTGTATGTATTCGAGTATCCGGGCTACACTGGCACGACGGGCGACGCACGCCAGCGCACCGTGTACGCTGCGGCGCTGTCGGCATACGACGATCTTGTGGAGAAACGGGGCGTCGACGCGCGCCGCATCATTGTGTATGGAAAGTCGCTGGGATCGGCGGTGGCAACGTACATTGTTGCGCAGCGCGCGTCGGCACGCACGCTCGTGCTCGTGTCACCGCTCATGTCAGTGTTTCGCGTCGCGCTCGGCAATTTGGGCGTCACGTTGCCCGGTGACATCATGACGACAATTGACTACATTGGCCGCATTGGCGCGACAACATCCGTTTCGATTGTCCACGGCGCCGCAGACGAAGTCATTGCGCCAGTACACGCGCAGCGGTTGTACGAAGCGGCCGTGGCCGTGTCACCAAACAACACACACGACATTTTGTGGATAGCGCGCGGCAAGCACAACTTTGAGCTGACGGAGCTTCCCGCGGTTGGCAGCGACAGCACGCGCGTGCTGAGCACCGACTTTGAGCAGCTGACGGCGCACATACACACTGTGGTTATTCCGTCAATGCCGCCTGTCGTATAAAAGTGTGCGTCGTCATCATGAGTAGTTGGACAGCGTCGTCGTCGTCGTCGTCAGTATGCCGTTGACGTCCATCGAGTACTGGACCGAGTCGCATTGTCCGTACGAACGCAGTTTCGTAACACAGTATCTTGTGCTGTTGTATTACACGCACTACTTTATTTCGCTGGGCATCTTTCTCGAGGGCCTGTTGCGCACGCGCGAACTCTACCTGCTGTTGTTGTCGTTTGGCATCGCTGTCAACTTTTTCCTCAACTACTTTTTGCTGTGGCTGTTTTCGGCACCCGTGCCGTTTGCGCAGTGCGGGGAGTACGCGTTTTGGTGTATTGACCCGACGTCGCCGTACAATGCGTGTGGCGTGGCGCCGTTCCCGGTGCCGTCGCCGCCGGGCGCAACGTGTGGCGCGCCACCGCTGCTGCCGCCGTGCTCGCCGTGCGTGCCGTGCGGCATGCCCGCCCTTGAGCCGCAGCTCACCGCCTTCACCGTCACAAGCATTGGTGTTTTTGCAATGCAGTGGATGACGCCGCACATCTATCTGTACCAAAATGCGCTGATCGTGTCGTTGTACGCGCTCGTCGGCTACGCGCACGCGTTCTTTTCGTACAACTCGCCCGAACAAATCATGGTCGGTATGACGGTCGGTTCGGCGTTTGCGCTGCTGTGGCAACTCTTTATTTTTTGGTTCGCATATCCGAACTTTGACCGCGCGCTGCGCTGGCCACTTGTGCGCCGCTTTGGCTACGTCGACACGTTCTGCCGCTCTTATCGGCCAGTGCCCGGCGACCCCAAGCCGATGGGCATCGATGCCGACGACGCAGCGGCCATGGCGGCTCTTGACGAGCGCGAGTACGAGTCGATCAGAGGCTCAATGGCACTCGCGTAGTTGCTGAACGCCCCGTTGCCGGCATTATTTTGAGTGGATGGCGGCAGCACCTTTGCGGCATGCTCGAGAGCAGCTGCAAAATCGTTCGCAGCCGTGCGCACACGCTCGAGCGCGCCGACCTGTACCAGTCGCCGAGTGTGCTCGATTGCCGCTGTTTCGAGACGCGCGCGTTCCGTGTCGCGTGCACGTACCAGCAGCTTTCGACCGATTTCCAAGTCGGCCTTGGCGTGTGCCCGAAGCGCGACTTCATTCAAGTCCATTGTGTCACGACGAGTAAACACCATGAATAGCGTGTCCTTTTATAACGCGGCAGCCTGCATTCTGGTCTCGTGTGCTCTCGCAAAATCACCTTCGTGTTCGTACGCTGCCGCCTGAGCTATCAGCTGTTTGATCGACAGCTGTCGTTGCAGCTCCGTGTTGACCATGGCTTGTTCGCGATACGAGCTGAACGTGGCAGCGCTGCGCGTGCGAACGGCGCTGCGAGCGCGCTGCGCGTCCAACTCCTCCTGCCAGCGTTCGTCTTCGACGGCAAATATACGCGACGTCTTGACGAACTCGTACACTTCGTTGCCATCTCGGTCCAGTTTCGTTGAGCCATCGAGATTGAGCACCTTTCTCGTCGCAGGCGTTCGTTTGCCATCTTTGTCAGACACGAACACGAAATCAACGGTAGCGAATTGACGAGGCAATTCATCATTTTGCAAGACAGACGGCGAGAACAGTGATGCCATGTTGGTGCGCACTCCTTTATGCTTGCCATTTGTTGCATATTTTATATAGGCCCGCGAGTGTTCGTCGCGTTCAGTGCAACTTGCGTGCTTGTGCGCGCTTCTCCCGGTACAGCTGGCGAAAATTCGTAATGGTGCGTGGGCGCACGAGTTCCGGTGTGAGCCGTGACACGCACTTGTTGCACGCACACAGCGCCGCCAGCAACAGCACAATCGTGCCGATGATGATCATGGATGCGCCGAGAATGCGTCGCACACCCGTGACTTGGTCGAGCGCAATGGCGCCTTCGCGCGGCGTTCGCAGCAAGTACACCATGTGCTCGATCCACGACCGCCACACAATTGCCGCGGGACCGCGTGTGACAACGCTGTTGACGCACTGCTCTCTCGACACGACCGAGTGACTGTCGCCAACTGGAATGAGACACTCGATTTGCGTGTTGACGGGCAGCTGCCGCCAATACTCAACTTCGTCACGATCGACACGATTCAAGTATGAGCACGCGGGCGCCTCGTGAAACCACGCCTCGGACGTGATGCGCGCCGGCACTGCGCACACGGAGTCCGCGCGTCCTTCGCCAACTTGCATTACACTAAAGTAAATGCACATGGTGTCGTTGTGCGCGTAGTTCTTCTCTATTGTGCACGTGCTCATTGCCCAACCGTACTTTCGTTCGTGTTCGGCGTTGCTCACTTCACACACGCCAACGATGATGGTTGCGAGCGCAATCAGCGACAGCACGCCGCCACACCACGTCAGTGGCCGCCGGCGCATATTCTCTTCGAGCGCTCGTCGGCCGTCTCTGGCGCGCATTTCGCTCTTTGAGTATTTTGAGCGTTGTTTCATCGGAACATTGGTGGTGTAGTCGTCGTCGTCGTCGTCGTCGTTGAACGTGGGCACCGACGACGTGGCGGATTCTTCGACAAGAGCGCCGCTGAAAACGCTGGTAGACGCCGACGACGCTTGCATCATTTTTATAGACGCACTTTACACGCACATAAAATAGCACTGTCGATGCATTCACAGTTGGAAATCGAAGAGCGTGCGATCATGCAGCACAGAGGCTGCCGTGGCTGCGGCAGATGCGTGCATCGGTCGGTGGACGACGCGGCGCAGGTATTTGGACTCGCCCATATCGCAGTCGTTGCGCACTTCAACGACAACGTCGTCTTCGCGAAAGCCGAGCCAGCGCGCCACGGGATCCGACATGAGCATCAGCGGTAGGTGCTCGACAAGATAGGCGCGCCGTTCGTCGTCGCTCGCACGTCGGTGCACGTTGACGTCCGAGTGCGCGACAACGTCGATTGCCAGCTCGTCAATGTGCCACGGCTCCAGGTACAGCACGGCCGCGTGCTCACGATTCAGCGTGATCTCGTCGACAAAGTGCTGCGCCTCGGCTTGCAGCGACTGGTGTGCGTCGGCGTGCAATATCAACACAATGAGTGTACGCTGTTCGGCCACGCTCTTGCCAAGCACTTCAACAGTTTCCGTGTCGGCCAAATGAATCATGGTTTGAATTGCTGCGCTCTTTGGCGACACGCTGCGCAAGAGCGCGTCGGGGTTGTTGAAGCGGCCGCGGCGAATGACGTCCGTGGCAAAGTCGACAAAGAGCGCGGCGACACGCACCGTGTCGGTGTGCGCGTAGAAACGAAAGAGGCCGCGGTGCGGCGTCAACACGTTGTGTTCAGAATCGATGTGCCAGCCGCGATACGTCGCCAACTGCTGCAAGCTTGTAAAAAGGCGGTGTGCGCGAGCGTCAGTAAACGTCGTCATGTCGTCGTCGTCGTCGTCGCCGAATGTGCGCGAGCGTCAGTCGTTTAATAATTGGATCGTCAATGTTTTTGGCGGGCGAAACGGATGGCTCGGCTACTTTTACGAACCGTCAGTCAAAGAGGAGGCGACGGAACGCTTTGCCGAGTTGGAACGACTGCGGTTTCGGCTCGAAATGGCGCAGGAGGACAAGGCGATCGAGTTGCGTCGCCTCGAAAAACAAACCAAGAAGCTGTGGACAAGCGATCGCAAAATGGAGGCGCGGCAGGCCGCGCGCGATCTGCGCATGGGACGCGTGGAGTACACGCGCATGGGCACGCAAAAGGCCAATTTGATTGCGATTCGTGGCAAGCTCGAGCAACTGCGTTCGGGCACGGCCGTCGAAGACAACATGGTGTTCTTTGTGCGCGCCATGGCCGAGCGAATGCGCAGCGCGCACCCCGAGCGCATGGCGCACGTTCTACAGCGCTGCGAACAGTTGCAGTCGTACGAGGCCATGACCAAGGATTTGTTGGAAGAGTACTTTGCCGAGGAGGAGCAGGCTGAGCGCGACCGCGTCGACGAAGAGATTGACGACGACCACGTTGTTGACGACGTGCTCGTCGAACTCGGACTCAAGGTGAACGTGTCGGACGCACCAGCCGTGCCCGTGCTCGACCCGTCGTTTTTGCACGGCGGCGCCGGTGCCGGCACCGGCACCGGTGGTGGTGGCGGCGGCGCTGGAGGCGCGGCATCACCGCCAACTCTGAAGACGCCGTGATTCATGTAATTTTACGTGGGGCAGCTGCTGCCGGGTGTTGCAGCAACGCTCGAAATGGAGTTGAACAACACGATAAAGGTGATAACAGCAATGTACGCCCACTCGCGTCCGTACTTGTCCGTGTCCCACGTGTCGATGCCGTAGTTCGTCAGCTTGAGCAGAATGGCAACGTGCAGACCGGCGTACACGACCCACGTCATGATCGGAATGAAGATTTCGAAGAAGCGCATCGTCGACGTGGCGCTGCTTGCGCTAAAGCCCAAGTGCAAAAACCAAACGAGGCCAATGAAGACCCAGATCAGGAACGCCACGCACCACGCTTCGGCGCGCGGCAGCTTTGTGAACTTGGAATCGGCCAATCCGATCAGCGCCTGCTCTTCAGTTGCTTCTCCCTCGCGCACACGCGTCGTTTCTTTCATGTCCGTGTTCATCGCCTCGTTCTCGGACTGCAGATAGTGCAGCGGGATCGACAGGATGGCGAGCGCCGCCACGAGGTACGTATCCTCGACTGCCGCGTAGAACGACACTTGCGCGATGATGAGCGCAAATGCGATGCCCCATATGATCCAGCGGCTCGGGCGGAAGCGACTGTCGATTTGCACAATGGTCTCAAACCACGGCGCCGACTTCTTGTTGTCGTTCATACTCATGCCCATGATTTGCCAGAGGTAGCCAATGCCCACAGTGAGCGTGGCAATGCCGCTCAGCAGCAGCGACGAAAACTGGTTCTCATGGTACGCGCCCGGCGACATGCCATAGCCAAGATCGTCGGCGCCGGCCGGCCGATAGTGTTCGCTGACGGACCACTTGAACGCGCACGGCGACGTGAACGTCATTACGATCTGGGCAATTCCCCATATGGTGTGCACGACACCGAGCACGCCGACTACCGTTCGATATGTACCACTGCTTACCATTGGCAATTTTTCTTTACGTTGTTGTCGTGTACACAAAGTCGGCTCTCAAAATATAGACTCAATACACTATCGCCACCAACCACCAAGCATACGCGCGCTGTCCCACCCACACTGACATCAGCTTTGCTGCCCCGTGGTGTTTGGCAACGACGATGCGTATTTATTATAAACACGTGCAGTGTATGGGTGTACGAACGACGACGACACAATGCTCCTTCGGCTCGTACTTGCCGTGGCGATTGCAGTTGTTGCAACGCACGAGAGTGACGGCGACGTGTTCATTGTGCACTTTCGGCGTAAACTGACGCCGTCGTTTGTGCGCCGCATCGATCAGACGCTTGGCTATCAGTGTGTCGAGTACGTGCATCCCGATGGTCTGCTGCTGTATCTCACGAACGCAACAATGACGCAGCTGCGTGCACACTACAGTGCGTCGCTGCACTCGATTGAGCGCGTCGACGAGATGGAGCGCTGTTCACCGTCGCTGACAACGTATCGCGACGATAGAGCATCGGCGCTTGCTGGGCAGACGACGCTGAACCGCGTCCTGATGAACGGATCTATTGTGTCGCCAACGTCCGAAGACGACGGCGGCGGAGCACTGTACGGCACACTGCGGGTACTTTTGCACAATGGAGCGTTTTCAGTGTCGCCCGCGAGCGCGTGGCACACGCTGGTGCGCGACGCCATCGAGACGCTCGATGAGAGCTATCAAGTTGTGGTCGTGTCGTCGCAGTCGCCCGAGCTCGTGCACATTGACAACGTGCTCATTGACGAGTTCTCTGCCGTCGCGGCGCTGCTCATCGCGACGGTGTCGTGCGTGTGCTACGTCGAGCCCGTGCACGCCGTGCAACTTGTCAATCTGTGGTCGTCGTCAACGGCGCAGCTGCCGTCGGCCATTTCGCACTCGAACATCAATGTGGCCGACGCGTGCAGCGACGCCACGTGCCGGCCGCTGTGGGCCGCAGGCGTTCGCGGCTCGGGTCAGCTCGTCGCCGTGTCGGATACAGGCATGACGACGTCGGCGTGTCACTTTTACGACGCATCCGGCGCTTCGGTGCCCGTGTCGTCGTCGTCGAGCGTCATTCCGGCAGATAGTGGTCATCGAACGGTGCGCTCGTATTGGACGGGCAGCGGAGGCGATGCGCTCGACGCTGACGGGCACGGCTCACACGTTGTGGGCATTCTGCTTGGCAGCGCCGATCCCGTCAATGCGCCCGCCGACTCGCCGAGCGCGCTCGACGCACGCGACTTTGACGGCGTGGCGCCCGACGCGCGCATCGTCATGATCGATGCGCAATCGGGCTCGGGCGGTCTGTCGATACCGTCGCCGTACGACACGGAGCTGCTGCGCTACGCGTACGATGCGGGCGCGCGCATTCACTCGGGGTCGTGGGGCATTGGCGACTGGGTGTATTCGGACGAAGACCGGCGCGTCGACTCGTTCTGTTGGACGCACCGCTCATTTTTGGCCGTGTTCGCCGCGGGCAACTCGGGCGGCGACCGTGGCCCAGCGTCGATACTGTCGCCAGCGCTCGCCAAGAACGCGCTGGCCGTGGGCGCGGCGATGAACGGCTTCTCGGCGAACGACGTGGCGTCGGGTTCGACGCCGTCGTCGCCCGTTGACGCGTACGCGTTCGACTGGCTCGCTGACTTTTCGAGCCGTGGCGGCGCCGCCATGACGGTGCCGTGGCTCAAACCCGACGTCGTCGGTGCCGGTGGCCGCTACGTGTGGAGCGCGTCGTCGACGTCGCCGTCGTCGTGCTCGAACGTCGCGTCGACGGTCATTGGTCTTGCCGGCACGTCCATGGCGGCGCCGCACGTGGCTGGCGCCGCAGCTCTTATGCGCCAATACTTCATGGACACGTCGCTGAACGCGTACTCGCCGACGCAGTTCGAGCCCATGGCGTCGCTGCTCAAGTGTCTGCTGGCATCGTCGTCGACGCCGTTGCGCGGCATCTTTCCGCAAATCGGCTGGCCGCTGCTGCCACTAGCAACGACGTACGCGCCGTATGGGCGCGGCTACTTCGAAGGACACGGACACATTGGCATTGCGCGCGTTCTGCCGCTGGCGCCCACGAACGCGACGGCCATGCTCGTGTTGGCGAACGAGGCGCAGCGCGCAATGTCGCGCTCGAATCAAGTGCATCGCTACTGTGTGGCAATTGAGCCGGCGTCGCCGTCGTCTCCCGTCGCCATTGTCGTGGCGCTCGCGTACACGGACTACCCCAGTGGCGTGGTGTCGACGCCGGCGCTCGTCAATGACCTCGACTTGCGCGTGTACGTTGACGACGCGCTTGTGTTGAGCGCGCACCCAAACGGCCTGACAACGCGCGACGGTCGTTCGCCGCTCGAAGTTGTGCACGTCGCCACGACGACGGGACGCGTGCGCGTCGAGGTGTGGTCGCACGCCATCAACTTTGACATTCAGTCGTACTCGCTGAGCATCGTGGCGCTGCAGCCGTCGACGCGCATTCGTGTCAACGGCAAGACGAGCGCGTCGCCCGACGACATTGAATACGACGAGACGCTCGCTGGCTCGTGTGTCGAGTGCGCCGCTGGCACGACGTACGTGCACGAGTGCATTGAGTGCGGCAATGGACGCGTCGAAGGCGCCGAAGAGTGCGATTCGGCGACGCAGCCGTGCTGTGACGCGGCGACGTGCACACTGTACACGGACAACCGCGACTGTGTTGCGCCCATTGTCGAAGACACGTGCTTTGTGCACGGCACATGCGACGGCTCGTCGGCCGAGTGTTCGCTGACGGCGCAGAGCGTTGGTCTATCGTCACTCGTCTACACACTTGACGTTGCGACTGGCGATTGTTCTACACCGACGACGACGACGACGACAACAACAACTGCCGCTGCCACGACAACGTCAACATCGAGTGGTGCAACGACAATTGCTAGTCCGAGTACAACGACGACGACGACGACGACAGCGCCAACGATAACGACAATGCCTCCGCCAACGCCGAGTCCGACTGCGGCTGTGTGTTCGCGAAGCGTCGATTCGATCATGCATGCGCTGCCCGGCGCGTACGTGCACGGCGCCGACGCAGTGTGTTGTCGCACGTTTGCGGATATTCGCGACCACTATCTAGACGGAAGTGGCGGCGCACTCGACCCGCAATTCGAGCGACTGGCGCGCCAGCTCGTCGCTGCCATTGTGAACTTTCGCCGCGGCGTGCCGGCGACGGCGCCGCAGCTCTTTCGCATTGACGAGGCGCAAACGCTGCTCGAGTCGCACTGCAACGCCGGCTTTGCGTTGCCCACCGCGTCGTCGGTGCGCCGCGCCGCGCACGAACTCGTCGACATGTTGGACGAGTACAACGAGGGCACGTGCGTTGGCGACGACATTATTGAGCGGCCCGTGCAAACGTGTGTTGCCGAGCAGGCGCGTGCGTCTGCCATGTACTGTGAGGCGGCGGGAACGTACGATTTTACAAACGACGTGTGTCAGTGCGACGCGTCACACCACTCATCCGAGGTGACGTGCGATGCGCTGCACTGCTCGGCACACGGCGCCAGCGCGCGCGACGACAACGGCGCGTTGCGCTGCGCGTGTCTGCCCGGTTGGTCGGGCACCCAGTGCTCGTCGTGCGACCTCAACCCGCCAGAGTTGAGGGAGTTGCAATATCTGTGCATTGGGCTCGACGCTCAGCGCGTACCCATTCATTACGCGCACTACACGCACGTGCTCATGTTGGTTGCATCAGACACGGTGGCTGCACGACTGAGCGGCAGCTACTATCAGAGCGGCGGCGGCGGCCAAACGAAGCCCGCCGACCTTACGCCCGGCACGGGCTCGCACGACTGCTGGTGTCTGACGTCGGCCACATCCATTACGCCTGGCGACTATGCGTCACACGCCGACGCACTCAACGCTGCCACGGACTACTGGACGCTGCGCGACGCCCTGTACGCGCTGGCCGCGCCATTTCTCCAATCCGGTTCAACCATTGTCGACCCGCCGGCACCGCCGGGCGCAACACCGCCCAGTCCGACGCCGAACAGCGGTGCGCGTCTTGATGCGCGCGCCGTCAGCACAACAGCGCTGGCACTGTTACTTTGGGTATGCGCAACAAGAGCACTTGGTGAGTAAATATCATTTGCAGTAATGAACCGGTTGACATGCACTCACATGTCAACATGCCACCACCACCACCACCACAAGCACGCGTAATCATCGCCGTACCACACGGCCAATTCCTCGGTCGCGCGTACGACTGGCAATCGCTGCACGCCTCACACAAACTCTCGTCGCTACTCGAAACCATGACGCACAACATTGAAGTCATCGTCATCAACGGCGACATTCACCACGAACACTGCAACCTCCTTCACCACGGCCAATGCATCTCCTCGCCATCCTTTCGCACCCAACTACGCAACCTCCTCTCCACCACCACCACCCACACCCCCACCACCACCCAACCCCACGGGGGTGTGGGGGGGCGGTTGCGCCCCCCCACGTAT
>Ga0307379_10012658_pt1 | contig 10989 bp, 11 predicted proteins | sample UN2MG_FD_202237 | JGI IMG/M metagenome (GOLD analysis project Ga0307379, IMG submission 202237) | Soil microbial communities from Risofladan, Vaasa, Finland - UN-2 | ecosystem: Environmental > Terrestrial > Soil > Coastal area > Acid sulfate soil | place: Finland: Risofladan, Vaasa | collected... | reverse complement strand
AGATTATTTCTTCATCTTTAACTGCATCTTTTATGGTAGAGATAACCGGGTTGAATCTCTCGATATGCCCTATCATAAGTTTCACTCTATTTTGCTGACAACTGTTTATAAGCTCTTTAGCATTAGGTACTGTATCAGCGATTGGTTTCTCCACCAATATATTTACTCCGGCATTAGCAAAATCCACGGCAACCTTTTTATGTATTGAAGTGGGAATGGCTATGCTTACCGCATCCAGGTTCTCTTTAAGTAGCTCCCGGTAATCGCTGAAAGCTCTTACCTTGAGTTTTTGGGCGATATTCTGAGCTAATTCTTCCTCAATATCGCAGACTGCAACCAGTTCTACGCCGGGGAGTTCAGAGTATACCCGGGCGTGGTTTTTACCCATGCCTCCTACCCCAATAACGGCAGCTCTTAATGTTTTTCGCAATATAACGCCTCCTAATCTTACCTTCCCTATCGTCTTTCCTTTCTATCCCTTTAGAGTGCGAGTTAAGCTGGTAACTCCAGCTTCCTGCTATCAAGAAAATCTACCCCAGACCGTTTACACGACACAACTTATCTCGTTGTCATCACCGACAACGATAAACCCTCTATATGAGTATATCCTCAATCCGGGCTTAATCTTCGGAGTCTCAAACTCTCTGCCGAGTGCCAGATAGACAGAGAGCAAAGGAAGATTTAACCCGGCAGCAGTGGCTAAGTAGCAGGTGGCTGGCAAGCGCGGATTGATTTCAAGCATTTTGGGCTTTGAATTCTCATCAAGCTTAAAATCAATGTTCACCGCATAACTCAGTTTAAGTTTTTCGGCAACATATTTAGCAGTAGCAAATAGCCTTTGGTCTGTAACTAGTTCCCCCCGGCTTATTCCACTTAGCTCAACCTCACCATTGTCGCGGACTATCCCTGAGATTACCTTGTTTGTCCTGGGGTCAATAAGGAGGTCAACGCCGTATTCTTTTCCAGGCAGATATTGAGTAAGAATAAGATTTTCTATTACTCTACCTTTTAGTGTTTCCATCAAAATGCTTTTGTTGGTAAATGTTGAATCAGGCTTCACATTCATATACAGGTCAAAAAGGTTGCTTTCATTATCTATCACTCTTAGACCTATACTTCCATGACTCGAGAAAGGTTTTATGACTACTCTGTTCCGAGGGAAACCAAGTTCCTTGATTTTGCTTTCCAGGTCTTCCCAATCAGCAGGTATTCTGAATTCGGGAACGAAATCTTCCCCGGAGAAAAGGGAATATAACTTTGAACAGTCACCAGCAATACTTATGGCAGCATAGTCTGAGATACAGACTTTACATCCGCTTGCAGCGAACGACTTCATGTTTTTGGCAAGAGGACCGAGTTCAGGGTCAGCCAGAGGCAGAATTACATCAATTCTCTCTTTTTCAACGACCCTAAGCACCTCATCAATATAGTGCTCACTTGTTCCAGGAGGGACCTGATAAAAGCCGTCAATCAGGTACCTGGCAGGGACATCCTCTTTCATGTCGGTGCCTACTATCCTTATGCTGCTATCCTGCCTTAAGCTTTTAATTATTGAAGGGCCCCCAGGACATCCTGCTGCTGTAAATAAGAGATTTATCCGGTCACTCAAGATAGTCGCCTTCTTTGAGACGGAGTCTATTTAGTACATCATTATTTCGCACTTTCTGTATTACCAGAATGTTATAGCCAGTGGAAACCCTGCATACCGCCCCATTTCCCACAGACAGTATCCTGCCTGGTTTGAAGTGTGGTTTATTATCAATGTCGATGTCTGCTTTCTTGATAATAATCTTTTCGCCCTTCAAGTAACTCACCCCTTTTAATGTGAACATGCTTTTCGCTGACAGTTAAATCCATTTCATAATTATAATAAGTAATTTTCTCAAGTGATTCCCACGTAAAAGTTCGAGTGAAATTATTTCTCTCCAAGAATCTCTGCATGCCGTGATTAAAGTTTGCCGTACATGTTGTAGCTTTCTTAATATTATTCTCTTTGGCATACTCTATGAATTTCTTGAAAAGTAATGTACCAATACCCAAATTCCGATATTTCGCTAGAACGCAAATTTTACTCATTCTTAGTTCATCAGGTGATTTCAGGTAACTTATCATAAAACCTATCAATTTATCGTTATCGAATGCTAAGTAGCTGGAATCCCATTTTCGGGGCAATTCTTTAAGCACATGTTCTTTCCCCCAATAATCATAAGTATGACCGTCTAACTCTCTTTTGTATTTATTTAATTGCAATATTTGCTCTAAGTTATTCTCACATATATTCCGTGCTAATTTTACTAGTTTCACAACCATAAATATTCGCCCCTATTATGTTATTATCCAAGCTATGATGTTTCTCTCTTTACTTTATGCAGATACAAAGTGAAATCATTATCCTTGTAGTCACAGCGAATAATGTATCTATTTGTGTACCTCTCGGCTAAGTTCGCTGCGTCAGCTATTTTGACATAGTGCGATTTCGGATTCTTGTAGTGTGCCTCAGGCTTGAGGAAGTTCACGGAAACGCCCATCTTTGATATCCTAAACATCTCATCAAGTATCAATCCCGTACGCTCATCCCAATCATCAAGCTCTACATTAAACAGTCCTGAGGCGATAACATAATCAAGTTCATCAGGCTGAAAGTCATTTTCCAGAATATCAGTACAGGAAAGCTTCAGCTCTGGGTGGGCTTCCCTGGCTTGACGAATTACATCCGGGTGCAAATCAATGCCGACGTAGTCTTTTAATTGTACGCCCCTTTCAACTAACCAGTAGTAGAACTCCCCGAAACCACAGCCAACATCCAAAATGGTTTTGTCATTCAGGTCATCAATTTCGGCTAGAGTTCGGAACCTTAATAACTGGGATGCCCGGCTCGGCCATAATACAGGTAACTCACCCTTCGGTGTATTGCCCAGAAACAGTTCGTCAAAGTGTTTAAGCGTTCTATCACGAAATTTATTCACTTTACTACCCCTTTCTCTGCTGCTCGTAAAATTTCAGTAATATACGACAATTCCTTCAGTGTCATATTGGAAGATACAGGTAAGGTAACTATTCTATCATGCATTTCCTTGTAGTTTATACACTGGTCTATTGACTTACAATTCTTGAACATATCATCTTTGTCAAATCTTGTTTGGAGGTGGAATCTGTGGGATTTTGTCAGGTGCTTGGCATCGATTCCCCTGGACATCAGGTACTTAATTAGCTTCTTGCTTTCTATTTTTGAGAGTAAATAGTACTTGGAATAAACTGACTCCGAAGCCTTCTCAACTTTCTGCGGAAAAAAATTCTCTGGTAACAACGCAGTTAAGTATTCAGCATTCGCCGCTCTTCTTCTGTTCCTAATATCAATATCACTGAGCTGTCTTCTGATTACTGATGCCTGGATATTTGAAGGCCTGTGCAGGACATCTTTCTTCTGAAAGTAACTACTGACTTCAATATCCACATTAGCATCTTGAAAATTCCTCAAGAATTTCCAGTAATATATCATATCAAATACAGGGTTACCCCTCCTAGATTCGAGAAAGTCCCTCTTAAGTCTAAAATAAAGTAGTCCCCTTGGAATATCTGGAAGCTTTTCCTGGTATTTCCTGATTTCTTCCAAGATACTTTTATTATCGCTGCATATCATCCCACCACCGCATAACCAGGCATTCTTGGAAAAGCTAAAGCAAGAATAATCACCAAAATTTCCAACCTTCGTTCCTTCATAGCTTGAGCCGAGAGCCTGGGCACAGTCCTCAATTAACAGGATGTTTCTTTTACTGGTAATTTCCTTTATTGCTCTCAGGTTACACGGGTTGCCTCCTAAATGAACCAGGTATACCGCCCTGGTATTTTCATCGATGGCTGATTCCAGAGAGTTTACATCGAGATTAAATGTTTCCGGGTTAACATCAGCAAATTTAAGAGGAACATTATTGGCTATAATAGGAGCAAGCGCCATCCGGCAGGTGAGCGGGCTGGTGACAACATTCCCCTTTATGTCTAAAAACTTGAAGAGTAAATAGATTGCAATTTTGCCGGATGCGGTGAACAGGCAACTCTTACTCCCTCCCAGCCAGTCGGCGAAATAAGATTCCAGTTCACGGGTTGAGCACCTGGGATTAAAAAAGGCGGCGAAGTCGCCCGGTTTGACATCCGGCCTGTTGACTGGTATGGTCCTTATCCTGGTTGGGCTAGAATCCATGCTATTACCTCGAAGACTTTCCTTACTTTCTACCACCTATCGTAGGCGTCTTCCCTTTTTTCATACCACCAAGAGGGATGGGTGAGGCATTGTATTTTAGGGTACTTGCCCAAGAGACTGCATAGGCATCCCTCCTGCCATCCACCCCGGCTATCGGAAATATATTTCATATCCTTGGTAAATTTAGGACTATAAGCATAGTTCTCTATTCCCAGCTCCCCAGCGTTAAAACCAAAGTAATCAGGTACTGGAAGGGTCCAGAAAGCATGAAGAGAAGCAGATACTATTTCAATATTAAGCATAGCCTCCAGCAGCTCCTTATCCTTCTTAAATACAGAGGCTAAATTTTCTCCAAATGAGCCTATAAATGGAATGCCGTCAAAGTGTAAGCCTATCTCGTGCCCCATAGTAAGCAGTTTTTTGAATGTTTTGTAGTTGCGGTAGCTCAGCGGATTGTAGTAGCTTGAGTGCGTCCGTAGAAAGTATGTGGCGGTAGCACCACACTCATGCTCTACACGTGCCATTGTCTCTACATTGGCTGAGTAGTCAACGTCGTGGCGCAATATAATTACCCGCTCCATAGACGGGTCATAATTCTTAAAGGAGGTTAAGGCATAACCAAGCCTGGAAGCTTCAACCAATATCTCCTTCCAGTGAGAATATTTAAAACTGCATTCCATTTTCAAGCTACCTCTACTTAGTATCAGGCCAGGTTAATGGTGCTCTTCACCCATAGTTCCCAGTCCGATAACACCAGCTCTTACTTAACTACCTACCTAAAACACACTTCACCTATTTTGCCTCTAAGGTCTATTTCGTGCTCAAATACAGTTTCTTATCCCCGATACGGATGAATGCTTTTTCAAAAGGGAGAAAGTCCAACGCGCGTACAAAATTGTAAAAGCGCTGTGGCTCCCACGACAAATCAGCCTCTTTATTACTGAGAGAGCTTCTAGGGTAATAATACTTTCCAGTACCCTGAGGTGTAGCGGAAATATTTCCGCTGACAATTCTTGGCAAGGTCTCTACAAATAGGTCAAAGGCTACATCCTGAGCCCGATTATATAGCTCTTTGGCAGTCATATCAGGGTCTATATTGAACCAGGCAACCTTGATTATGGAGCCAGTATCTATACCCTCGTCTATGTAATGTATAGTGATTCCATATTTTGACTCATTGTTTATTATGGCGTGCGAAAACGAATTGCAACCTCTGTAATCTGGTAGAGGGGCCATATGCAGATTAATAGCTCCCATTTTAGGAATCTGAATGATATCCCTTTTCAGAATCTTATCAAACAGGACTGAGAGGATTAGGTCAAGTTCCAACTCTTTCAAGTCGTTTAGCTCTAATATCCTGAGGCCAAGCTCCTCGGCTACATCTATAACTTCGGGAGGCTCCCACCATCCTGAACTGCCTTTGGGCCGGGTTACAACCCCACAAATCTCAAATTCTTTCCACTCAGCCAGATGCCTCAGGCATCTAACACCCAAGGGTCTAGAACCCAGGAAAGCGACTCTTATCTTCATTACAGGCTATCCTTTCTATTCATTACATTATCACCCAGTGAAATACTGTTCCCCAAAACGACGCCGTCTTCTACCTGAACATTATTGCCGAGATTTAAGCCTTTTCTGGCTTTCATTTCTAAACTACCCTATTCTTTTTTGATCTGGACTTTCTTTCTGCCAGTATATTTACAATCCTCCCGGCTGTTCCCCCATCCCAAAGTTCCGGGCAACTTCCCCTTTTGCCTTTGCTATCAAGGATTTTATATGCCTCTTCTATTAGTTTCTGGTTGTTACTACCTACCAGGGTATTAGTCCCCTGTTTATGAGTTATAGCCCACACCGGGGAGTTCAGCAGGGTTAAGCAGGGAACATCCAATGCCGTTGTCTCCACCTGCATTCCACCAGAATCGGTTATAACCAGCTTGGAACACATCTCCAGTTTGAGAAAATCGAGGTAACCAAGGGGTTTAATAAAGGAAATGTTATTACTGGTAAGGAAATTTTGAAGTCCAAATTTTTCAATATTCCCCCTTGTTCTGGGGTGGACGGGAAACACCACTGGAATTTGGTGAGAAATGCTATCTATGGCGGTCAGAATGTTAGTTAAACTTTCCTTGCCATCCACATTACCGGGGCGATGTAAGGTAAGTAAAGCATAGCTCTGCTCTTTTAAACCCAGCCGAGGCAGAATGTTGGCTCTCTCGGCTACCTCCCTGTTATAAAGGAGATTATCTACCATGATATTGCCAACACGGAATATTTTACTGCTGGAGATGTTTTCCTTCTTTAAGTTATCGTCATCATAGCTGGATGTGGTAAAGAGATAATCAGAAATATGGTCGGTGAGGGTGCGGTTTATTTCCTCAGGCATGTCCCGGTCATAGGAACGCAAACCAGCCTCAACATGGGCTACCGGAATGTGAAGCTTGACCGCAGCCAGAGCTGCCGCCAGCGTAGAGTTAACATCACCAACCACAACGACCAGGCCAGGCTTCTCTTTGAAGAGGACTTTTTCAAATTCTATCATTATCTTCCCCGTCTGCTCGGCATGAGTTCCTGAGCCGACGCCGAGGTAGATATCGGGCTGAGGAAGCTTCAGGTCCTGGAAGAAGACCTGGGACATTTCATAATCGTAATGCTGACCAGTATGGATGAGGATAGGCTCAATAGGATTTGTCTCTGAAGAAGCATTATGCTTCCCTATCGCCCGTATTAAGGGAGCGATTTTCATAAAATTAGGTCTGGCTCCACAAACAAGAGCTACTTTCATCACTGAGTTCCCACTTGTTGTTGGCAAAAAACTTTAATTAGTCCCACCATTTCCTCAATCTGCTGGTCTTCAAGTTCAGGATACATCGGCAGCGACAGGAGTTCCTCCTGAGCACGCTCACTTTGAGGAAAGTCACCCGGTTTATAATTTAAGGGTTTATATACTTCCTGAAGGTGCAAGGAGAGCGGATAATAGATAGCGGTGGCAATGCCTTGAGAGCCCAGAAATTCCTTCAGCTTATCCCGCCTTAACCTTGAGTTGAGACGAATGGTGTAATAGTTAAAGATATGGGAACTATAAGGGGCTACATAGGGTGGCTCAATTTCATCTATTCGTTCCAGAAGCTGGCAATAAACCGAGGCCTTTTGACGCCTCAGTTCAATCCACTCATTAAGATGCCTGAGTTTAACCCGAAGTATGGCTGCCTGGAGGGAATCAAGGCGGCTATTGAACCCGGGGATGAGGTGATAATACTTCTCCTTACAACCATGGTTGCTAAGCATTTTGGCTCTTTCAGCAACGTCAGGGGCATTAGTTATCACCATTCCTCCATCCCCGTAGGCACCCAGCACCTTGCTGGGGAAAAAGCTGAGACAGCCAGCGTCTCCTAAGGAACCAACCTTTCGGCCTCTATATTCCGCTCCAAGAGCCTGGGCACAGTCCTCAATAACTTTAAGATTATATTTTTGAGCAAGTTCCAGAACAGGGCTCATATCCGCAGGCTGACCGTAAAGATGAACAGGGAGGATGGCCTTGGTTTTATTGTTGATTTTTGACTCCAACTTTGCCGGGTCAATATTATAAGTTTTCGGGTCTATATCAGTAAATACAGGGGTAGCGCCACACTTAGCTATAGTTTCAGCAGTGGCGATGAAGGTAAAGGGGGTGGTGATAACCTCATCGCCGGGCTTAATGCCACAGGCGAGGAGAGCCAGTTGCAGGGCATCGGTGCCTGAGGCAACGCCTGCGGCATATTTTGTGCCGCAGTAGGCAGCTACCTCTGACTCAAAAGCCTCTACCTCAGAGCCTAAGATAAACTGCCCGCTGTGAATAACTTCTTGAATGGCTTCGTTTATCTCATCTTCTATTGGCTTATACTGGGCTTTCAGGTCAACTAATGGAATATTCACTGGCTAATCCTCTCTACTTTTTCTTTTTCCCCACTTCCTTGTTTGGTATACTCTTTGCCACATTGGGCACATCTTATTTTATTACTTCCTGCGAATTCCAGCCTTACCCCACACTCACAAACCCAGCCTTGAAGCTGTGCCGCATTTCCATAGGCCAGAGCATAATCAGGAACATTCCTGGTAATAACAGAGCCAGCACCAATAAAGGCATATCTACCGATGTTATTGCCACAGATAATAGTTGTATTGGCACCGATGGTGGCTCCTTTTCTGACCAAGATAGGTTTGAATTCGTGCTTACGAGAAATCGCACTCCTTGGGTTAATCACATTGGTAAATACGCAGGAGGGCCCGCAAAACACGTCCTCTTCTAAAGTTGCCCCTTCAAAAACAGAGACATTGTTCTCAATTTTAACGTTGTCGCCTATCTTTACTCCCTTCCCAATAAAGACATTCTGTCCGATAACACAATTCTTGCCAATAACTACGTCAGGCATTATGTGTGAAAAGTGCCATATTTTTGTCCCTCGACCAATTTGACAAGGCTCGTCCACAAGGCTTGTCTCGTGAACAAAGAAGCCTGCCTCTTCCTTACCAAGGAGGATAACCTTACCATTTTCCTCCAGCGACCTCTGGCAAGAAGCGAGAATCTCTAAGACCTGGAGTCCTTTACGCCCATCTACTTTTGGCTGGCTCCGGGTCTCAAGGCACTTAATGAAATCCTGACATTCCAGTTTTAATGGCTCTTCCGAAGAAACCTTGACCACCTCGGCTTCTTTAGGATGGGGGACTGGCTTTCTCTCAACCCACTCTATCTCATGACTGTAGAGGAGGAGTTTATCTTTGGGATTGGTATCGTTAAATTCTGCCATCTTCTTGTCGCCCACAACAATAAGCTTCTGCTCTTTATATGGATGAAGCCAGTTTACAAAGATATGGGCTTTTGTGCCATCCTTGAAGCTCATGGTAGTCAGGGTAACATCAGCTATATCTTGATGAAGATAATAACCACCGTGGGCAGAAATTTCTTGAGGCGTCTCATTGAGAAGCAGCAGAATGACTGATATATCATGAGGAGCAAAGCTCCACAGAATATTCTCCTCAGTGCGAAACTTGCCCAGGTTAAGTCTATTGGAGTAGATATATTGGAGCTTCCCTATTTCCCCTTTATCCACCAGCTCTTTGAGCTTTACTACTGCCGGATGATATTCTAATAGATGACCCACCATCAGGATTTTATCTTTCTCCTCGGCAAGTTCAACAAGCTCTTTTCCCTCTCCGACATTTAGGGCAAGAGGCTTCTCCACAAAGACATCTTTACCAGCAAGCAATGCTTCCTTTGCCATAGAGTAATGGAGGGCGGCTGGGGTGGCGATAACTACCCCCTTTATCCCTTCACTATGAAGAATACGAGAATATTCGCTCTCGGTATTTACCTCAGGATAGTTAGAGGCAAGCTGTGTCAGTACCCTGGAGTCAGCATCACAGATAGTATGCAGGGCACTGAGCTGAGCGAAGTTTCGCACCAAATTTTTACCCCAGTAGCCACCACCAACTACGGCTATATTTCTGTTCATTGCCTGCCTCTCATAATGCCCTGTAATAGAACCCCCTCTCCACCACCTCTTTCTCATTAAAAAACCCGCGCACATCTATCAATACGGGGGCATTGTTCATAATATCTTTTAATTTCCCCAGAGTTATCCCTTTAAAGGCATCGTGTACTACGGTTAATACTAAGCAATCTATATTTTCTACCTGTTCAAGATTTCTTATGGCTTTGACTCCAAATTCATCTTCAATATTATTTAACAAAGGGTCGTAGCCCAAGATTTCAACTCCATACTCTTCAAGTTCTTTTATTATATCTTTTACCGGTGACTCTCTGGTATCAGCTACATTCTCTTTGTAGGTCAAGCCCATTATCAGCACTCTGGAGCCTCTGATTACCTTACCTACATCATTGAGGGCTTTTATGGTCATCTGGGCGATATGTCTGGGCATGTAATCATTGATAGCTCTGCCAGCCAGAATTACCTGAGGGTGGTAACCAAGCTCCTTAGCTTTATATACCAGGTAGTAAGGGTCAACCGGGATACAGTGTCCACCAACCAGGCCAGGGGAATAACGATGGAAGTTCCATTTAGTAGCAGCGGCATCCAGGACATCTTTAGTAGTTAAGCCCATACGCTCAAAAATGAGACGCAATTCATTAACCAGAGCAATATTCAGGTCTCTCTGTATATTTTCTATAACCTTGGCTGCCTCGGCAGTCTTTATATCCTTTGCCTTGAAAACTTCAGGGCATATCCTGCCGTATAATTCAGCCACGAGCTCGGTAGTGTCTTTATCCATACCGCTGACTACTTTAGTAACCCTGCCTATGGTATGTTCCTCATCGCCAGGATTTATTCTTTCTGGCGAATAAGCTATTTTGAAATCCTGGCCACACTTAAGCCCGGATTCCTCCAGAATTGGCTTCACTACACCCTCGGTAACACCGGGATAGACAGTAGATTCCAGGACTACAGTGCCGCCTGCCTTCATATTCTGGCTGACAATCTTTGAAGCGTTTTCAATATGGGATAAGTCTGGCTCCTTCGATTTGGTTACTGGAGTAGGAACCGTAATTATTATGAAATCAGCCTGCTTTATCCGGTGAGGGTCACCAGTAATAGTGAGGTTTTGATTATTATTATGGAGACGTAGCTCTTTTACCAGCTTAATGTTAGTATCAAAGCCGATTACTTTGAAGTGACTCGAAAAGGCTTCAGCCAGAGGTAGCCCAACATAGCCAAGCCCGACGATACAGATGGTCGCTTCTGTTAATCTATTTTGCATTCCTGGTTCTTCTTATTGTCTCCCTCAACCCATCTTTC
>Ga0307379_10012657_pt1 | contig 10989 bp, 9 predicted proteins | sample UN2MG_FD_202237 | JGI IMG/M metagenome (GOLD analysis project Ga0307379, IMG submission 202237) | Soil microbial communities from Risofladan, Vaasa, Finland - UN-2 | ecosystem: Environmental > Terrestrial > Soil > Coastal area > Acid sulfate soil | place: Finland: Risofladan, Vaasa | collected... | reverse complement strand
CGACGAAAAGAACGTGTAGCGGTCGCCCCACGCCCTGTTTCTGCAGGCCTTGCACTGCGGCGACCAAATCCCCCGGACGCTTTTTGCGAATAAGCTTGCCCAGAAAAAGGAAACAAAAAGCCTCGTCTGGAATGCGCCACTGTCTGCGCAGCGCCAGCCGCATGGGTCTGAGTTGATATGCCTGCGAGGCAAACCGAATATTGTCCACACAGTATGGCGCAGGCACCAACCGGTCATTCGGGATTCCTTGCGCCAGGTAGAATTGACGATTGGCCTCACCGATATACAAAAAACGGTCCACACGAGCGAGAAGACGCCGGAGCGCAGCACGCTTCATTCCTTGCACTAAGCCTTGGCCGCTGCTTCGAAGGTTGGTCTCGCCCCTAAGCCAAACCTCGATGCCCGCGCGCCGCGCTTCCCAAACCGCTTGCCAATAAGCTGCGACCTGCCAGCCCTGTACCCATAGAGTACGGACGCCCTGGCCTCTTAAAAAGTCGCCGAAGCCAGGCTTAAGTTTCAGCCATGAAAACGAATCCTGAACCCGGCCCAAGCGGGCGTCGATGAATTTATGGTCGTAGCCAGTCAGCAAATCGATGTCCCATGCGATTGCCCGGCCGAATCCCGGATCAAAGCGATCCTGGAGACCCAGATCGCTCATGTAGAATACCCGGAAGGGCATCTTGCCGCGTGCTGAGAGAGCCTTCCAAAGCGGCACTTGGTATTGGATAGGGTGCGTTGTGAGTACCGCCAACACGTTTCAAAATTATCCGACGGCGGGTTGATGCCGAAGGGAAACGGTTGGGCTAGATGCTAGGCTCGATAGCCGTCTCTGCAGTGCGCGTTCAGCAAAGATTGGCATTGCACACAACGCTCCTAACGCGGTTCCAATCAATATCAATACAAAAATATCGCTAAAGACCTGGGTTGCCACAGAAAATGTCAGAATATTGGCCACCAGGAAACTGGCTAACCCACCGCAAATCCGACTCAAACCTCTAGAGCGGGTGTTAACAAAGTTGAGAATATACCACACGAGGCGGAAAAGCGCCCAACCCAACCAAGTAACAATAATAAAACCAGGAGCGCCTAATTCTAACCAAATCTTTCCTAGACCGCCCTCCGCAGCCCCCTCCCCCTTTGCACCAAACAGCTGGGCTCCTTGACTTCCCGCTCCTAATCCAGCGCCCAAAAGCCCATATTTTGCGTAGGCCCAACTAACAGGGGCTATCCCAAACGCAGCAAATCTTTCCGGCAGGTCCCAGCCTAAGACGGATTGTGTACGGGCAACATATTCGTCGTATTGTTCGTTACCGGGACCCAACCGTACGGCATTCTCTGTTTGGGTATTTGGAACCCAGAGTGCAAATATAAGATAGCCCAGTATCCCTACTAGCCCAGATAGGATTGCAAGCCTGGTAGCACCGCGCCCAAAATAAAGGAGAAACATCCCATATGTTGAGGCAAAAATAATGATCTCAACTAAAAACTTTCGTCGACCGGTGAGCATACCTAAGCCAATTGTTACAAGGACGAAAATTGCTGCGCCGAGCCACTTGCCCGTGGTCATATGCCGATTGGCCATTAGGATGGCAAAGAAACATACACATGTACCCGCATGCCAAGCGGCTACCTCCGAGGATCGAAACAGCCCAGAATAAGCCGTGAGGATTGCGCCGGAGTAGCGATCGAAAATGATCAGGCCCGGCCCTACTTCCCCCAGAATCGCCCAATCGTATCCAACAAATTGTATGAACACGGTGCTGAGACAGAGAACAACACAAACGACATACACCCGAAAGAAATTGGTTAGGTAATTTTCGGGGCTACGGATGAGGGTTTGATAAACGAAACTGAGGGCGACAAACGGCGTCAGGTAAGCTGACATTCCGATCAATGGGATGATGACACTCCCGAAGCGAGAAAACGAATTAATCGCTTGAAGTATGATTATTCCTACATACAAACCGAACGGAACACTCAAAAAGCGGCGCCAGCCGCGGATTTGACTCGGCCATAAAGGAATTCCGGACATTGCGGCTGTCAGGATCGCCACGCCAAGCACCAGACCGACCAGCAAAATAAAGATAACCGGCTCGCCTGGCGTCAGCTTGCGGAGCGGATCCTGCAATAGAGCTATAGGTATCGCAACAAATAGTCCGCGACGCCAATCGGCGAACGTCGCAACAATCGCCAGCAGAAGGAGAACTCCCGTAATAACTACCGCGTCCATCAGATTACTGGGCAGCTCTCTCGGGTAAGTAGCGTGGCCCTCTATAGGCGAGAGCTAAAGCCCATATCACGCCTAAGAGTTCGGCCAGGAGGGTAGCTGGTATCCACCATGGCCGCCGAAGGTGATGACGCGTGACAACAGAACTCAAAAACCGCCGGAGCATCGCACTACAGCGATGCCATCCGACGGTTGTTCGTATCGTGCAATAATAAGCCCCAACGGCATGGCTGGGATTCCAGGTCGTGAGGTGATCGCCCATGGTCCGGGTGCCACCGCTCGGCGACTTGAGATGATGTAGGCATGCTCTTGGCTCAAAGTAGATTTGGTAGTCGTTGCTGCGGAGACGGTGCGCAAACTCGACCTCAAAATTGTAAGCCACTCGGACGAAATTTTCATCAAAGCCTCCGAGCCGTAGGGCAACTTCCTTTCGAATGGAAAAGTTGCAACCAATAAAGCTGTCCACCCACTGAGGCTCAAGCACCGCAAAGTGAAAGTGATCATCGCTAGCGAAGTCCAATCCTTCCTGCCAAGGCTGGATGATGCGACCGGCAATCAACTCTGCTCCGATCTCAGAATGGGCTGCAAGGTGAGCGGCAAGCATTCCAGGCTCTGGGACAACGTCGTCGTCGATGAACAGGACGATTTCATGACGCGCGGCAATTAGGGCTTGATTCATTGCCTTCGTTACAGATGGCATTGGAAGTCTTAGCCAGCGAATCTTGCCCTCAATGTGCCAAGTCTCAAGGATCTCCACGATGGACGGTGGGTATTCTTTTGTTTGGTCTAGCACCAAAATCTCTGTGGGAGGCGGCTCATGCGCCATGATTTGGCGGAGCGTCGCAATCAACACCTGCTGGCGGTTAAGGGTGGGTACTGCAACTGTTAGCACGACGAGTAACTCGACAGAAGAGACCAAGGAAGTCCCCGAGCGCGTGAGCAACAAATGATCACGCTTATTTCCGATGACCGATTACGCGCGCGGGGACGCCAGCCACAATGTCGTAAGGCAACACACGGCGCGTTGCCACGGCCCCAGCGCCTACGATGGCTCCGTCACCGATCTCGACGCCAGGCAAAATAATAGACCCCGCACCTATCCAAACGTCAGAGCCAATACGAACCGGCGAAGGTACGCATGCTTGCTTATCAATGCACAGACGAGCCGCTTTCCCGTGATTGTGGTCAGTAATGAAGCAGCCTGGGCCGATCAAAGCATGATCTCCAATTTCGAGCCTTAACAGCACATCAAGCTCACTCCAGGCTCCGATGAAGACGTGAGAACCAATCGTCAGTCTGGCTTCATCGGCCACCAGCTTGAGCCAGACGCCACGTTCCAGTCGAGAGCGCTCGCCAATCTCGATTCTCCATGGGCGATCTGCCCGGCTGCCCGGTTCAATAACGACCCGTCTTCCGATTTGGCTTCCACGCCAACTCCAGAGGGTGCTCCTGCCGTAGCCGCGCCAGGCACGAAGGCGTTCCGTAACGCGGTGAGTACGTCGACGCCACCCGCTCACGCTGCCTGCCCAACAACCATCAATTGATGGGCAAGCTGCCGGCAAAGTGGAGTAGCAAGAGCGACTCGGTCAAGCCTACGTAGAACAGCTATCGGAACGAGTCGATGCAGGTGTCGTATCTTGAGATGACCCGATATAAACGGCGACTCGAAGTAGCGGACGCGGACGTGCGCCAGACCTTCCCCTGCAAACGTGCGCTTAAGTTCCTGCGCGGTATAGGCATAGAAGTGGCCATCAGAATCCGCCGTGAATTGTTTCGCCTCGTGGCTTGAGGGATCTCCGATCTGATCAAAACTTGGCAAGCGATTTAGAGCGTAATGCCAGTTGGGCGTTGTGACAACGAGCCGCCCTTCTGGCCTCAAGTGCCGTCTCAGCCGTCTGATCAGCTGCTCCGGATAGACTAAATGCTCAATGATCTGATTGGCAAAAATCAAATCGAAAGTCTCGTCAAGGTCGAGGTCTAACGCATTTGCACATTTGAACCGTATATCACCGTGAGTATAACGACTTTGCGCATAATCGAGGAAGGGTTGGCGCAGATCGACGGCGACAACATCGTGCCCTCTTTCGGCGAGAAGCAACGCCAGCGTTCCTTGCGCACATCCGACATCTAGAATCTTAGAAGGAACCCTATATTCGCCCGAAATTGCGAGATAGATGTCAAGCTGGTTGTGGTACTGATGCCACATCTGCCGGGCGATGGAACGGTCCCAGATCTCTTGAACGTCATGACGGTAAAGCGCCTTTATCTCGTCGCTCCACTGTGGATCGAAGGTCGGCGGTTTCATCGAGTGTGACAGAGCAGTAGAGCAAGCCAAGCCTTGGGATAAAGCAGCCAGGCACCGAGGCTTTTTCGGTAGTAATCCATTGCCCGCTCGGGTTCAGTTCGCTGCAGGGATCTCGCAATAAAGTAATAGAACTTTGCAGCTTGCAGACGCCCCGAGACACGCGGAATTAGAGGGATTTCGCGGCCTTCTTCGAGCCCACGCGCTAACAGGCCCTCGTCCGTAAAGCCCTGACGTCGAAGCGCGGCACACTCGGTCGCCATGCGGGCCATTCGGATCTGTTGCGACCGGCGTTGTGCGCTAATCGAATTCTCGAGCAAAATCGCTTGATAGAGCACATCCGGAATAGCGAGGCACGAGCCAAGCTCCGCCAGGCGGAGCCACAGATCCAAGTCCTGGGCGACGATGAACTGCGCCCTATACCCGCCGGCGGCCTCGTAAGAGGTTCGACGAAACATGGTGGCGCCATGATGTGATGGACCCCTGATTCGACGAATATCTAGTAGTCCCTCGTGTAACTCTGCGCCGCACTGGCTAGTTTCATAAAGCGGCTCTTCTAGCGGCCCAACCACGCGCGTGCCGCATGCAACCATGACCGCTTCCGGATGCTCGATAAGAAAGCTGACTTGGCGCACCAACCGGCACGAAAATGAAAGGTCACCGACATCTTGCCGGGCGATATATTCGCCCCGAGCGGCTGCGCATCCTCCGATTAGTGCAAGAGTCAGACCCTGGTTTTCCTGGTGCAGAACTTGAACACGGGAATCACGGTTAGCGTAGCAATCCAGAATTGTTGCGCTGCCGTCAGTGGACCCGTCATTGACGATGATGAACTCGAGCGAGACACGCTCCTGTGAAAGAATGCTTTCCATGGTTTCATGCAGTCTGTCAGCGCCATTATAAACGCTCATGACCACGGAAACGTCGGGTGAGGCATTCATTGTCTGAGCATATCCAGGCGAGCTGCAAGCCGCCCCACGGTAGTCCAACCGATTGCTCGCGCGGCCATTTCGTAAACGCGAAAATCGATACCCGCGGCCCGATGGGGCAATGAGGCCTCGCGCGCGAGGCGGAACAAGCGCTCGCTTTCCTTTTTGAGGCCTGCCGCGCCACACTGCCTGGAGAGGAGGAATAACTCGCGGGAGAAGTGCTGCATTTCGTCGGCTTCGCGAGAAATGCCGGCCTTCCTGGCGTGATTGAGGATCAACTCATGCACTTGGGTGCGATCGGCAAGCTTGCGAGGATCGCCAGAGCCTCCATTGGAAAGGCGATGCCCTTCGTGTGATCTCTCGATGGAAATTAAGGCGTCACAGTAGTGAAGATTCACGCCGAAGCTCGCAAGCCGACAGTCATACTCCCAGTCTTCCTCACTGCTGAGTGGAAGCCAGGGCCCAGCCTGATCCGTCAGGCGTCGCCGGTACAGCGGCGTTGACGTTCCCCACCAGCGCGACTGAAGAAAGGAAGGAAACATCGTCACGATACGTTCCCCGGTTCGCTTCCAGGGTTGGTCGGAAGTGCCTTCTCCATATCCCTGGTGGCATGTCTTTCCGTAGGAGACGTCACAATGCGGGAACTGCATTAGCCCAGATGTTTGGGCTGCAAACTTATTCGGTAGCAAAATATCGTCCGAGTCCAGGTATTGTATGAACGAGCCGCGAGCTTTGCGACGGCCTGCTTCGCGCGCTGCCCCTGGTCCAGCATTGGCAGTGCGCACCACTTGAACCACGGAAGGGTACGCAGAGGCCAATGCTAGCGCGACTTGTGGCGTGCGGTCAGTCGAGCCATCGTCAACGATTATGATTTCGATGGGGCGATACGTCTGAGCCAAAGCACTGTTCACCGCCTCACGCAGCAGTGCGGGGCGGTTATGCACTGGAACTATAGTGCTAACCAGCCCTTCAACTAACATTAGGGGACAACTTGTAAGACTTGGACCACATCTCCAGAATGAGAAGCCGCCAAGCCAAGTTACGAAAGATGCTGAGCGCACGTGGAAAGGATTGGCCCACGCGATTCTCAACAAAATAACTCTGCATGGCCTTGCTGAAACCAAGTGCCGTAGTCCAGCTTCCAGGGTCGAGAATTTTCTCTTGAGCGTAGCGGCGGAATACCCCGGAATCGTCCATCCAATTTGCCGCGATGCTAGCGCCGCATTTGCGCCGCTGAACCGTCTCATCGGGAAGCAGCCCCTGACGGCTCGCAATGCTGCGAAGGATTTGCTTCTCACTATTGCGAGACAAGAGTTGCCCGCGGGGAATACGGTAGGCGATCTCGGCAACGCGTTGGTCGAGGAACGGAACGCGAGCCTCCACTCCAACGGACATGCTGGCTTTGTCGACCTTCATGACATAATTGTTGGGCAGCTGATTGCGGCTCTCGAACAGGCGAATGGCCGCAAAGCGATCACTCTTTGTCACCCCGAGATACTCCCGCATGATCGAGCGGAAGGCGCCATAGTATCGACCGTGCCGTTGTCCGGCATATTGGCGATAAAGCTGGAAGAGCCACCACTCTGTCGGCGTGTTCGCAAAAGATTGTCGGAATACATCGTAACCGCCGAAGAGTTCGTCAGCACCCTCGCCAACGACAACAACCTTGATCCCGCGCTCTCGGCACTTCGCGTAGAGCAGCCTGGTCGATAAAGTTCCCCAGTCGGCAAACAGGTCGTCAAAATACGGAACCGCCTCTGAGAGACTATTCAAAATTTCTTCGGGCGCGATGAGCACTTCTTCATGCTGCGAACCGATGAAGCGAGCAACCGTTGCCGCATGGGGACGCTCGTCTACCTGAGATTTGGCAAAGCCCATACTGATGGTTCGGATGGGGGCACATTGGGCGGCAAGCGCCGCTATTAGGCTCGAGTCTAAGCCACCGGACAAAAGCAAGCCAATGGGAACGTCAGCCACCAAGTGTTCGCGAACGACAAGCCGCAGGGTCTCGAATAGCTCTTCTTCAAAACGATGCTCGTTTCGTTGGGCGTCGGCGTTCTCCGGAAGGAGTCTCGGCTCGAAATATCGCTTTGGTTTCGGCTGATCGCCAGATTCAACACGCAAAAAATGACCGGCAGGTAGCCGGCGCACCCCCTCGAAGATGCTACGCTCCGGTTCAAAACAGTAACCGAACTCTAGGAACTGTCCCAGCGCCCGTGCATCAAGCCTGGCTGGGAAGTAAGGTAGCTTTAAGAATGCTTTGATCTCGGAGGCGAATACCAATCCACCTGAGGGCGGAGACCAATAATAGAGCGGCTTCACGCCCATTGGGTCGCGGGACAGGTAGAGTGCCTTTTCTTTCGCTCGCCAGACGGCGAAGGCGAACATGCCGCGGATGTGCTGCGTGCAGTCCACGCCCCATTGTTGGAACGCCATCAGCAACACTTCGCTATCCGAGCGTGACCTAAATCGCGCGCCGTGTCCTTCGAGTTCGGCCCGCAGCTCGCGGAAGTTATAGATCTCGCCGTTAAACGCGAGGACGTCGCCGTTGTTTTGGTTCACCATAGGCTGGTGCCCACCTGGCGAGAGATCGATGATGCTCAAGCGTTTGTGGCCAAGTGCCACGCAGGCGTCTTCATCAATGTAAGTGCCAGCATCATCTGGCCCGCGATGGGAGATTGCCATCAGCATACGATCGAGGTCGGCTGCATCGAATGACCGCCGAGGCGTCAGCCAGCCGGCTATTCCACACATACCAACCTACCTGACCTCGTTTGCCGGCAGCTTTGTGCCGCACATGCCGACCTCAATCCCAGCATTGATGACACATTGGCGGAAGCGATCGCCCCTCCCCTTCAGCAACTGAGCAAATCCACGCGCAATATGAAGGGGCACCCTGACGACCGATCCCGATGCTGTGCTGCGCGAAATGGCCTTATGAGACCTTCCGCTCTCGATCCCATATCGATACAAGGCCGGCAACGTTAGCCGCCGAGCATCCACCTTATGCCAGCAAAGTGCTCGGCCGACATAAATGCCGAGTGCTCCGGCACGTATGCACCGCTGCAAAAACTCGGTTTCCTCGCCGCGGCCGCACGATGATCCCCTGCAACCAAGGTCACCCCGGAAGCCGGACATTTCCTCAAGTAGAGTTCGCCGAACGGCAAAGCTTGCGCCAAAGGGCGGCTCCTCGCCACAGGCATAAGGGCGTGTCTCGGTTCCATGATCATACCAAACTAAAACACCGTCGAGCAGTTCGAGACATTCGTCTCTGAGCCAGCTAGGCGGCTTGTTGTCCCAGCGCGGCAGAATCCGCCCACCAAAAAACTGAGCCGTTGGAAATTTCGAGACAGCCGAGGCATAAGAAGAAAGCCACTCAGCATCAAACACCACGTCATCATCGGTAAACAGTAGAAGTTCTCCCTTGAATTCTTCGATAGCTCGATTTCTTGCGTGCGAAAGACCTTGGGATCGCTCTACTACAACACGGATCGGCAGATCCGGTGCAAAAGCGCCGGCGGTGGACGCCGTTGCGTCAGTCGAATTGTTATCGATGATTAATAGCTCTGTGAGGGTCTCCAGACCCCGCAAACAGCGCACAGATCGCAACGTTTTGCTTAGGCTGTCGCTGCGGTTGTAGCTACAAATGGCGAGAGAGATCATCGAGTTTACTGCGTGATTTTGCCCGTCCTAGTGGGCCACGGACTCTCGTCCATATGCCTCAGTCAGTCCTCATTGAACACCAAATTGCTGATCGAACGCTTGCCAGAAGCAGCTTGTCGCTCGTTCAATGGAATATTCCCGAGTTACTTTTTGGCGCGCAGCGACACCCAGCCTCTGCCGCAGTTTTGGATTGCGGAGCACGCGAATAATAGCATCGGCCATTTCGGTCGGATCGAACGCCACCAGAAATCCGGTTTCATCATCAAGGACAAACTCCTCTGGCCCACCACAACGGGTGGAGACGACCGGGCATCCACAAGCCATCGCTTCAAGCGCTGATATGCAAAGCCCCTCCTGATGCGAAGGAACCACGAACAAATCCAGTGTCCGCAGTTTGTCCCGCAGCTCCTTTACCGGGAGATAGCCGCAGAACTCCACCGCGTCGTCGATGCCGAGCTCTTGTATTCGCCGACGCAGCGGCTGACCCGGCTCGCCGCCGATCAGAAGCGCGTTGATTGCATGACCAGCCCGTCGGAGGTGGTGCAGAGCCGCAAGCAACAATTCCAGATTCTTGCGCGGATCGCTAAGTCGTCCAGAGAAGCCGATGCGTCCACTTAGCTGTGCATTGGGCATTGGCCTGAAAAAGTCGGTATCAATTGGGCTCGGCAACACATCCTTGACGACAGGGACTCCAGCGATGTCGTCAAGCAAGCGTCGCGTATAGTGGCTGAGAGCCAGAACCGAACCGCTTTGGAGAATCGACCTTTCCAACCGGTGGACCACGGGACGCACAATGGTGCGGTCAACTATTTTGCGCCCTACAGAAAACTGCTCCACGCGATCCTTGCGGTCCATATGCCAGCCACTAGCGATCCAACTAAGGAAAGGGCGCCCAGTTTGTAAATAGGGAAGGCTCGCAAGAGCGTTCCCAGCCACGGTCAGATGGGCTTCGCAGCTATCCATCGCACACTTCCAAGCTGCCGAGGCGAGATAGTGCGTAAATTCGAGCTCCGGCAGCCAGGCACCGATGGCATGCGCCTCGCAACGATCCAGCTGATGCCTTACCTCACTTCTTGCGCGTCGCTGCAACAGGCGAAAGCTTGGCACCGAGAGGTGTGGTGAAAGTGAGTAAGGTTCGTAATAAGCGAGAATCGGATCGTAACCGCGACCACGTAGCGTGCGAACTATGAAGTGTACATTGGCGGGAATGCCGCCATCCTCCGGCGAGATGGTCGATATCAGAACGCGCCGCTGCCTGTCCCCCCGCCCAACAACACTCTCGGCACGCATTCAGGCCGCAGCACTCTGAAGTTCAGCATCGATCATTTTACTGACCACGTCCGGCATCGTAACTTTCGCCTTCCAACCGATTTTCTCTTCCGCCCTCGCGGGATTCGCCTTGCTGAACATGATCTCTGAGGGGCGGATCAAGACATTGTCGCGTTCTACGTGATCCTGCCAACGAAGTCCAAGCGCTCCGAACGTATGACTTACGAACTCCTCAAGGCTGTGAATCACCCCCGTTCCGATGACCAAGTCGTCTGGCAAATCACGTTGCATCATTCGCCACATGGCGTCGACGTATTCCGGCGCCCAGCCCCAGTCGCGCTGAATAGCTAAGTTACCGAGGCGCAGCTTCGTCTGCGACCCGGCCTTGATGTGGCAGGCAGCTACCACAATCTTCCTCGTCACGAACCGCTCGGGCCTGAGTGAAGATTCATGGTTGAACAGGATGCCATTTACCGCCCAAAGGCAGTACGATTCCCGATAACTATTGACAATCCAATGGGCTGCAGCTTTGGCCACCGCGTAGGGGCTGCGCGGAAAAAATGGTGTCCGCTCATTCCCTCCCCTAGATCCGGTGTCGC
>Ga0307379_10012656_pt1 | contig 10989 bp, 9 predicted proteins | sample UN2MG_FD_202237 | JGI IMG/M metagenome (GOLD analysis project Ga0307379, IMG submission 202237) | Soil microbial communities from Risofladan, Vaasa, Finland - UN-2 | ecosystem: Environmental > Terrestrial > Soil > Coastal area > Acid sulfate soil | place: Finland: Risofladan, Vaasa | collected... | reverse complement strand
CCGTATTCAAGATGGTGTATGAGGATGCTCTCACCGATTATGGTTATAAGGTTTTAATGGCTGAAGATGCCGAGAGTGGACTGCAAATGGCAAAGACAGGGAAGCCGGACCTGATCCTGCTGGATTTAAAGCTGCCCAGAATTCATGGATTGGAAGTGTTGAAAAACATTCGTTGTGACGATGAAATAAAAGACATTCCTGTTATTATTCTAACCATATTGGGTCAATGGGAGGACATTCGCAAAGGTCTGCATTTGGGAGCAAATGACTATCTGCTAAAGGGTTTTTACTCGCCAAGCGAAGTAATGACAAAGATTGACACAATACTGGAACAGGCTGAGATCAGAAAAGCTATTAGCCCATGTAGAGTTCTGGTGAAGGAAGAAAAGGTAGATGCGACAAAGTTAGCGCACGGTATCGGTCTAACCGGGCCATTTAATTGTCCTGACTGTTCAGAAGAATTAGTTATGGAGCTTATGCCCGATTATAGCCGGACCGATGGGCACTGGTTCGTAGCGCATTTTGTATGCCCGAAATGTCAGAGGTCATTCTAGGCCGTGTTGGGTAATTGGCAATTAGAGATTAGTGATTGGCAATTGGTGAAATGCCCCTCAGCTTGCTGAGGGGTGATTCATTACTCGTTGTGTTTCCTCAGAACCGCTGGCCGACTTTTTAACTGTCATTGCCCTCCCTACACCGTACCCGTCATTGCCCGACTCGATCGGGCAATCCAGAAACTGGCTCAGTATGCTCCCTGGATCATCCGGTCAAGCCGGATGATGACCCCCAGACCCCCGGCCCCAATATAGGCCGAAGCGTTCCCCGACGTGTCGGGGGACGTGGCAATCTCAGTGTTATTCCGTCATGAAACGTGGGGATGCTGAAACAAGTTTAGCATGACAACCAGCACCAAAGTCGGTTGGCACCAAGTCATTGCCCTGTAATCTCCAAATGGTTCAAGCTATCCGCAACTGGCCAGTAAAACTTGATGTGCCGATTAGGATAATAATAAAGCAATTTGCTTAATTATGCTTAAAAGGTATTGACAAAGTATACTATAAGTTATATAATATACGGATTTAGTATAATAATATATAAAATAATATGCTATATAGAGCAAAAAATTATGGTGTTATGAATTAAATGGTTGCCAGCTTCGGGGAACGGTGGCGACCAAAATTAGCCGGGGAAGGGGGTGTTGAACCTAAATTAAAAGATCATTTAAAACTGGGGGAAATTGTTTTACGGAGGCGTAGAAGCGTAGCCTGTTAGATGGTTGCTGGGGCTTCGCGGAGCCAATAGCAAAACCGACCGTAAGGGTCGGTTTTTATTGTATATAGGGGGTGAGAGATGAAAGCGATGAATAAAAGGGTAGTCATGAGGCCTATCATAGCGGTGGAGCTGCTGGTGATAGTGCTGCTGGCTGGCGTCGGTGTCGCCTATGCCTTTACGGTGAATACCGTAACGCCGGGCACCGAGCCCTGGGCGGGAGAGGCGACGATTTCGGAATCCGGTGATTTGTCGGTGACCGACTATGAGTTAGTTTACAATGGTGAGCTAACCGAGGTAACACAGGTAAAGGTCACGGTGAATAATACCGATACTTCCAATCATACGGCGGATATCGATGTCGCCATTCTCGATGGCACTAGCACGCTCCAGGCCAGCGGGACGGCAGCTGACGAGACTATTACTGCATCAACCACTACCGAGGTTACTGTAAGTCTCGGCAGCAATGTTGCCCTGGTAGATGTAGACGAGCTGAAAATAATAGTAACCGATGAGGGCTAAGGTAATCGATAGCTGTAGGGTTATCATTGGCTGAGGGGGTGCCGATTTGCGGTGCCCCTTCAGCCCCCTGAGTTGATTTCGCCGGTGGGAGCGATCTGATGGGTAAATCGAGAAGCTATAAGGATCCAGCGATGAGGGATTCCAAGGGAATCAGCATCGCCATAGTCCCCTTGATTGTAATTGCAGTGGCGATAATAGGTTATGGCTACCTAATTGGGGGCGTGATTAAATGGGGGGATTATATTCTGGTGGCGGTTATTGCCGGGGCTGCGGTCCTCGGCGCCGGCATCACAATTTTCGCTTCAAGCAAGCCCGCGGTGTGTCAGATCAGGAGCAAAATCACCAATGCGGACTCCATCATGGTGAATGATTACCGCCTGGCTTACGCTACTAAGAGAAGCAAGGGGAAAGCTATAGAGGCCATTAGCAAGGTGAGCGGTGTCATCGTAAAGGTTACCAATGGTGATACCTGCCCCCATAAAGTAGCTGTAGATGTCGACATAAATGATGAACCCGTCAACCGCGTCATTCGGTATGTGGATATCGACCCCGACGCCACTGTGTATGTTGCCGTGCCCCTGCCCCGGAAGTTCCCGCTTGAGGATATAGACTCGCTGAGCATAGCGCTGAATCAAAACGGTGATCGGGCTAATGGCTTATGAAAAACCTTTTTACCAGGATATTCCCTCTCCTTGCTCTAGCGCTGCTATTTGCTCTTACCAGCAGCGGTAATGTGTATGCCCTCAGCTCTCACGAATTGCTCCCAAAGAGGCTATCGAACTTCAATCGCTCCTTCGGCCTGTGGGTAGTAACCACTGAGTCAGAGTTTAATGATGGCGTTCTCAATAATGTCGATACCTCCTCGAGCCCTGGGGATGTAAAGCTTGAAATGCCTGAGGACTGGTATGATGCTTCCTGGAGCCGGCGGGCACCGGTAACCATAAGTAACTCTGGCTCTGCCCTCACCGAATATCAGGTCAGGGTTGATGTAAACTACGACGATGACATGCAGTCCGACTTCGATGATATTCGCTTCACCGAGGGCAATGGTACCACCTTGCTCTCATATTGGCTGGAGAGTTACAGTGTGAGCACCTCTGCGGTGTTCTGGGTCAACGTGTCTTCTGTCCCTGCTGGCGACTCCACCATCTATATGTATTATGGGAATCCGAGCGTTAGCACTACGAGCAATGGAACGAACACCTTTGTCTTCTTTGATGATTTTTCCGGGGACTTAAGCAAGTGGACTATTCACATCGATACCGACGTTGCGATTAGCTCCAGTGTCGGTAATCCCGCTCCCTGCCTGGAAATCAGTGGAGGCACAACAAGCTCTCCCTATGGATTTGCCGCTATCGGCTCAGATGCGACCTACACCGGATTTCAGGACGGGGTAATTGAGGCTGATATTTATCCAGACACAAATGCCCTTCCGGAAATTATATTCCGCGGGAATTATCCTGCAAATACTGGATATAAAGGAAGGTGGGATTGTCGCTCTGGGGATGAAACGCCGTGGCTGAAGCCCCCGTACAGCGGGTGGGGAACTTTTGGTACATCGGTGCCAAGATTTGGTATCGCAGGTCAGTGGCAAGAAGCCAAACTGGTGATAAGTGGCTCCACGTTTGAGATATACAACGATGGCAGCCTTAAGTCCACGGCAACCGACACAAGCTATTCGGGACCAGGTGAGATTGGCTTGGCAAACCATTACGGGGCATATTGCAGATTTGACAATGTCAGGGTTCGCAAATACGCTGACCCAGCGCCGACCACCAGTGTAGGCTCGGAGGAAATTCTCTATTATCCCGTTTCTAACTGGTATGATGCTTCCTGGAGCCGGCGGGCCCCGGTAACCATAAGTAACTCGGGCTCTGCCCTGACTGATTATCAGGTCAGGGTTGATGTAACCTACGATGCTGACATGCAGTCCAACTTCGATGACATCCGCTTCACTGCAAGCGATGGTACCACTTTACTCTCGTATTGGACGGAAAGTTATACTTCAAACACGTCGGCGGTGTTCTGGGTCAAAGTGTCCTCCATCCCTTCGGGAAGTATAAGGATTTACATGTACTATGGTAATTCTGAGGCGAGCGCTGCTACCAATTTTGATAACACGTTCACCAAGGATTTTGGTGAGTCTGGATTGGTAGGATTGTGGCACATGGACGAAGGATCTGGGACAAATGTTTCAGACAGTTCTGGACAGGGAAATCATGGAACGATTACTAATGGAGACAATGATGAGTGGGTAGCTTCAGATGGCGGTTATTGGGATGGCAGAACTGATGTACGCTTCTCCAATGGCGACTCCCTCGATCTTGATGGTAGTGATGATTATATCCAAACCACAAGCGGTGAGTCGAAAACAGCCACCCATTTCACTTGGGAATGTTGGTTCAAGACACATACAACAACAGGTGCACATCATTTATTATGGGAAGGCCCGTCAGCCGAAAACGGATGGGGCGCTGGTGCTAGTGGACATCACGAAGCTCACATAAATGTTGGTGCCTATGATGCGGATAACATAGTGGGAGGCTTTTATGGAACCAATGAAGATGCATCAGAACCAAACGTTATAAGGATAGATGCTTCTTTCTCAGATACAACCAATTGGCATCATGTGGCTTTTATAGTAACGAATGCTGGTTCATCACCATCAGGAGAACTGTTCTTAGATGGGGTTTCTGTGGGAAACGATACAGGAGACCAAACCGCTAGGACAGATTGGGACACCAATCTGAGAATCGGAAGGCCAGGTGCTAGCCAGAGATATTTCGATGGCATGATTGACGAGGTCCGCATCTACAATAGGGCTTTGAGTGCGGATGAAATCAAGTGTCATTATGAGAGGCGCAAATACGCCGACCCGGAGCCGGGCGCCAGCGTGGAGGCGGAAGAGGCTTACTCCCCGAGCACCATTGCCTCCAATGTCTATGATACCTCTGAAGTGAATGCTGGCTGGGACCTGCTGGGATGGGACAAAACGCTTCTCTCGGGTACCGACATAAGCTTTGAGGTTAGGGCATCGGATACCATATTCCTAAAAGGTAATGGCACACCGGCGTGGCAGGATGCCTCTGTCCTGCCAACGGGGAGGTATCAGCAGTGGCGGGCAACTCTGACAACTACAGATAGCGCCAATACCCCCGTTTTACATGAGGTGTGGGATTTGTATTCCTGGTAAAGCTTTCTTGTGCACCCTTTACAACCCCTTTACCCTAGTGTATGCTAGCCAGTTAAGAGGGGACTTTTGTATAAGGCACCGAGAGGAACAGCGGATGTACTGCCCGCGGAACAGGCTTACTTCAGATACGTGGAGGAGCGGGCAGCCGAGATTTGCCAGCGTTATGGCTACGTACGCATCGATACCCCGGTCTTCGAGGATTCCCGCCTTTTTATTCGTACCATCGGCCCGGGCACGGACATCGTGGAGAAGGAGACCTACAGCTTTTACGATCGCAGTGGTCACATGATGACCCTGCGCCCCGAGGGCACTGCCCCGATATGTCGTGCTTACCTGGAGCATGGTATGCATAACCTGCCCCTGCCGGTAAGGCTCTATTACTTTGCCTCCATCTTCAGATACGAGCGGCCCCAGAAGGGTAGATACCGGCAGCATCGGCAGTTTGGCTATGAGGCGCTGGGCGAGGGCGACCCCGCCTTGGATGCCGAGGTAATCGAGATGGCGCGGTGCTTCTTCAAGTCACTCGGATTGCGCAGGCTTTCCATGCAGGTAAACAGCATCGGTTGCAAGAAGTGCCGCCCTGTCTATCTAAAGAAGCTCAAGGGGTATTACTCCCAGTATATCGACCAGCTGTGCCCCGAGTGTAAAACAAGGTATGGCAAGAATCCGATACGCCTGCTTGACTGTAAGAAGCCCTCATGTCAGGGTGCAGCCAACGGTGCTCCTAAAAGCACAGCGTCCCTGTGCCCCGAATGCAGAGAACATTTCAAAGATGTGTTAGGGCATCTCCGTCTTGTGAAGATCCCCTTCAAGCAGAACCATCGTCTGGTGCGGGGCCTGGATTACTATACAAGGACTGTCTTCGAGGTCCAGCCTCAGGGTGACGGGGGTGCACAGAGTGCCCTGGGTGGCGGTGGTCGCTACGATGACCTCATCGAGGAGCTGGGGGGCAAGCCCACACCGGCCATCGGCTTCGCTGCGGGGATAGAGCGGACCGTGCTCAATCTGAAGGAGCATGACATCACCCTGCCGGCACCCAAAGCGCAGGGGATATACATTGCCTTCGTGGGGGATAAGGCGAAAGAAGAGGCGGTTAAGCTGACTGCCCGGTTGCGCGGTGCCGGCCTACCGGTCTACCGGAGCTTTGGTCAAAAGAGTCTGAAGGCCCAGATGCGTCAGGCGAATGCCTCAGGGGCAGACCAGGCCTTCATATTTGGAGAGGATGAGATTAAAAACGGCAAGGTGGTCTACCGGGACATGGTGGAGGGGGAGCAGTGGGAGGTTTCGGTGGATGAGGTGATTGCCCTGCTAACGCAGGTTTAACAAATAGCTCGGTTGTGGTACAATATAAATGACCCCCTTCGGGGTTTTTTTACTAAAAAAGGATGAAGTAGCGGTGATAAAATTAGGTAAGGAAAAGCGAGCGGAGTATGGGGGGGAGTTTCACGGTAAAGAAGGTATATAAACTGGCCAAGCCAGTCATCTGCCATAGCGCTGAGATAGGCGAGGCACATTCTGAGCCATGTCTGGTAAATATAGATTGGGAAGGGCCTCCCTCCGAAGGCAAGCATGAATTTTGGTTTCCCTATTTGGATCACAATCGCAGGGAAGGAACGCTATGGTCAATATGCTCCCATGAGCGGGGAGGGTTCTCTGCTCGAGCTGCTACAAGAGGCGATAGGACAGGATTTTTTATTGCGATTATGTCAGGCAATTGAGGTGAAGAGGGCGAGAAATGCAGGAGAGACTGGAAACCCTGGAAAATCGTTATGAGGAGCTGAACCGGCTCATGGCCCAGCCCGGAGTTATCGCCGATATGGAGCGCCTGCATGGTCTGGCTAAGGAGCAGGCAGGGATTGGCGACCTGGTGGCCAAATATAGGGATTATAAGAAGACGTCTCGGGATCTTGAAGAGACACGCGCCATGCTGGAAAAGGGCATGGACGATGAGATGGCGGCACTGGTGCGGGAAGAGCTGGCAAGCCTCGAAGCGCGCCTTGAGAGCCTGACCGGGGAACTGGAGGAAGCCCTTACCCCCAAGGATGCCTATGCTGAGAAGGATGTCATTGTGGAGGTTCGCGCTGGTGCCGGTGGTGAGGAGGCCGCCCTCTTTGCCGCAGATTTGCTCCGGATGTACACCCGATACGCTGAAACCAGGGGTTGGCAGGTGGATGTGATCGACAGTAGCCAGAGCGGCGTTGGTGGGTTTAAGGAGGTCATATTCGAGGTCAAGGGGAAGGGCGCCTATAGCAGGCTCAAGTACGAGCGAGGTGTGCACCGGGTGCAGCGGGTGCCGGTCACCGAGTCAAGCGGTCGCATTCATACCTCCACCGCTACCGTCGCCGTCATGCCCGAGGCTGAGGACGTGGAGGTGAATATCAAACCCGATGACCTCAGGGTGGACATCTTCTGCAGCGGGGGTCATGGGGGGCAGAACGTGAACAAGGTAGCCACCGCGGTGCGCATCACCCATCTACCTACCGGGATTATGGCCATCTGTCAGGATGAGCGCTCCCAGTCCAGGAACAAGACGAGGGCAATGGCGGTGCTGCGGGCTCGCGTCTTCGACCAGGAGCAAAGAAGACATTTTGAGGAGATCGCCAGAGAGCGACGCTCTCAGGTTGGTACCGGGGATCGCTCCGAGAAGATTCGTACCTACAATTTCCCCCAGGGAAGAGTAACCGACCACCGCATCGGGCTCAACCTTCACAACCTGGAAAGCATCCTTGGTGGGGAGATCGACTCCCTCATCGACCATCTGGCTTCGCACGATCGGGCGAATCGGCTGGAGGAGGCGTGACCACAACCATAAAGAAGGCCCGCCACCAGGCTTCGCAAACCCTGGCCGCTCACGCTATCGATGATGCCCTATTGGAAGCAGAGCTGCTTCTCATGCACCTTTTAGGCGTCGACCGCGCTCACCTCTATGTCCGACTTGAGGATGAACTCCTACCCGATGATGAGCATGCCCTTGACCGGCTGATAGATCGTCGCCTCTCTCGTGAGCCTATGTCCTATATTACCGGTCACCGGGAGTTTTTCGGCCAGGACTTCCACGTAGCCCCCGGGGTGCTAATCCCCAGGGCGGAGAGTGAGCTCCTGGTGGAGGAGGCACTCGATTTGGTGGAGCGCCATCGCCCGGATAGTCTACACTGCTCCCAGGGGTTTGAAGGGGTTGAAACGTCAGGGGAAGAACTGCCAGCCGGGCATAAACTGGCGACGCTGGAAAAATTCCAGAAGATCGCGGATATCGGAACTGGCTGTGGGGCCATCGCCATCTCCCTGGCACTGCGCCTGCCGTGGGCGACAGTCTATGCCACCGACATCTCACCGCGCGCATTGGAGATTGCGGCGATCAATTGCGAGCGGCATAGGGTTCAGGTCCATCTCCTGGAGGGTGACCTGCTGGATCCCCTTCCTGAGCCGGTGGATATCATCATCGCCAACCTGCCCTATGTTAGGGACGAGGAACTGGGGGAGCTCGGCGCAGAGATAAGGATATACGAGCCTAGAGTGGCCCTCGCCGGGGGTCGAGATGGGCTGGATAAGGTGCGTCAGCTGCTGGCTGATGCGCCCCAGAAGCTTCGCCCCGGGGGCGTAATCCTTCTCGAGATCGCGCCCCCTCAGGGGCCGGCGCTGACCTCATGGGTAAAGGGCCTCTTCCCCGAGGCTTGGATAGAGCTCCTCGCCGACCTCGGTGGCGCAGCTCGGGTATTGAAGGTAGTGTTGACAGGGCATCGAGTACAGATATAAGCTATCGACGTGGAAGGAAGGTTTAACATGGCAAGCGGGGTTGAAGCGGCCAGAGAGCAGGTTCTTAAGATAGCCAAGGAGCAGGATGTAAAATTCATCAGGCTGTGGTTCGCCGACATCCTGGGCTTTTTAAAGAGCGTTTCCATCACGGTAGAGGAGCTGGAGAGGGCGCTGGAGGATGGGATAGGTTTCGATGGCTCCTCAATCGAGGGTTTTGCCCGGATCGATGAAAGCGATATGGTGGCAATGCCCGATCCCCTAACCTTTTGCATGCTTCCCTGGAGGCCCAAGCAGCATGCGGTAGCCAGGATGTTTTGCGACATCCTCAAGCCCGGTGGCGAGCCCTTCCAAGGCGACCCCCGCTATGTGTTGAAGCGGAACCTGAAACGGGCGTCCGACCTCGGTTACACCTTCTATGTGGGGCCAGAGCTGGAGTTTTTTTACTTCCAGGATGCCGAGGGAGCTAAACCCCTGGATCAGGGCGGGTACTTCGACTTAACCCCATCGGACGTAGTCACCGACATGCGTCGCGAGACTGTACTCGCCATTGAAGAGATGGGCCTCAAGGTGGAGTTTGCTCACCACGAAGTGGCCCCGAGTCAGCACGAGATCGACCTGAGGTATGCCGAGGCCCTTAATATGGCCGATGGCGTGATGACCTATCGCCTGGTGGTGAAGCAGGTAGCCCAGAAGTACGGTGTTTATGCCACCTTTATGCCCAAGCCTATCGCTGGGGTGAATGGCAATGGCATGCATGTGCACCAATCGCTATTTAAGGGCGAGCGCAACGCCTTCTTCGATAAGGATGATGCATATCACCTATCCAAAATAGGGAAATGCTATGTGGCGGGGCTACTGAAACATGCCGCGGAGATAACCGCCATCACCAGCCAGTGGGTCAATTCCTATAAGAGATTGATCCCGGGCTATGAAGCGCCGGTCTATATCTCCTGGGCCCGCAGAAACCGCTCTGACCTCATCCGCATCCCCGAGTACCAGCCGGGGAAGGAGAATGCTACCCGGGTAGAGTTCCGCTCGCCGGACCCCGCCTGCAACCCCTACCTCGCCTTCGCCGTAATGCTGGCCGCCGGGCTCGAGGGGGTTGAGAAGGGTTACGAGCTACCCCCGCCAGTGGAGGAGAACGTGTTTGAGATGGCTGAGGAGGAGCGGGAGCGCAGGGGGATCGATACGCTGCCGGGGAACCTGTTCGAGGCCATTAAGGTCACAGAGGGGAGCCATCTGGTGCGAAAAGCCCTCGGTGACCATGTTTTCGATACCTTCATTAAGAACAAGAAGATCGAGTGGGACCAATACCGCACCCAGGTAACCGACTACGAGATGAGGCGCTATCTGCCCATCCTGTGAAAGAAAGCGGAAGGAGCAGTGGTGAAAGGTCGGGAGATACCGCAACTCGTTACCCTGTCTCTAGCGTCGGAGGCGTGTCGTGGACCAGCGCAGCAGAGGATGGTATTTTGCGGTGCCCGTGATGGGAGCCGATGGTGCTAACCTGTGGAGGCTCGCCGGTGGTCCCGCTGGGTCGCGTTACGTAGAAAGGGTTGTCGGCGGTTGTCAACTTGATATCGCAGGTATTGACATAGTGAGATTAAATGTGATAGCATATTAGAAGTGATACGGAAGCGAGAGAAAACTGAATAGTTGACTTAGATTAGAGCCTGATGTAAACTGAGAGGCGGCTTGCATCAAGCCGCCTCTTAATGTGTATAGCACCTTAAAAACTGAATAGAGTTATATGCCCACCTGTTAGTGTAGGTCAAGCGATTAAGGGCGCATGGTGGATGCCTTGGCGTCAAGGGCCGAAGAAGGGCGCGGTAAGACTGCGAAAAGCCTCGGTTAGCTGTCTAACAAGCTTAGCCGGGGATTCCCGAATTGGGCAACCTACCCCGATAAAATCGGGGTACTCCTGGCTGAACACATAGGCCAGGAAGGGGGAACCGGGGGAACTGAAACATCTAAGTACCCCGAGGAAAAGAGATTATTCCCTTAGTAGTGGCGAACGAAAGGGGAGCAGCCTAAACCGTAGCTGCTTAGTGGCCTCGGGGCCTATGTAGCTACGGGGTTGTAAGGCATGGTGGCCCCGACCCGAGTGGGGGCGAGGAGTTACAAACCGATCCCTAGTTGAAGGAGCCTGGGAAGGCCAACCATAGAGGGTGAGAGTCCCGTAGGCGAAAGGGGGAGGCTCCTACCATGTTCTTGAGTACCACGGGACACGGGTAATCCTGTGGGAAGCTGGG
>Ga0307379_10012655_pt1 | contig 10990 bp, 2 predicted proteins | sample UN2MG_FD_202237 | JGI IMG/M metagenome (GOLD analysis project Ga0307379, IMG submission 202237) | Soil microbial communities from Risofladan, Vaasa, Finland - UN-2 | ecosystem: Environmental > Terrestrial > Soil > Coastal area > Acid sulfate soil | place: Finland: Risofladan, Vaasa | collected... | reverse complement strand
AGGCGGCTCAGAAACAAGAGGCGATGGGTCAACTTAGATTTACAAATTTGACTCCCGAAGAACAAGAATTCCTATCCAATATAGGTCAATTTGATGGTGGTGAACTTAAGTTTAAAATAGATGGTCAAGATGAGTTAAAATCCGCATCTGAACTATCTAAGGCTGAGTTAGTTGAATTGAAAAAATTAAGTGAAGCTCAAGGTCTGTCTAACGAAGCCGTTGCAAAGGCACAACTCACAACACTACAATCAATTGACGCTACTCTCAAATCACAATTAATAGGAACACAAGGAGCGATTGCCGGTGGTGGAATATATGATGATATGACTGGTCGATTAAAGGGAAGTGCTACAGCGGTGAACGATACCATCACAAGTATTTTTCCTGAGGATGGTGGACCCGAGAAATTAAACGAATTTTTCAAACTGCAAAAAAACGAACTCGATAAACTTATGCTTAAAATTAATGGTGGCGACAAAACAATTTTAGGGGTGATGAACTCGATTGGAGGCTATGTTGTTGAATCTATTTCAGGTCTAGCATCAAGAGCCGCTGATAGTTTGGGTGGTGCCGGAACCGCCGATGCAATAGGGGCCGCAGTAGAATCCGGTATGACAAGAGCATTAACAGGTAATCCTTTAAACATGAATGTCTCAGGTAACATTGGTTTACAAGCTCAAAATATAGACTTTAGTACCATGTCCCAAACACAAGTGCAGGACTTAGCTGCAAAATTTCAACAATATATGGGGAGTAACCTGTTAGGCACATAATAAAACACACAATAAATCTATTTATAGATAAAGAAAAATATATATGCCGAGTCCATTATCATTTGCATCGACTGAAGACTTAAGGAAAAAACTTTTAGTTAAAAACTTACCCACATATAGTGAGGAAGGGTTTACGGGTGTTGGGGCTGCAGGTATCGGTGAATTTGCTACCAAATTCTATTCGGTAATTGATAGTCCTGATGTAGAAACAGTTGGTGATGTTGAGGAAGTAAAACTGTATGTTACTAACAAATACGGTCCTGCAAACGTTACTGGTTACGGTAACCCAATTCAATTATCAACATTAGTGTCAGGTTCCAATGCCGGTGAATATACTGGTGTTCCAACACAAAAAGATGTTGAAAACGCAACATTTATAGATAACGCCTTCATCCAAAATACGTTTGGACCGCCAGATGGTTATGACGATATCATATCGATTAATGATGTTCAAAACATCATTCAAAACAGAGATACCTATTTCAAATTTGTTTCTTCATATTACTCTCCTGGTGACATTCTTTTTAAAACTAACCCTGTTGGTTCTAGTGGAACTTTAAGTCAGGATTCGGTAATGATTCAAATTGCGGCAAAGTCACTTAAGGATGAGTTTCAATATAGAATTGATGAACAAACTAGACAAGAAACTTTAGGTCGTGCTAACTTTTTAAATGCGTTACAAGACCCATTCATTGCCGCTGACATTATTCGTGGTACTCAAGAACTTATTGAACCAGATTGGCACATTTCGGTACCTGGTAGTATTGTTGGTAAAGGTTTAGACTTTATTAGTAGACTTACCGGAGCATACGCTCCGTTTTCATGGATACCTGGCGATTATTTTGCCACCACACAAAAAACAAGTTTTGTTAACCAAGCAATTAATTATGTAGGTAGATTAGTTGGTGTACCAGATTTATTACCAACAACTAAGTCGGGTTCGGATATATTCCTAAACAGTACGGGTAGAGGACAAAGTTCAACATTATTTAAAACGTTAGAATACAACCAATACCGTCCTGATTATAAAGCCAATTTTATTTCTGATTTAAATCTATCAGCACCAAATGGTAACTATTATATTGGTAAACGTACCCAAGACCCTAATGACATACTTTTTCCTAACAATGAATTACCTGTTAATCAGTTTGGTAAAAGAGTTCAGACTGCGGTTAGAGGATATGGTGAGTTAGGTAAACTATATGAGGGAACTGAAAACAAATTTAAGTTTGGATTAGATACTGTTGAACCTGATAATGGACCTGGATTACAGGGTGGATTTACATGGGTATCACCTAAGAGTAGAGATGCCGCAGGACTTAAGGTTAGTCAGGGAGGTGCTGTAGCATCCGTTGATGAAAACTATAATGCCATTAGTTCACAATTTAAATCCTCAGAATCACTAAATTACAAATTAACGCCTGGGTCGATATTAGATGACACCCAAAGGTTGGTAGATGCTGCTGACGGATTACAGGGAAATGCTAGATTATCTCACGTGGGTAATGCAATTAACCAAGTATCAAAAGTATTCAATGACGGTACTCGTGAAATCACTAAAGGTTCAAGGGTAAGACGTTATGTTAACGAGGGAGGTATTGAAGTAGGGAAAGAGTATTGTAGAGTTTTTACTAAAGATAATCCGTATTATGTGATGAACGACCTTCAAAAATCTGAAGGTAACATTCGTAAGATGACATATTCTGTATTGGATAACACCTATAACCTTAATATCGCACCATTAAAGGGTACGACATCAACAAACATTGTTGATGGTCAGGTTAAAAAATATATGTTATCGTTGGAGAATTTATCATGGAGAACATCATCAATGCAACAAGATTTACCACCTTGTGAAAAAGGACCTAGCGGTGGGCGTATTATGTGGTTTCCACCATATGATTTAAAAGTTGATGAATCGGTTTCGGTTAGATGGAACACTAACGAATTCTTAGGTAGACCTGAACCTGTATATACGTACAACAACACACAAAGACAAGGTTCTCTTTCATTTAAAATGATTGTTGACCATCCATCAGTGTTAAACACTTTAGTTGATAAAGAATTGGCAAATGTTACTCCAGACTCGGAAGTTACTAAGATTGTTGATTCATTTTTTGCCGGATGTAAAACATTGGACATATATGACTTAGCGAAGAAATATGGTCAATTAAGTTTTAATGACATTTACGAGGTTGTAACTAAAACCAGTAATCCTGAAACTTATAAGGCGGCAATAGAATCTCTTCCACCAAAAGAGGTGACAGGAGGCGATGTGGAGTTACCTCAAGATATTAAACCAAAACCCGACGCAAAACAATTTGAGGGTATTGACCTGTTTTTTGCTAATGATATTCCTGGCCCTCAGAATAAAACCTCTACAACGGCTAATCAAGAATACGATGCGACGTATAATGATTATATTGCGGCTGAGAGTAAATATTTGGCGGAAGCGGATAAACTTGGTCAAAAACAACAAGTTCAAAATTTCTTTAATGAAGAGATTAAAAAAAATAAATCAAAATACGATAACATGATTAACGAGTTTGTTAAACTTGCAAATGATGGATATGCGGTTGATTTCCAATTAATAGGTTCTGCATCGTCTCCAAACACACCTGAATATAATGATGCACTATCTAAAAGAAGAGTGGATTCGGTAGGTAAACAAGTTATAAATGACCCACGTGTGGTTGCGGTTAATAGTGGTTCTGTTAATAAAATAACTTTTGGAGGAGCCGCTACGGGTGAATTAGGTAAGGGGGTTACAGGTAATGATTGTACTGAAGACGCTAGTGTTTGGGGTGGATATACTAAAGGTTCACAATTATATCATGTGGGTGAGGAATATTCTGTACAGGCAATGGGTTGTAGAAGGACCCAAGTGGTTAACATTATAGTAATTGATACTAATCCAAACGGTGACCCACCGATTAAGGGATTTGAAGAGGTTGATGGTGTAGTCTTTGAAGGTAGTGATGGACAATCTGAGACACCGCCAACACCGGCAGCAATCACTACAACAGAAAATAAATTAAGAGAAGGTATAACTAAAAAGTTACTTCGTAAGTTATTGTCTGAATGTGATTACTTTGAATCTATAACTGACGACACATCATTTCTATATGAAGGTATAAAAGAAAAAATTAAATATTTCAGCCCCGCGTTCCACTCTATGACACCTGAAGGTTTAAATTCTCGATTAACTTTCTTACAACAATGTTTGAGACCTGGAAACACTATACCAACTATTGGTCCTGACGGTAAGCCTATGGAAAACGATGCTTTAAACACTTCGTTTGGTGCACCACCTATTTGTGTATTGAGGGTAGGTGATTTTTTCCATACAAAAATAGCCATTAATCAAATGTCGGTTAGATATGACCCATTAGTGTTAGATTTAAACCCTGAAGGTATTGGTGTTCAACCGATGATTGCGGATGTATCATTATCATTCTATTTTATTGGTGGTCACGGATTAAAGGAGCCAGTGGCTCAACTACAAAACGCCTTAAGTTTTAATTATTATGCAAATACTGAAGTATATGATGAAAGAGCGGTTTCTACTGAAGATACTTCAAATATAGATTTAAAAGTAATAGAGGAGGTATATGGTGAAATACCGTTCACAGTAAATAATGTTCAAAACCAACAGACAAGGGATGGTGGTAATACTATTGGAACTATAGTGTCTGAAAATACCACTAATAGTGGTACTACAACCACAGGAACATTAAGTTATAAAACCATAATGGATGAACTAATAACATCAACCTCAGAATATAATACAACTTTAATCAACACATTTAAAGATGTTAATGATGTGTTTGGTCAATCGGGTCTTATGATGTTTACTAAGGATAGGGGTTATGTTGATGGATATGTGACGACCGCCGAAACACCAACTAAATTATTTGGTAAATCAGAATCGTTACAGAAAAAAATTGATAAATTATTTGATGGAGCAATATCTGATGTCAATAGCGGTGACTCACCATTTTTAAATGGTGTTGGAGATAGCCCACAGATTAAAAATAAGGATATAAGAAAATATAAAACATTTGTTAAAGAACTCATAACCCAATGGAAAAATACGTTCACGACAGGTATGAACTCTTTTCAAGAAGACCTAATTCAGAACGAACAAAACCTAATAACTGTTATAGATAAGGTTAATGTTGTTGATGAATTAGTCGATGGGTATATAAATAATAAAGGCAATCCAATTGTGTATATTCTTAGCGCCACTACTGAAGTTGCTGAAACATCTACCGCGGCAAATACGTTAGGAGAGTTAGAAGATGATATAACAATAATTTCAGAAGATTTAAATAATATCTTAACTACCCTTGAGGGGAATAGTTTATTGACAGACAACTTTAATAATGATTATACTTTTGACCTATTATATGGTAATATATCTGGTGATGCTGATATTCGATTTTTAACTATGTACTATAAAGAAATTTTAGAAAAAAATACTGAGTTTAAAAATGTTCTAATAAAGTTTGTCGAAAATGAAAAATTTGAAAATTTAAGAACGTGGATTGCTGAAATTAATAGAAGTTTTGATTTGTTGAATTCACAATATCTTGAACAAAAAAATCTTATGGATGCTAAATTTAAAGAGAATGAAGATTCTGAACTACAACAAAAGTTCAATACTTATGAGCCGTACACTAAAGGTAAAAGTAGACATTTTACTTTTGAATATGATAAGACACCGGGATTATCTAAGAAAAAACTATTAAAGGATTTATATAGTGGTTTAAATGAGGGTCAAAGAAATAAATGGAATGGAAAAGTTAAGTTAGACTAATGAGATACTACGATAGATATCAGAATTTTTTAGTTGATGGAAAACAAACTATAGTTCCAAATGTTGTTTTGCCTTCAAAAACTTCAGATAAGAGGTATGTTTATAGAGCGGGGATGAGTAGACTTGATAAAATTAGTCAAGAATTCTACCAAACCCCATATTTTGGTTGGTTGATTCAAATGGCAAATCCACAATATGGTGGTATGGAAAGTAAGATTCCAGATGGTACTGTTTTGATAGTTCCGTTTCCGTTGATTCAATCGTTACAAGATTATAAAAATGCTGTAGACACACACTTCTATTATTATGGCCGTTAAGAAAGATTTCAGAAATTATTTTGCAAGTGAAAAGATTGCTATAGATTCACAATACGATAACGTAATATTGGTTGACCCTAATAAAGTTGAGGGTCCTGATGGTATCGTAACTGACCGTTTGGTTGAGCACGAAAATTTGGTTATGTATGCCAATTTAGAGGCTAGAATGATACCAAGAACAAAATTAGCCGCAGGCGTTAACTTTGATGAGAAAGCGACAAATTTAGAAATTGCTAATTTTGGTGGGACGGAAGACGGTAAGGTGAATTTCTTAAAACCACAAGGTAAGCAATATTTAGATAGTTCATGGACCGAACAATTTACAGGTCAAGATAGTTTAAATGGTGGTGGAGTCAACCAATCACAAGAAACGACACAGGGTTCAGGAACTAATAAAAGATACATAAGAAACGTTAGGAACACAATGGATACCCAACTTTTAGGTATCACAAGTATTAAAATATCCAACTCATCCTCATTTATACCTCAAGTACAGATTGAACTTACAGATGTTCAAGGAAGAACTTTATTTGAACAAGGTGAAAATTCGCCATATTCTGCGTTTATGCAATTACCATACCCTTTGTTTTTTTTAACGGTTAAAGGTTATTACGGTAAGGCGGTTCGTTATGAATTAATGTTAAAAAGTTTTAATGCCAGGTTTGACCCTTCAGATGGGAACTATAGAATATCATTAAGTTTTATTGGTAGAACTGCCGCAATATTATCCGACCTTCCTTTGGGAACGTTATTTGCTCTTCCACATATGTATGAATCAACGTTTGCGATTGAAAATAATACTCAAACTGCGACGGGAACGGATAATATAACATCCGATTATGAATCATATCAGAGAGTTACGGTTACACGTGGATATAAAAAAATTGAAGAAGTATTCAAATATTATAAGAATGAGGGATTAATAGATAACGACTTACCAGTACTAACGTTATCTCAATTATCCTCTCGTTTATCAGGTATTGAAGCGTTTATAACCGAAACATTCCAAGAGGAAGATTTAACAGTATTAAATGATATTGATGAGTATCGAACCTCATTGATTACATACCGAGATGACGTTTCATTATTTACCAATGGGACTTGGTTTAAAAAATCTATTGACCCTTTATCTCGTTTTGTTAGTCAAAATGGTGACATCTATTATGTTCTTAAAAAGACTTTAAGGTCCGATAAGACAAAAAGAGAAGCTGCGGTTAACGAACTTGAATCTTTATTTGAAAAATATAATGAAGAACTAAATGATAATGTAACTTTCGGTAAGAACGGTAGTTTTAAGATTAAAAGTATAAAAACTGAAAGAGGTAGTTCAATATCGTCATCTCAAGCATTCCAATTTGAATTGTCAGACATCTTATACGATTTAGACCCAGAAAATATCGATTTTGAAAAAACGTTTATATTACAAAAGGGTTCGGTACCAACCGCAACGGAATTAAATGCGTTTAAAACTAGCCTTATGTTAGAGTTTGCGTTAACTGAAACGGTTATTGATGCAAAAACTTTAGAGCCAAGAACGGAGTCTACCTATTTCTTTAACTACGGTAATGTTTATGAAAGTTCAAATTATGCTAAAAACAGTTTCTTAAAAAGATTTTCAACCTTAGAGGACAAATTTAATAAGACTGCAGAGGATATTGAAAAAGCGTTGTCAGATGCGTTGGCACAAAAGATAGAAAATCCTGATGGAGGTTTAGGATTTAGACCTACAATTAGAAATGTGATGGCATATTTGATGGCTAATGTTGATGCGTTTTATAGATTGATGGATGATGTCCATAGAAACGCTTGGAATATTAAAGATGACCCAATCAGACTACAGGTGCTACCTGGAGGTTCTGATGCTGTTGATTCTAAAGATATGGTGGATAACGGTTCATCGGCTAACAACCGTTTTATTTATCCGTGGCCACAATACTTTGAAAAAGAATTAGATGACGGTGGAAATGAAAAATATGTGGTTAAGTATATTGGAGACCCGTTAATATCATCTAAGACGAAAGCTTATATGACAGATAAGTGGCCTGAGGTTGAATTTGTGGAACAATACATTAAAGGACAACTCCAAAGAGAAGAGGAACCGGTAAGTGACGAGCCCAAGAATCAAAAAGAACAAGCCAACTTTATTGGTGCGACACCTGTTGAGTATCCGTATGATATAATACCATATTCAAATTTATCGGAAGTTCCATTTCTATATGAGTTATGGGAAAGAACCTATTTGATGTCTAACTATTCAAATGTATTCCGTGGTAATCAGAGTAGACAAGATTTATATTCAGTATTTGGTGATTTTGAAGCGTCAACAATAATGGAGTCTATTAAATCAGACCCATTTTTACAACTGAAACTTAAACAATATAAATTAAACTTTAACACGTTTGAGTCACTATTACAGAATATATCTAATGGTGGAAACGGACCTAGTTGGAACCTACATATTAGGGATAATTATACAACAAACTATATTAGAAATTACGCGGAAAATTCATTTGGATTATATCCTCTTAATACATGGTGGGACTCACCTGATATTGATTTAGCCCAAGAAAGTCAAGAAAAATTACAAACATTCTTAAAAGATGGTCAAACAAATGATTTATCTTTAGTTGATGTATATCCATTTACCTCACAGAGTTGGTTAAAGTCAAATATGGCAAATGGTAATAGTTATAACACGCCTGAAGATTTTAATGATACCACGGGTTCATATTTCTTTGCGGAAACAAAGAAGTGTATAACGTCATTTGATAGTAAATCGTTTGAAACCTATAACTATACACCATCAATGCCGACCGAATGGTTACTTAATACTAATATTACTGTAAACGGGACGACTGCCGAAACATTGAAACTTGGATTTCAAACTAAAGTTAATGGAAATCTATATTCTGTTAGTGAAGGTAAACTTGACTACGGTGCGGACTTTAAAGGTAACACTAGTAAGATACAAAACCTATCTTTATTGAATACCCCATATTTTACTAACGCCCTTGTTGATGGGGTCGATAAAGAAAAGAATGGTGACGATAATCCATATGCTGCGTTAGGATATATTTTCCTAAATTCATTACCGATAATAACGCTTAGAGAAAAGTTTTTAAACGGAGATTTTGCTGCGGCAACATTTAATAAATTTGCTGCGTTACACAAAGTACCCGACGCATGGGTTTATAAAATGGGTTCTATATGGCACAGATATAAAAAATATCACCAAGATGGTATTGATATATTAGATGACGTTTGGAAACCGATTGACCAAGAAAAATTATATGACCCAATTTATGAAGATTCGTCGACAGAATATACGGTTAAAAGAATTGATGGTAGACGTTATAATTATGAACAAAATTCCATAGGATTAACAATCCCTAATGTAAATTTAGGTAGAGTTAATGTCGGTCTATATCCAAAGGTTATAAATTCAGTATCAAATTATTTTGGATACGAAGATATTATTTCATCGGGAGGTACTGAAAATGATTGGCAAAAGGCATATAATGGTGAGACTGGATTTTTTGGAGGTGGATTAAGAATGGGTTCACCAAACAATGCGATGGTTAATTTTACCTCGGGACAAATACCTTCACAACCAAATAAGACTATCGGTATTAATAGTTGGTATACTTACTATGACAAACCTGACATTTTTAGTCTTAATCAGTCAGATGAGGTTATAGTATTTCCTTCGGTTGGAGGGTTAAACTTTTCGCAATATGGTTTAGAAAAAAGAAATGTTGCGGGAATTGTTGATGGTGCTCCTGTTGACCAAACACTTTATGATGGTTCGGTAAGAACATTATGGGGAGCAGGTCACTATGGGTATTATGATAATTCTTTAATTGTTAAGCCAGCCTATAATGAATATATTAAAATAATTGATAGTGGTTCAACTACTCAACAATCATTTAATTTATCCTCAACTTCCGAGTATGCAAATATTGAAGAGATATTATCTGTATTTTCTAAAGAGATTATGGACTTATTTGAGTCTAAATTCTTAAGATATTGTGACCACCTGAATGAAGGGGGAAGTGCCGAAATATCGACACCGTTATCCTTTGAACCACCAGCGGACGATACTGACATATTAAAAAACTTTAACTTAAGAGAAACCTTAAAAAGTTTGTTTATTGTTACACGACCACCATTAACAGGAAATGAAGACGATAATGGTTTAGAAATCGCAAAAGTACAACTTAAAGATTTTACAACCGGAATGAATACTTTCTTAAGTCAGAAATCAATATTTAAACAAGGTAACCCTGGAAATTTTGATAGAAGAGTTTGGGGCTCATTTTCAACAAATGCGGGATTTAATCCGGTCGATAAAATTAATTTTGGAAACTACGTATCGAATACCTTACCAACGAACGGAGGAACAATCACATATGCTCAAAGTATTAGTATAAATTCTGACGCTTGGGAGGCCATGTATCTTAACATTGGTGAATATAAAAATACTAATTTAATATACTCTGATAACGGTTCGTACTTAACAGATTTCTTCGTTGATTTAGATGTTGAATTCACGGCAGAAAATGTACAACGACTTTCTAAAGTGATTCAAATATATGCTAGTGAAAAACTTAAAGACGATACCTTAACACCTACAGATTTTTATAACACATTTAACACTTATATCGAATCTTTAAACAAGTATCAATCAAATATACAAAACCACATATTTCAATATCTTAATCGTAGATTACCCGAAGTTACTGAGGAACAAGAAAATAAGAGAAGTGCCTTAAATGGTGATGTCGCTAAATTAGAATTGTATGAGACATTTAAAGTATTAAACGATAAGTGGATTGCCGGTGGAGATTTCCAAAATAGAACATTATTTGAGGACTTTTTATTTTTTGATAGGGCAAATAGAAATATTGGAGATAAAATAATTGTTAGTATTAGTGCCCTTGCAGCTCACTTAACTCCTAGAAATCAAAAGCAATCCATATATGGAATGATTGGTTATCTGTTACAGGAAAATAACTTCATTTTTATGGCGTTACCAACATACACTAACTTTTATGGTATACCTGAAACGACTAAAAACTCTA
>Ga0307379_10012653_pt1 | contig 10991 bp, 9 predicted proteins | sample UN2MG_FD_202237 | JGI IMG/M metagenome (GOLD analysis project Ga0307379, IMG submission 202237) | Soil microbial communities from Risofladan, Vaasa, Finland - UN-2 | ecosystem: Environmental > Terrestrial > Soil > Coastal area > Acid sulfate soil | place: Finland: Risofladan, Vaasa | collected... | reverse complement strand
GTGCGCTACCAAACTGCGCTACGCCCCGATCTTACGGATTATGTTATCACTTCGGACCGGGTTTGTCAAGAATTCGTAAGACATCGCCAGGTTTATAGGCGAGTGGGCGACAAGGTGGGGGGCGACACCGGATCGGAAATGGCTGATGGTTGATGGTGAATGGCAGACCGGATGGTTTCCACTACTCCAATACTCCAGCACTCCATTACTCCAGCGGTCTACCACATCTCATCCTTCGGCTCGCGGGACATGAGATCGCCGACGGCGGCTTTCGGCGGCTTGCCGTCGAACAGGACCTGGTAAACTTGCTCGGTGATCGGCATTGGGGTCTCATGCTTGCGAGCAAGGCTGTAGGCCGCTCGGGTGGTCGGAACTCCCTCAGCGACCTGGCCCAGGTCACGCATTATGTCTGCCAGCTTCCGACCTTGACCAAGCCCCAGGCCCACCCGGCGATTGCGGCTTAGGGGGCTGGCGCATGTGGCGATTAAGTCCCCTACCCCGGCCAGTCCCATGAAGGTCTCCTGCCTCGCGCCGATCTTGGTTCCCAGGCGAGTTATCTCAGCCAACCCTCGAGTGAGCATGGCGGCCTTGGTATTGTCACCAAAGCCGAGGCCGTCGCAAATGCCTGCGCCTATGGCGATCACATTCTTCAATGCGCCGGCAAGCTCGACGCCGACTACATCCTGATTCGTGTAGACCCTGAGAGACGGACACATGAAAAGGGCTTGCATATCGTGAGCAATCGAATCGTTTTTGCAGGCGATGACGGTCGCGGTCGGCACTCCTCTGGCGAGTTCGAGGGCGAGGTTAGGGCCGGACAAGGCTGCGACGGGATTCCTCCCGCCGAGGAGACCGCTCAAGGTTTGGGAAACAGTGAGGCCCGTATCCGCGCTGAGCCCCTTTGTTCCGCTGATGATCGGAATCCCGGCGGGCAGGCACTCCTTCAATTGATTCCCCGCCTGCGAGACGCCATCCGAGACGACGACGAATACCACGGCCTCCGCCCCGTCAACCGCATCGGGCATGGAGGTGGTGACTTGCGCGTCCAATGGAAAGCCCGGCAGGAGCGGATTCTCCCCCGACGTGCGCATGACTTCCGCCTGATCCGGATCCCATACCCATTGGGAAACTCGGCAGCCTCTGCCCGCAAGCAGCAGCGACAGCGCTGCTCCCCAACTTCCCGCGCCCAGAACTGCAATTCGTTTCATACTGCGGATTATACCAAGCGCCTGCATCGGTTACAAGTTCGCGCGAATTGCGTATAGAAATATGAAGCTTCTCCATGAGGAAGCCGGGAAGGCAAGAGGGGCTCACCTTTTCTTGACAGGGAAGGCCCGGCATCCATATAATCAGGCCTGGGAGTCTGCATGCGCACAGAAAGAGAACGCCGCCGTTCCTGGCGAAGGCGTGTCAAGATAGTCTGGCTGTATATCGAGGTGATGGCGCTCGTACTGCTGGCGGTGACCCTCGGGGTGGTCGGCGGCGCGTTCTACAGCGTCGCGAAGATGCTCCCTTCCAGCTCCGACATCGCCGAGTACGAGCCGACTGAAGCGACCAAGATCATCTCCAGCGACGGGGTAGTGCTCGCGGAAGTCTATGAGGAAAACCGCGAGTTAGTGCCGATCACCGACGTTCCGAAGGACCTCCAAAACGGAACTGTCGCGATTGAGGACGCGCGGTTTTACAAGCATCCCGGCGTTGATCCGCGAGGCATCGTTCGAGCGATCTACCAGAACGTGCGAAAAGGCCGACGAGCTCAGGGCGGCAGTACCCTCACTCAGCAGCTCGCCCGAAACATCTACCTCACACGCGAGAAGAAGATATCTCGGAAGCTAAAGGAGATACTGCTCGCCCTCGAACTCGAGCGCAATTTCACAAAAGAGCAGATACTCGAGTTGTACATGAATCAGGTCTATTACGGCAGCGGGTCGTATGGAGTCCAGACTGCCTCGACCGTCTACTTCGGCAAGAATGTGAAGGACTTGTCGCTGGCTGAGTCAGCGCTCCTGGCGGGTTTGCCGCAGAAGCCTTCGTCCTATTCCCCCTATGAGGATCGTGAGGCCGCTCATGGGCGCAGGAACGTAGTTCTGGATCGGATGCAAGAGTTGGGCTACATCACCGCCGCTCAATGCGAGGAAGCGAAGAAGGAACCCGTCAAGCTCGCGGGATTGCAGCCTACGGGGATCGCGCGCTACAAAGCCCCCTGGTTCGTGACCTACGTGATCAAGGAATTGACCAGCAAGTATGGCGCAGACCTCGTCTACAGGCGCGGGCTGAGGGTCCATACGACGTTGAACTACACCATGCAGAAGACTGCCGAGGATGCCCTTCGGGCGCACGTGTCGAAAGCGAAATGGACGGGCGCCACTCAGGGTGCGCTCGTATGCATTGATCCGGAGAACGGCTACATCAAGGCCATGGTCGGTAGCGTGAATCCGGATTTCACGAAAGATCAGTTCAACCGGGCTGTTCAGGCCAAGCGCCAGCCGGGATCCTCATTCAAAGCATTCGTCTACACCGCTGCTGTGGACAATGGCTACGATATCAACTACACGATTTCAAACGAGCGCACAACATACAAGGGCTATGGAGACAAAGGCTGGTCGCCCCGAAACTACGATGGCAGGTATGGCGGCCATCTGACTATGAGGCAAGCCGTGGCTCGGTCGGTCAACGTTTGCGCAGTTCGGATGGCCGACCAAATCGGGATAGACCAGGTTATAACATATGCAAGGATGCTGGGCATCAAATCGCCACTAGACCGGACGCTGTCGCTTGCTTTGGGAGCGTCGGTCGTGACGCCGCTCGAGATGTGCTCGGCGTACGGAGTCTTCGCGGCAAACGGGATGCGAGCCGAGCCGATGTCCATCGTGCGGATAAACGAATCAGAGGAAAACAAGGACGGGGCTGTCATCGAGCAGAACCGGCCGGTCGTACACCAGGTGTTGAGCGAGCAGACTGCTCAACTGATGAACGAGCTGTTCAGGGGCGTCGTCACTATGGGCACCGGCTCTAAGGCGGGCGACATTCCCGACGCTCATGGCAAGACGGGTACTACTCAGAGCGATCGTGACGCCTGGTGGTTGGGGTACACTCCGGAACTCGTGGCCGCAGTGTGGGTCGGCAATGACGATTATTCGCCGATGAAACATGCGTACGGAGGGGGAGTATGCGCGCCGACCTGGGTTGACTTCATGAAGAAGGCACTTCCGGAGCATAAGCGTGAGACCGAGGCCGAGAAGCCCAAGGAGCCCCTGATCCGAAGAGAGGCTGATCAGAAAGACAAGCCTCCTGAGAAGCCCGAAGCCAGGCCCAGGCGGAATATGATCAGGATCTGCGCTGACAGCGGCCTACTTGCCACACCCAACTGCCCCGTGACCAGGGAAGTCCCCTATGATCCAAGCAGCGGTCCTCTGCAGAGTTGTCCGATACACGGCCCGCGCCAGCCTGCTTCCGGCGAACAGACTCCTGCCGCGACTCCGGAGGCTGCGACTTCGCCACGCGCACCTCCAGTCCCGCCGAGGACTGTTCCGCCTAAGCCGGCGCCCCCTCCTCCATCCCAGAGATACGTGACTGTCACGATCTGCGTAGACTCAGGTCAGATAGCTAACGAGTATTGTCCTGAGACGGTCACTCGGCGCTTCCTTATGAGTGAAGCGCCCTCAAAGACGTGTAGACTCCATCGTCCGCCCGAATGAAAGTATAGGAGGACGAGGGAACAAACGGTGAAGTCACTAGACCGGCTTCAGATACCCCAGTAAGAAGAAGATGATCAGACCGGCCCCGAGGGCGATCCGGTATACCACAAAGAGGTTCGCGCTATGCTTCTTCAGGTAGCTGATGAGGAAGCTGATGCAGAGATAGCCGACCAGTGTGGAAGTCGCCACGCCGATAATGAGGGGAAGCAAATCGGCTCGTGCTATGCCCTTCGAGGATGCCTTGGCAAGCTCATAGATCCCGGCTCCGAGGATAATGGGGGCGCCCAGCAGGAAAGAAAACCGTGCAGAGGCTTCCCTCTCGAGGCCGCAGAAAAGCCCGGCGGTGATAGTGATCCCCGATCTCGATACCCCCGGGATTATCGCCAATGCCTGAGCCAGACCGATCACCAGCCAGTCCCTCATCCGCACCGCGTGCATCGGCCTCGACTTTTCGCCGAAGCGATCCGCGAGGTAGAGAATCATCCCCAGGCCGGCGAGGGTTAGTCCGATAAGGATGGGCTTGTCTCGGAAGCTGCTCTCCGCCGTCTTCTCCAACATCACGCCGGCGAGACCGGCAGGGATGCTTGCGAACACTATCGGCCATAACAGCATTCCTTGTAAGCCGGCCGGCACTTTGTCAGCGATGCGGATAGAGCCCATGTGAGTCTTGATCATGCCCAGCCATTCCGGCCCGAAGTAGAGGACCAGCGCAAACAATGTTCCCAGGTGAAGCGCGACATCGAAGACCAGACCGTTAGTCGTCCAACCGAAGAGCCAGCGAAGAATGATGAGGTGTGCGGAACTGCTGATGGGGATGAATTCGGTCAACCCCTGAATCGCGCCCAGGATGATCGCCTGTAATAGATTCACACTCGCCCTTTCAAAAAGATTACGGGGACTTACCTGCTGCAGTAAGCGGTTCGGCCTCAGGTTGAGCCGTTACTTCGGATGTCATGAGCCTGCGTTTGCGAAGAGACAAGCCCCAAACCCGGAACTTCTTAGGCCCGATTAGGTAGAATCGCACGAGCACTCGGATGATCGCTGCAACCGGGGCCGCCATGAACATACCCAGAATGCCGAAGAACTCCGCTCCTACGAGCAATACGATAATCACCACGGCGGGGTGGAGCTGCATCCGCCGACCGATCAGCTTCGGCATGATGAACTTGCTTTCCGCGAAGTGGAGGAAGGCGAAAATGACCAGCAGGTAGATGCCGACGATGGGCGCCTTCAGGAGCCCCAGGATCACGATCGCCGCACCGCTCACCATCGGGCCGATCACAGGCACCGCGCGAGTGATGCCTGCGAAAACGCCGAGGATGAGGACGTATTGCATGCTAAGCAGGTGAAGAATCCCTCCCACGGCGAGACCGGCAATCACGCAGAGAATGAACTGGCCGATAACATAGCTCCTCATGATGCCGTTGATCTCATATATGATCGCGAGGGCTTCTCTTCGCCGCCGCTTTGGCACCAGACCCATAAGCTCCCGCTTGATCACCCGGCTGTCCAGCGTGAAATAGAATGCCAGCACCGGGATGAGGATGATCTCCCAAAGGTGGGAAACAACGTCAATGGTGGTCGTCACTATCGCATGGCTATACTTGGTGAGAGCCTGCCCGACGCTTCTGAAGTCTTGAGTTTGCAGGAATTTCTGGACATCAGCAGGGAGTGCGACATACCACTTCTGAGCGCTCACGGCCATATCCTTCAACTGCTCGCCATACTGGTCTGTCTTCTCCGCAAGACCCTGAAGCTCTGAGGTGAAGGGGGTAAAGAATGCTGATACCACAATGACCACCAAGGCTCCCAGGGCAACAAAGACAATCAGGGTAGCCAGGAAGCGCTGGAATTTCTTGCTAACTCCGCGAATGCGATAACGATTCAGGAAATCCACCAAGGGGACTGCCGCATACGATAGCACCGCTGCGAGGATTATCGCGACGATTATCGAGCGTGCCCGGAACAGGAAATAGACCACACCGGCCAGCAGTACCAGGCGGCCGCCTATTCGCCAAATCAGATCAACTACCCCGTCAACCCACGTGGATGGGTTCATCACTACCTCATTCTATGCCGAAGCGCTTGAAGAGCACTTCCCTGATTCTCACAGATGCATGGCCGTCTCCATAGGGATTCGCGGCCCTGGCCATCTCGTTATACGCATCGGTATCTGTAAGGAGTCCCGCCGCCGCACGGAATATGTCCGCAGTCTCGGTGCCCACCAGCAGGGCGGTCCCGGCCTCCACTCCTTCCGGCCGCTCGGTGGTCTTGCGCATGACCACAACCGGCTTCCCCAGGGCCGGCGCTTCCTCCTGCACGCCGCCGGAGTCCGTCAATATCAAAAATGCCTTCTTCAGCAGATGCACGAACGGCACATAGTCCGGCGGCTCGATCAGATGCACTCTCTCGAGCTTCCCCAGTTCCTTGAAGACGGTATCCCGAACGATAGGATTCTTATGCACTGCAAAGACGACCTCGGTATCCGGAAACGCCTCGACCAATGACTTGATCGCCATGCAGATCCGAGCCATCGGCTCGCCCCAGTTCTCCCGCCGATGGGCCGTAACCAGGATCATCCGCCTTCCATCCGGGCAAATCTCCGAGAGCGCCAAATTCTCCGGAGTCTCAGTCCGGCCTGCGACAGACAAAAGCGCATCTATGACGGTATTACCCGTCACGAATACCTTGCTGGACGGGATCCCCTCCGCAAGCAGGTTCTTTCTCGCGGCGGGCGTCGGCGCGAAATGCAGGTCCGCCAGGATCGTCGTCAGCCGCCGATTGATCTCCTCCGGGAACGGGTCATACTTATTATCGGTTCGCAAGCCGGCTTCAACATGGCCGACTGTGACCTTATTGTAGAACGCCGCCAGACTCGCCGCGAAGGTGGTGGTCGTGTCTCCCTGGGCGAGAACGACATCGGGGCGCTCCTTGAGAATCAGCCGCTCCAAACCCTCCAGCGATCGAGTGGTGATCTGGGCGAGTGTCTGCTTCGGGCTCATAATGTCCAGGTTGTACTGCAGCTTGATCTGGAAGACATCGAGGACCTGCTGGAGCATTTCCCTGTGCTGCCCGGTCGCCGCGACCACGACGTTCACCTTGTCCGGGAAATGCTGAAGTTCCAGGACGACGGGAGCCATCTTTATCGCGTCGGGGCGAGTCCCGAAGACTGTCATCACTTTGACCGGCAACAGAAACCTCCGTACTATCTCCTGCTCAACACCAGGAGTGTCAGGGCAGCCCCGCCCGCGACGAGACAGAACAGATATATCACGAGCACAGTCTGTCTGTGCGTGAGCCCCCGTCGAAGCAGGCGATGATGCAGATGACTCTGATCCGCAACATGGACTGGGCGGTTGTCCATGAACCTCTTCGCCACCACGAATATGGCGTCGAATATCGGAACGCCGAACACGAGGATGGGCAATACTATTGCGATCGCGGCCGCAACCTTGAATGCTCCGACGATTGCGATTCCGGCGAGGGCGAATCCGATGAACTGGCTGCCGCCTGTGCCCATGAATATCTTCGCCGGGTTGAAGTTAAACCTGAGGAAACCTATGCATGCCCCGGACAGCGCCGCCGCCATAAGGGCCACGTGAGGCTGAACGGCATAATAGGCCATGATCGCCAGTATTCCCGCCGCAATTGCTCCTATCCCTGCAGCAAGGCCGTCCAGCCCGTCCATGAAGTCAACGGTCTTGGTGATGGCGAACACCCACGTGATGGTCACCAGCCAAGAGATGATTCCCGGGAGCGCAAGCATCGAAGGGCGGAAGGGATTTGACAGGAATTGGATTCGCACTCCGAAGGTCATCAGGACGATGGCTGCGCCGACAATCAGCAGCGCTTGGATAGCCGCCGAGAATTCCTTCATGTCGTCCAATAAGCCGACTGTGAGCACCAGCGCACCCGCCACGACTATTCCGAGGATGGGGGCCTTCAGGGTGGGGTCTACTCCAAACTTCATGGCAACCAGACAGGTAAAGGCAAATGCGCCGAAGATGGCAATCCCGCCCCAGAGAGGCATCGGACGGGTGTGTACCCTTCGGCCGCCGGGCTGAGCCATTACATTCAGCCGAAGGGCCAGCCGGCGTACTTGCGGCGTCGCCAGGTAGGAGATGCCCAATGCGAGCAGGAACGCGAGTAGAGGCCAGTGCATTAAGGGACACACACCTCCGAAGTACTCGCGACCGCCGGCATTCTCACAACCTCCATCCCAGACTCCTGAAGCAGTGACATCGCAAACTCGTCAGGATAATCGCCTACATAGACTAGTCGGACGATCCCCGCATTGATAAGCATTCTGGCGCATACGCTGCACGGCTGATGGGTGCAGTAGAGCGTCGCCCCTTTGGTTGATACCCCATGTTGGGCGGCCTGGATAATGGCGTTCATCTCCGAATGGAGCGCTCGGCACATCTCAGCCCGCTCGCCCGAAGCAATCCCCAACTGATCTCGAAGGCAGCCGATCTCCAGGCAATGAGCCAGTCCCGAAGGCGCGCCGTTGTATCCGGTGGTTAGAATCCGCCGGTCCTTGACGATCACCGCCCCGATCTGACGCCGCACGCATGTCGAGCGCTTAGCGACAACCTGCGCAATCTCGAGAAAGTACTCATCCCAATTCGGCCGATGGTTCATGGTTCGCCCCTAAAGTCTATCCATAAAGTGGGAATTGATCACAAAGATCCTTCACGACGCCGCTCACTTGCGCGCGGACTCGTTCGTCCTGAGGATCGGCAAGCACCCGATGAATCAGTTCGCCGATGATCCGCATCTCGCTCTCGGCCATGCCTCTCGTGGTCAGAGCGGGTGTCCCGATCCTTATCCCGCTCCCATACCAGGGCTTCTCCTCGTCGAACGGGACCGTGCTCTTGCTGGTCGTGATGCCGGCGGCGTCCAAAGAGTCCTGCGCCTGCTTGCCGTTCATGCCGAAGCTCTTGACGTTGGCGAGCACGAGATGATTGTCCGTGCCATCCGTGACGAGTTTAATCCCCCGCTTCATAAGCTCCTCGGCCAAGGCAGCCGCATTCAGCCTGATCTGACGCTGGTAGGTCTTGAACTCGGGCGTCATTGCTTCCTTGAGGCAGACGGCCTTCGCCGCGATAATGTGCATCAACGGGCCGCCCTGCATGCCGGGAAATACCGCTTTATCCAGCATCTCGGCGACTTCCTGCTTGCAGAGGATCATCCCGGCTCTCGGCCCTCGAAGGGTCTTGTGAGTGGTCGTCGTCACGAAATGCGCATAAGGCACGGGCGAGGGATGCTCCCCTGTCGCCACGAGCCCCGCAATGTGCGCCATGTCTATCATCAGATACGCGCCGACTTCGTCCGCAATCTCGCGCATCCTGGGGAAATCTATGATTCTCGGATAGCAGGTCGCTCCGCCAAGGAGGACCTTCGGCTTGCAGACTCGGGCCAGCCGCGCCATCTCGTCGTAGTCTATGCGCTCGGTCTCGCGATTGACACCGTAAGCCACCGCGTTATAGAGCTTGCCCGAGAAATTGACCGACCAGCCGTGGGTGAGATGCCCGCCATGGTCAAGGCGCATGGCCATATAAGTGTCGCCGGGTTCCATCGTCGCGAAGTACACGCCCATATTAGCCGAGGAGCCGCAGTGAGGCTGGACGTTCGCATGATCGGCGCCGAACAGCTTCTTCGCGCGCTCGATGGCAAGTCGCTCCGCGATGTCAACGAACTCGCCTCCGCCGTAGTAGCGTTTTCCAGGATAGCCCTCCGCATACTTGTTCGTCATTATGCTGCCGGCCGCTTCCAGCACCGCATAGCTGACGAAGTTCTCCGAGGCGATCATCTCGAGCTTGGTGTTCTCGCGATTCCTCTCGAGCTCGATCGCTTCGGCGATCTCCGGGTCAACTTCCGCCAACCCGGCGTAGAACGAGGGATTCTGAACTCTCAAATCCTGCGCCAATCTGCTAACCCCCTTTTCGCTCTATCTCAGTTATCTTACGGATTCTCTTTGCATGCCGTTCCTCGCCCGAGAAATCGGTGGCAAGGAAGGTACGGGTGATATCGAAAGCCGGCTTCTCCTCGGTTGTGCGGCTGCCGAGGCACAGGATATTCGCGTCATTGTGCTCGCGGGCCACCAGAGCGCAGTAGGTATCCTTGCACAGGGCCGCACGGATGCCTGGCGCCTTGTTCGCCGCGATGCTCATCCCGATGCCCGTGCCGCAGATCAATATGCCCCGGTCGAAATCGCCGTTCGCGACGGCCTCAGCGACCTGAAAGCCGATATCAGGGTAGTCAACCGAATCCGGGGAATACGCGCCGAAGTCCTTGAAGTCTACGTTCTGCTGCCCAAGAAAGCTGATAACTGCTTCCTTGAGAGGAAATCCCGCATGATCCGATCCGACCGCCACCCTCATACGGGCGATTATATCATTCCGGGGAGCGCATTGTAAAGCCGATGAAAACAGGCTATTGACACATTAGCTGCCGAGGGGTATACTTACCTTTGGATGGTATTTGCAATAAATCTAGAGCCACTGCCCAAAATGGCACGATATTTGCACCTGCTGCAGTAGCTGGCTTCGGTATGCTTTTTGGGCTGTCGGACGTTTAGTAGTTAACGCTAAATGAACTGGGAGGCAAAGATGCTAAAACGTTTCGGCTGTAGGTATTCTGCTTGGCTTCCATTGTTGGTACTGCTTCTTACTACTCCCCTGGGTGCACAAGCAGACGATTCCGATCTCTGGAGTGAGGCCTGCGCCAAGGTAGACGCAGGCGATCTGGCAGGCGCCGCCACACTCCTCAACCAGCTCCTCACGGACTTCCCTTCTTCTCCCAAAGCTCCCGGCGCTCAGCTAAAGCTGGCCTATATCAAGATGAAGACCAGCCCCGATTCGGTTGCAGAACAACTGGATGCGTTCTCTCAGGTGATGACCAAGTATGCATCCAGTCCGGAGGCAGGTGTAGCTCTGGTGCGCATCGGCTACCTCCATTCCAGGACCGATACAGGCCAGGCGGTCAAGGACTTCGAGGACTTCCTGGCGGTCTACAAAGACCATCCGCAGAGTGCTCGCGTGACAAGAGCCCTGGGCGGCTTACATCTGCGGAATCTGGAATTGGACAAGGCCGAGGCAGCGTTCGATGCCGTGGAGGGCGCTTCAGGCGCATCCACGGCCTTGGTGGACGAAGCGACCATGCAAAGCGCCTTTGTGAAGATAATGAGGTTCTACGCCTCCAAAGACAAGACAAGTCTCACTGCTGCGATCAGCATGTTTGGCGGCCTGTCATCCGCCGCCGATGCGAAGGTTCGGGCGAAGTCGGAGCTTG
>Ga0307379_10012650_pt1 | contig 10992 bp, 12 predicted proteins | sample UN2MG_FD_202237 | JGI IMG/M metagenome (GOLD analysis project Ga0307379, IMG submission 202237) | Soil microbial communities from Risofladan, Vaasa, Finland - UN-2 | ecosystem: Environmental > Terrestrial > Soil > Coastal area > Acid sulfate soil | place: Finland: Risofladan, Vaasa | collected... | reverse complement strand
TGGGGGCGGTCAACCGCATCGACGACGTGCGTGCTGATCGCCTGTCGTCCCTGCGGCAGCTCAGTCAGGGTGGAGACGTCGAGGTCGCCGAAGATCGTCATCGCCACAGTGCGCGGGATCGGGGTCGCCGTCATGACGAGAACATGCGGCGGGGTCGCGGCCTTCGCCCTCAACGCCTCACGTTGTTCGACCCCGAAACGGTGCTGCTCGTCGACGACCACCAGCCCCAGGTCGAAGAAGTCGACGTGCTCTTGCAGCAAGGCATGGGTACCGACCACGATCCCGGCTTCCCCAGAGGCGATATCGAGCAGGCCGGCACGTCGCGCGGCCGTCGGCTGGCCGCCCGTCAAGAGCCGCACCCTGGTGGCCTCGGGCGGGGACCCGAGGAGGCCACCATCGCCCAGCGGACCCAGCATCGCTGTCATCGTTCGGTAGTGCTGCGCGGCCAGCACCTCGGTAGGCGCCAGCAGGGCTGCTTGGCCCCCCGCGTCGACGACGGTCACCATGGCACGCAGGGCCACGACCGTCTTTCCAGATCCGACTTCGCCCTGGAGGAGTCGGTGCATCGGGTGCGACCGCGCCAGGTCCGCTGTGATGTCAGCCGTCACCTCGCGTTGACCTGTCGTGAGCTCGAACGGCAAGCGCCGGTCGAACGCCGCCAGCAGCCCTCCATCGGTGGCAACGCGCGGGGTGGAGTCGCTGGCGGCGAGCGCCGCACGCCGTCTGGCAAGAACCGTCTGCAGCACGAGGGCCTCGTCGAACGCAAGCCTGCGTCGGGCGCTCTTCACCTCCTCGACCGATCGCGGCCGGTGCAGGGTGCGGTACGCCTCGGTCCGACTCATCAGGCCCTCGCGGGACGCGATCGAGCCAGGCGTGACCTCAGGCAGCTCAGGCATGGTGTCGAGCAGGACCTGTACCGCCTTCTGAATGCGCCAGGTCGGCAGGGATGCGGTAGCCGGGTAGATCGGGATCAGGAAGTCGGTGAACTCCTGCATCACCTGCAGGTCCCGATCGAGGTCGGCGTCTCCCTCGTCGATCGACGACGCTCGGTCGACGTCCGCAGACTCGCTCGTCCCGAAGATCACGTACTCGGGGTGGGTGAGCTGCCGGCGGCCGGCTCGGGAGTCGACCGTGCCCGCAAAGAGCCCTCGCATGCCCTTCTGCAGCTGTCGCTCACGCCATGGCTGGTTGAAGAAGGTCAAGGACAGGCGGTGGCGTCCGTCGGTGACGACCACCTCAACGATCGTTCCCTTTCGCTGACGCATGCGCCTCACCGAGACCTCGGACACCTCGGCGAGCACGGTCGCCTGCTCGCCGACCTGCAGGTGCCCGATGTCAGAGAGCTCGCCGTGCTCGCCGTAGCGCCGAGGCAGGTGATTCAGCAGGTCACCGACGGTCTGGAGGCCCATCGCGGCCAAGGCTTTGGCCGTCGCCCCACCGACCACGTTTCGCAGGGGTTGGTCCCACCAGGTGGCCGCCCCCTGCCGGTCCATCATCGGGCGCGCCATTCACTCGACATCGGGGTCACTCCACGCCGATGAGCAGCGGATAGTGCGGCTGACCGCCGTCGTAGACGACGACCTCGACGTCGAGGCGGGTGCTGTGCAGATGACGGCGCACGGCGTCAGCGACGGGCCGTCCGGGAAAGGGATCGTCGCCGCAGACCAGCGTGACCAGCTCGCCCCCTGCCGCGAGCATCCGGTCGACAACGGCCGAGGCGACCTCCACTGCATCGTCACCGAGGACGACGATGTCGCCTTCGACGACACCGAGCGTCTCGCCCGGATGGCAGATACCGGCCGACGTCATGGCCTCACGCTCGGCGATGGACAACCCCCCGAACCGAGTGGCCGCGGCCGCCGCCGACATGGCCACGACATCGTCGGTGAACGGGCTGTGCCGATCGTGCACGGCGACCGCCGCCAAGCCTTGAACCACCGCGTGGGTCCGCAGCACCGCGACGTGGGCTCCCCTCGCCCGCAGCTCACCGGCCGCAGCGTCGGCAACCGCCAGATGGTCGTCGTCGTTGGGCAGCAGCAGCACTTCGGTGGCGTCTGCGGCGGCGGCCACCAGCGCAGCGGGCGTCGGACGGCGCCCGGGGGCACCCACAACCACCCGAGCCCCCACACTCTCGAAGAGCTCGCCGAGACTGGGTCCTGCGGCAACGGCGACCACTACCCGATCGGCGACGGCGTCCGATCTCGGGTCCTGACCGAACCCGTCGTCGGTTCTCACCCTGTCGAGCGGCGTGATACGGATGCGGAACACCCGTCCGACGGCCACCCCCACCTCGACCGCCGGGCCCGCGTTGTCGGTGTGCACGTGGACGTTCCAGAGCCCGCCGCCCCCGACGACGACCACCGACGCCCCGAGCTCGTCGAGCGCGCGGCGGACGCCGGAGGCTGCGGCGTCGTCGGCCTCCAGGAGATACATCACCTCGAAGGCCCCGTCGCCGGCGGCTCGGTGCTGAGCCGCCTCAACGGCTGCCGACACCTGGCCGACTCGAGCCGGCGCGGCGCGGCCGAGGTCGTAGACCGACAAGACCTCTTCGGGCGTGGGGGCGTGCGGGTCGAGAACCGCCCGCAGGGCCTCGAGCAGCAGCACCAGCCCTTGGCCTCCAGCGTCGACGACGCCAGCAGCCGCAAGCACCGGTAGCTGCTGAGGCGTGCGAGCCAAGGCATCAGCGGCTGCCTCTGCTGCCGCCACCACGACGGCGACAGCTCCGCGGCCGGCGGTCGCCTGCGCGGCCGTGGCAGCGGCGGCGGCCACGGTCAAGATCGTTCCCTCGACCGGGCGGGCAACGCCGGCATAGCCCAGCTCAGCAGCCCTTGAGAGGGCCGCTGCGATGACCGGGCCGGCATCGAGGGCTGGTGTGAGATCAGCGTCAGCACCCGTTTCACGGACGGACGGGATGTCGGCCAGCGACTCGGCGATCCCGCGCAAGAACTGGGCCACGATCACGCCTGAGTTTCCTCGGGCTCCCAGCAACGCTCCTCTCGCCCAGCGCGCCGAGGCTGCGGCCAGACCGGGGCCGGGCGTCAAGGCGTCGGACCCCGGAAGGAGGTCGGGCGCTGCTTGGCTCGTCTCGTCGAGGGCGACCGCTGCCGCCTGCCAGGTAAGGAGCAGGTTGGTGCCGGTATCGCCGTCGGGCACCGGGAAGACATTGAGGGCGTCGATGTCGTGCTGCGCGGCGGTCAACAGCACCATGGCCCTCGCTGACCAGTCACGGAGAAGCGCCGCATCGAGAGTCCCGGCCGCCAAGGACCCGGCGGGTGTACCCGCGCCAGACTGCGCTGTCACGTCCATGGCCTCCCTTCGCCGACGACTCGTGAGCCTAACCGGGGAGCCCGACGTCCGGTTTGGGAGCCTGCGCGCCCATCGGGTACTCTCGGTGGGCTGCCGCGGACCCTCCTCACGGAGACCTTCTCGCCAGTGACCCACGATCGTCTGATCGGATTTCATCGATCAGCACCACCCGACCATCACAGAGCGCACCCCTGCGGTGCGCCTCGCGGCACGAGATGCCGCTTAGAGCTCTGGAGGAGCCACCGTGGCTGCCAAGTGTGACGTCTGCGGCAAGGGGCCGGGCTTCGGCAACAGCATCTCCCACTCGCACCGTCGGACGCCGCGCCGCTGGAACCCCAACGTCCAGACCGTGCGCACCACCATCGGTGGTACCCCTACCAAGCTGACCGTCTGCACGTCCTGCATCAAGGCCGGCAAGGTCTCCCGCTAGCCCAGCAGAGCCAGCTCACGAGAAGTGAGCGTGACCGGCCGCGCCGATCCAACGCGATCCGTCGACGGTCACCCATGAGCCGCCACCGGCGTCGTCGGCGGTTGCCTCTCCCGCCCCCTCCTGTCGTTCAGTGACCGACCCGATCCGCACAAACCCGTCCGGAAGCGCTCGGTCGGCCGCGAAGGCACCGACCAGTGCATGGTCATGCCCGCCGCTCAGCACCCAGGAGAGCGGGTCCACCCCGTACGCGGCTGCCACGGCCGCGATCGGTTCTCCGACCTCGACCAGCTCGCTCTCGACGTCGATGGCCACGCCGCTGCGCGAGGCGAGGTGACCCAGGTCGGCGATGAGCCCGTCACTGACGTCGCACATGGCGTGCACACCGGAGTCGGCAGCCGCCGGCCCGCGGTCGTACGGCACGCTCGGACGCCGATAGGCGTCGACGAGGGCGCGCGGCGACCGAAACCCCCGGGAAAGCACTGCCAGACCGGCCTCGGCCCAGCCCAGCCGACCGGCAACAGCCAGCTGATCCCCCACCTGGGCGCCGCTGCGCAGCACCGGGGGGCGGCCGCCCAGACCGCCGATCCCGGTGACGGCGACTGAGATCTGGTCACCGGTCGACACGTCTCCGCCGACGACCGAGGCACCAACCTCGGCGGCCTCGTCGCGCAAGCCGTCGGCAACCCGGAGCACCCATGCCGCATCGGTCTCGCGTGGAGCAACGAGCGCGACCACCAGCGCGGACGGATCGGCGCCCATGGCCGCCAGATCGGCCAGGCTCGCCGCTGCCGCCCGGTGACCGATGTCGTCGGGGCCCGACCAGTCGGTCCGAAAGTGCACACCCGCGACCAGGACATCGGTGGTGACCACGATCGAGGCGCCATCGATGGCTACGACGGCCGCGTCGTCGCCTGGCGGGACCTCGACGTTGGCTCCCTGGGGCAGCCGTCTCGCGATGGCCTCGATCAAGGCGAACTCACCGCGCTGGGCCACCGAGTCCTCAGGCTCTGCCGCCCGTGAGGGGTCGCTCATTGCGCACCTGAGCGGGTACGGTCGGGGCCTGCAGACGGGAGGCTCGTGATGGTCACGGCATACATCTTGATCCAAACCGAAGTCGGACGTGCAGCCGAGGTGGCCGACCAGATCTCCAAGGTCCCCGGCGTCACCCTCTCGGAGAACCTGATCGGAGCGTACGACGTCATCGTCCGAGCCGAGGCCGGCAGCGATGACGAGCTCGGGCGATTCGTCGTGGCACAGGTGCAGGCGGTGTCGGGCATCACCCGCACTCTTACCTGCCCGGTCATCAACCTCTGACGCGCGCTCGTCGCGTGCGTCTCCGGCAGGGCCTCGCCCTGCTCACCTCCGTGGGCGTTCTGGCGCTGACGACCTCATGCACCGGGTCGGTCGAGGTCACTCCTCCCGACCCTGGCGCGGATGCTCCCCCTGCCGAGGTGCTCGAGGCGTGCGCTGACCTGGCGACCGAGCTTCCCGACGAGCTTGCGGGGCAGCCGTCCCGCCCCACCACCCCAGAGTCCGCTCTGACGGCTGCCTGGGGTGACCCAGCTGTCATCATCGTGCGCTGCGGCGTCCCACGTCCGGAGACCCTGACCGCATCGTCACAGCTGGTCACCGTCGACGGCGTCGACTGGTTCGCCGAGGAGCTGACGGCTGGGTACCTCTTCACGGCAACCGGCCGGACGGCCTACGTCGAGGTGACCGTCCCAGACGACTACGCACCGGAGATCGGCCCGGTCACCGAGCTCTCCCCGTTGGTGGCCACCGCCATTCCCGAGCGGACGACCGCCTCCGAGTCACCGTAGGCCGCGACGCTTTGCCAGAGCCGTCCGGATCAGTCGCGCAACCAGTTCCGGGTACTCCACACCGGATGCCTGCCACATGCGCGGGAACAACGAGATGGGGGTGAACCCGGGAATGGTGTTGATCTCGTTGAGCACGACGTCACCAGATTCGGTCACGAAGAAGTCGATCCGCGCATAGTCCTCGCAGCCGACGGCATCGAACGCCACACAGGCCGCGCGGCGCACCCGCTCCGACACCTCGTCCGGCAGATCAGCCGGGACTGCCAGCTCCGTGACGTCGTCAAGGTACTTCGCCTCGAAGTCGTAGAAGTCGTGATCACCTTTGACCGTGATCTCGGCGCACACGCTGGCCTCCGGGCCCCGGCCATCAGTGCGCGCGAGCACCCCACACTCGACCTCGCGCCCGGCGATCCCCTGTTCGATCACCACCTTCGGGTCGTGCTGGCGCGCCGTCGCCACAGCTTGCTCGAGGTCAGCCCAGTCGGTGATCCGGCTGATCCCGACACTCGACCCGGCCCGAGCCGGCTTGACGAAGACGGGCAGCCGCAGGTCACGGACAGAGGCCAGCGCGGATTCACGATCGAAGGTCCAGTCACGATCGCCGATCACCACATAGGGAGCCTGGGTGAGCCCGGCAGCGGCCACGAGGACCTTGGTCACTGCCTTGTCCATGGCCGCCGCGCTGGCCAGCACGCCCGAACCCACGTAGGGAACGCCGGCCAGCTCAAGGAGTCCTTGGATCGTTCCGTCCTCACCGTAGGGCCCGTGCAGCAAGGGAAAGACCACGTCGACGTCGCCCAGCACCTCGGGTACCTGGCCCGGCTCGTGCACGCTCAAGGCCCTTGACGGGTCTGCCGTCCACACCACTGGAGCCCCCGTGTCAGCGTCGACCGACGGCAGCCGGCCCGACTTGATCGCCAGGCGCTCAGGGTCGCCGTCGACCAGCACCCAGCGGCCCTCAGGCGTGATCCCTACTGGGACGACCTCGAACTGGCGGGGATCAAGGGCCCGCAGTACTCCCCCGGCCGAGATGCACGAGATCTGATGCTCGGTACTGCGCCCCCCGAAGACGACGGCAACCCGGGTCCGCGGAACTGAAGTCAGTGGCATCAGGGCGAGCCTACGTCTGACGGCGCGCCCTGGCGCCACTCAGGCTTGGCGACCCGGCTCATCAGCGACGTCACCATGTCGCGGGGCGCCCATCCTTGTGAGACGACACCTGACACATGCTCGGTGATCGGCATGTCGACGCCGTGCTCCTGAGCCAGCTCGAGGACCGCGGCACATGACGTGACGCCCTCAGCGGTTTGAGCGGTGATGGCGGTCACCTCGTCCATCGTCATCCCCTTGCCGAGGTTCTCGCCGAAGGTTCGGTTACGCGACAACGGCGATGAGCAGGTGGCAATCAGGTCTCCGACGCCGGCAAGACCCATGAACGTCAGCGGATCGGCCTTCATCGCCACACCGAGTCGGGTCATCTCGGCGAGCCCGCGGGTCATGATCGCCGCCTTGCTGTTGTCGCCGAACCCCATGCCTTCGGCCATACCGGTGGCCAGGGCGATCACGTTCTTCACGACGCCCCCGAGCTCGACGCCCACCACATCGGCATTCGTGTAGGGGCGGAAGTAGGGGGTGACGGTCCACGCCTGGACCTGCTCTGCAGCGCCGTCGTCGACACAGGCGATGACACTTGCCGTCGGCTGCCGCCGCACCACCTCTCGTGCGAGGTTTGGCCCGGACAGCACAGCGATGCGGTCCGGTGGACACCCCGCTGCCGCCTGAACGACCTCGCTCATGCGGGCACCGGATCCTCGCTCCAGCCCCTTCATGAGGCTGAGCGTGATGGCGTCGGCAGGGATGGCAGCACCCCAGGTCGCGAGGTTCTCGCGCAACGACTGGGCGGGCACGGCAAGGACGACGAGATCAGCTGACTCGAGGGCCGCGACCGGATCGGTCGTCGCGGTGATCGCCGATGGCAGGTCAAGGTCTGGGTGAAAGCGGGCATTGCGGCGTGACTGGTTGACCAAGGCCACGGTCTCTGCGCTACGCCCCCAGAGCCGCACCTCGTGCCCGGCGTCGGCGAGGACGAGAGCAAAGGCCGTGCCCCACGACCCGAGCCCCATCACCGCCGCCTGCATCACGCCGTCCCTTCGTCGTCCGGCCCCGCCGTGCCTTCGCGGGAAGGGCTCTGCCCGTGTGGCCGATTCTTGCGCGGGTTACCCGTGCGGGGCAGGTCAGACGCGCGGGGATCGAAGACCGATGTCGGAGCACTGACCCCTCGCACGGACGCCAGGAGCGCACTCAGCGAGGCCATGATCTCGCCGGTCAGTTCTTGGTAGTGCGGCGGTTCCTCGGTCGACAGGGTCAGAGCCGGACCGGCCGTCACCTTCATGACGGGGCGACGCCACACCTGAGGCACCCGACCGTAGGGAGCGAGGAGCTCATGAGGGCCCCACTGAGCGACCGGGATCACGGGGCATCGGGTCTGCCACCAGATCCGCGCAGCCCCGGTCTTGCCGACCATCGGCCACAGCTCTGGGTCACGCGTCAACGTGCCCTCCGGGTAGACCACGACGCACTCACCAGAACGGACCGCGTCGACGGCCGCCGACAGGGCAACTCCGGCGTGCTCGCTCTCGCGCTGCACGGGGATCTGGCCCACGTTGCGCAGCAGGCGTCCCATGATGCGGACATCAAAGAGCTCAGCCTTGCCGAGAAACCGAGGGTAGCGGCCGGCGGCGTCGAGGAAGTCAGCCAGCGGCAGCGGGTCAGCGTGTGACAGGTGGTTGGACACCACGACGCAGCCACCCTCCCGCGGAACGTGCGCCTGCCCCGTCCACTGGTGGCGAGAGGTCACGCGCAGTGCGGTGCGCAGAGCGGCGCGCGCTGCTGTGTATGTGACCCCGGGACCACCGTCGGCTCCCACCCAGAATCCCCTCCGCCAAGACGCGTATCGACTGAACTCGCAGTCTCATGCCCCCATCTGCCGGTGTCGAGCACCGCCGGGGTGGCAACGACGTACCCTCTGCACAATGTGGCATGTCGTTATTCCCATGAAGGGAACCGATGATGCCAAGTCGCGGCTGGATCTGCCCAGCTCCACTCGTGACCGCGTGGTCCAAGCCATGGCAGCCGACACGCTCGGCGCGGTGCTTGCCACCCCTGCCGTAGCGCGGGTCAGCGTCCTGTCTCGTGCAGCTGGCTTGCGACTAGACGCGCCCGGCGCGTCTGCAGTCGAGGTCGTCATCCAGCCCGAAGCACAGTGGTCACTCGACCGAGCCCTCACGTGGTTCGCGTTGACGCACACCGACGGCTCGTCAGGGCTGGCCGTCGTCGTCGCCGACCTGCCCGCACTCCGCGCGGAGTCGATGGCCGATGTTCTGCGGCACTCCGCCCTGCATCGCGTAGCCATGGTGACCGACACCCGCGGCTCCGGAACCACCATTCTCGCCACCAGCGAACCAGCTGGGCTGCGCACCCACTTCGGCAAAGACTCCGCTGCTGCGCATCGGGCCGCTGGTGCCGTTCACGTTCCCAGCACCCCCGACACACAGTGCGACGTCGACACAGTTGAGGACCTTGAACGCGCCCGAGCCATCGGACTCGGACCACATACTCTCGAGCTCCTCGTCGACCTCGACCTCGCCCTCTAGCTACAGTTGCCGGCATGGCGCCTACCTGGACCCAAGCCACTGTGCACACGTTCGACGAACCACATGGTTCGGGGTCAGTGATCACCGACCGAGGTATGGTCATCGCGTTCAACGCTGACACCTGGGCGGCCGGACCACTGCGCACCATGCGACCCGGTCAGCGGGTCAGGATCGCCGTTGACTCCCAGTCCGCACCCACCGCAGTTTCTGCCATCACCCTGGCCACTTTTCCAGCGGTGACCTGACACGTTCTGACGTCAGAGGGCCCGGACCGTGATCGGCCCGGGCCCTCTGACGTTGCGTGAGTGGATCAGCGCTTGCGCGTCGTCTTCTTCGCAGTCGACTTGCGTGCTGGCGCCTTCTTGGCAGTCGTCTTCTTCGTTGCCCTCTTGGCCGGAGCCTTCTTCGCTGCCTTCTTGGCCGGAGCCTTCTTAGCCGGAGCCTTCTTCGCGGCCGCCTTCTTGGCCGGAGCAGCCTTCTTCGTGGTCTTCTTGGCAGCTGCCTTCTTGGCCGGAGCCGGGAGCTTCTTCTCGCCGTTCACGACAGCTTTGAACTCCGCACCAGGAGTGAACTTGGGAACGGACTTCCTCTTGGTCTTGACGACGGCACCGGTCTGCGGGTTACGTGCCTTGCCCGCGGGACGAATGCGACGCTCGAACTTGCCGAAGCCGGTGATCGCAACGGCTTCACCCTTCGCTACCTGGCGGGTAATCGTGCCAATCACCGCCTCGAGAGCGTTGTGGGCGGCGCGACGGTTGCCGTCGAACTGGCCGGAGAGTTCATCGATGAGCTGAGCCTTGTTCACTACTTCCCCTTCGAATGCCTGTGTGGGCGGGCGTTTTCCCGACCGATGGGAACGTTAGGCAATCTGTGGGCGAACGGCAACGTCTACACGCCGGAAGATCCCTTGTGTTGTAAGGAGATTCGTCACATCTGGGCCCCGGAGGTGTTCACGGACGCCTGCAAGAACCCTTACTGCGCAACTGTTCTTGGCATCCACGTGGGGCGGTTGGACTCGAAAATTGCCACTTCTTCGGTGTGGCGCAAGGTCAAACCGACATCATCCAGACCCTCCAGGAGGCGCCAGCGGGAGTAGTCGTCGAGGTCGAACGAGACGGTCTCGTCCGCGAAGGACACCGTTCGCGCCTGCAGATCAACGGTCACGCGAGAACTGGGATCACTCTCGGCAAGCTCCCACAGCCGCTCGACAACCGACTCAGGAACCTCGATCGTGAGCAAGCCTCCCTTGAGGCTGTTCCCCCTGAAGATGTCGGCAAAGCGGGGCGAGATGACGACGCGAAACCCATAGTTCTGCAACGCCCACACAGCGTGCTCACGCGAGGAACCCGTGCCGAACTCAGGACCGGCGACAAGCACCGTTGCACCCTCGTACTGCGGCAGGTTGAGGACGAACTCGGGGTCTTTGCGCCACGCCGCAAAAAGGCCGTCCTCGAAACCGTCGCGGGTGATGCGCTTGAGGTAGACCGCGGGGATGATCTGATCGGTGTCGACGTTGCTGCGGCGCAAGGGCAGCACGCGGCCGGTGTGCGTCTCGAACGGGTCCATGGTCGCTCCTCTGGCTAGGCGTTGACGTTGGCCGAGGCCGACGCATCGGTGAGGTCGGTGGGGCTGGTGAGGCGTCCGGTGACTGCGGTGGCGGCTGCGACCTGCGGTGACACCAGGTGTGTGCGGCCACCCTTGCCCTGACGCCCCTCGAAGTTGCGGTTCGAGGTGGAGGCGCTGCGCTCGCCAGGAGCGAGCTGGTCGGGATTCATCCCCAGGC
>Ga0307379_10012649_pt1 | contig 10994 bp, 8 predicted proteins | sample UN2MG_FD_202237 | JGI IMG/M metagenome (GOLD analysis project Ga0307379, IMG submission 202237) | Soil microbial communities from Risofladan, Vaasa, Finland - UN-2 | ecosystem: Environmental > Terrestrial > Soil > Coastal area > Acid sulfate soil | place: Finland: Risofladan, Vaasa | collected... | reverse complement strand
CGTGCGTGTGCACGCTCTCATCGCACGCCCGCACCACACGCTCCCGCAGATCTATCGAGTAGGTTTCCATGCCTACTCTTATCGGCACACGCTACATCCAAACGTGAACTGCTCTAGCCGCGAGCGCAAGCGAGCGGCAGGGCGCGGCGCGCCGGCCGACGTGCGCGACCATCGGCCCGTGCCGGCGGCATGTCGCACACACGCTGGGGCATGGCCCCAGCGCTACGCGAAAAGGCAGACTACGGTAGCCTGTCAAGCCCCCGGTCTCTCAGAGGCCGGGGGCTTTTCGTCTCGGCATTCTGTTGCACTCCCCCTGCGCCTCGGATAGCCTTGCGTGCTCGCCGGGCACGACACGCGAAAGGGGAAGAGCATGCCGCAACCATGGACCGACTCGCCGTGGCTGCTGGTAAAGCGGGCCGACTTGGCTATCGAGCGGCAACAGGCCGCCCAGGAGGGCCGCGACCTGGCGAGCGTCGAGGCCGAGTTCAAACGCCTCGCCCGGCGCGACCTCGACCGCAACCTCGCCGCCTGGCCCCGGGTCCAAACGCTTCTTGAGACGGTCCAGGGGCTGCCGACGCGCCGGGACTACCCGTGGCGCGAGCCGAGCGACCTGGCGGGCATCCGCAAGGCCCGGCCGACGCGGCGTCCGTCGGTCCGGCCGCCGCGGCTCTCGGCCGCCGCCTTCCACGACCGGATGTACGGCGCCTGGCTGGGCCGGTGCTGCGGGTGCCTGGCCGGCAAACCCGTCGAGGGCCGCCGTCGCCGCTCGATGGAACGCATCCTCAAGGCCCAGGGCCGCTGGCCGCTGGCCCACTACTGGTCGATGAAGGTCGGGGCGAAGGTGGCGAAGGAAGAAAACTGGTTCGCCCGCCACGGCCGCAAACCTGCCCCCGGCACCGTCATCGAAGGCATCCGGTGCATGCCCGAGGACGATGACACGAACTACACGGCCACGGGGTACGCCATCCTCGAGCGGTACGGGGCCGACTTCACGCCGGCCGACGTGGCCGGGTTCTGGCTGGGCAACGTCCCCATCGGTCACGTGTGCACGGCCGAGCGCGTGGCGTACCGGAACCTCGTGATGCTCTATCCGCCGCCGGGGCCCGACGGCAAAGTGGCGGGCCGGTTCTCGAGCGCCACCTGGTGCAACCCGTATCGCGAGTGGATCGGCGCCCAGATTCGGGCCGACTTCTTCGGCTACGCCGCCCCCGGCGACCCCCAGCGGGCTGCCGAGTGGGCCTGGCGCGACGCCTGCATCAGCCACACCCGCAACGGCATCTACGGCGAGATGTGGGTGGCCGCCATGCTGGCCGCCGCCTGGACCACCGACGACCTGGCGGCGATCATCCGCGCGGGCCTGGGCCAGATACCCGCCCGCAGCCGCCTGGCCGCCGAGATCGAGAAGGTCCTCGGCTGGAAGGCCCAGGGGTGGACCTTCGAGCAGGCCATCGACCAGGTCCACGCCGATTGGGACGAGGCCGACCCCCATCACTGGTGCCACGCCATCTCCAACGCCGCCATCGTGGCAGTGGGCCTGTTGTGGGGCGACCTCGATTTCGAAAAGAGCGTCTGCCGGGCCGTGACGTGTGCCTTCGACACCGACTGCAACGGCGCCACCGTCGGCAGCATCGTGGGCCTGGTGTTGGGGGCCAAGAGGATGCCGAAGAAGTGGACCCGCCCCATCCGCGACACCCTCCAGACGGGCATCCACGGCCTGCACGAGATCCGCCTGGCCGACATGGCCAAGAAATCCTGCGACCTCGTGGCCCGGCTGTAGCGGCGCCCGGGAGCGGACCCTGGGCCTCGGTTTCCTGACGTGCCACGGCTTGCTTGCAAGCCGTGAACATTGCCGTACGGTGCGCGCTTTGCACGTGCCGTCGTGAGGAGTTGGTATGTGCCGCCCCGTCACCCTCTGCGTGTTGGCCGCGATGCTGCTCGCGGCGGGGTGCGCCCAAGCCGCCGAATCTCGCGCGGTGGCCTTCCCAGGCCACCGCGCCTTGGCGCAGGGCGACCTGACGCGGCGGCCCGCCCAAGGCGGGCAGGCCTCTGGGAAGGCCGCCGCGCACGAAGGCGAGGAACTTGACGAAGCCGTCCTGGAGACCATCCGCGCGCAGCACAACCTGCCGGCGCTGGCCGCCGCCGTCGTCCGCGACGGACGCGTCGTCGCGGTCGGCGCCGTGGGCGTCCGAAAGGCCGGTTCCGACGTCCGGGTCACCGCCGAAGACTGCTTCCACATCGGCTCGTGCACCAAGGCCATGACGGCCACGCTGGTCGAGATGCTGGTTGAGCAGGGCCGGCTCAAGTGGTCGGCGACGCTGGCCGAGGCCTTCCCCGACCTGGCCGACGCCATGCGCCCGGTCTACCGCAAGGTCACCCTGCGCCAGGTGCTGGCGCACCGTGCCGGGCTGCCGGGCGGGGCCGAATCGTGGCCCAAGGGCATGTCGTTCCTCGACGTCCACCGCCTGCCGGGCACGCCGCGCGACCAGCGCCGCGAGTACCTGGGCCGCATTCTCGCCCAGGAACCCGCCGCGACGCCGGGCGAAAAGTTCCTCTACTCCAACGCCGGGTACGCCCTCCTGGGCGCCGCCGCCGAGAAGGCCGCCGACACGCCGTGGGAAACGCTGATGCGGGACCGCGTCTTCAAGCCGCTCGGCATGACCTCGGCCGGTTTCGGCTCCATGGGGACGCCCGGCCGCATCGACCAGCCCTGGCAGCATCGCGTCGAGAACGGCCGGGCGGTGCCGGTCGAACCCGGGCCGCTGTCCGACAACCCGGCGTCCATCGGGCCCGGCGGGACGGTCCACTGCTCGGTCGGCGACTGGGCGAAGTTCGTCGCGGCCCACCTGGCCGGTGCCCGCGGCCGGCCGACGCCGCTGCCCGTCAAGGACTGGTCGCCGCTGCACACGCCCGCCTTCGGCGGCGACTACGCCGGCGGATGGACCGCGACCGACCGTCCCTGGGGCGGCGGCCGCGTCTACACCCACGCCGGCTCGAACACCATGAACTACGCCGTCGTCTGGATGGCGCCCCTCCGCAACTTCGCCGTCGTCGTGGCCACCAACCAGGGCGGCGACGCCGCCCCCAAGGCCTGCGACGAGGTGGCGGCCGCCATGGTCCGAACGTACTGCCCGAACGAAGGGAGCCCGAAATGAGATTCGCCCTACTGGCGCTGTGCCTGGTGGTGGTTGGATGTGCCCCGTCGGCGCCGCCCGCGCCCGTCCCCGCGGTCCCCGCGCCGGCCGCCGTCCCGCCCGAGCCTGCCGTCCCGGCGCCCGCCGAGCCGGCCGCGCCGCCAAAGCCCGCCCCTGCGGCGCCCGCGCCGGCCGAGCCCGCTGCCGCGGCCGCTGAGCCCTGGCAGACCGTGGGTCTGTGCGCCGGCGGGGCCATGTTCAGCCTGGCCGTCTCGCCGCACGACGCCAACCTGGCCACCATCTCGTGCGACATGAGCGGGGCCTACATGACACGCGACGGCGGCCGGACCTGGCGAATGTTCAACCACGCCGACCTCCAGGGCAACACGACGTGCGCCGCCGTGTTCCATCCGGCCGCGCGTGGCAAGATCATCGCGCCCCGCGGCTGGAGCGGCGACCTGTGCGTGAGTCTCGACGACGGCCGCACCTGGAAACCCTACGGCGGCAAACGGGCCTGGCAGGAGCGGCCCACGGTCCTCTACGCCGACGCCGCCGTGCCGCAGCGCCTGCTCGTCGGCACGACCGCCGGCCTCTTTGCCACCGACGACGACGGCGCCACGTGGCGGCGGTGCGAGGGCGTCGCGGGCAAGGTCCTCGGCCTGGCGACCGACCGGTCGAGCCCCGTCGAGGCACGCGTCTACCTCGTCGGCACGGGCGAGGGCGTGTTCCGGTCCGAGGACGGCGCCAAGACCTTTGCCCCGTGGGGCGAGGGCCTGCCCGAAAAGAACCTGCTGGCCTTTGCCGGCGGGTCCGACGGCAAGGTCGTCCGCCTGTACGCCACCATCCCATGCAAGGTCGTCGATGGGAACCTGGCCGGCGGCGTGTACGTCTCCGGCGACGGCGGCCGCTCGTGGCAGCGGGCCATGAAGGCCGACCTCAACGTCCAGACGAAACGCTTGAGCGAGTGGGCCCACGGCGACGTGCCCCGGTACGTCCACGCCCTGACGACCGACTCCCGGCCCGATACCGCTTACGTCTACGACGCCGGCACGAGTTACTTCCCGCCCAATCACAGCACCGTGTACCGGACCGACGATGGCGGCCGAACGTGGCGGGCCATCCTGTTCTCCGACCCGCGGTTCAAGGAGTACAACGTCGAGGACGACTGGGTGACCAAGGGCATCGGCCAGCGGTGGCAGGAGGTGCCGTACGCCATGGCCACGAGCGAGGCCGACCCCGGCGTCGTGATGCTGTGCAGTTCGGCGTTCGTCCTGCGGACCGACGACGGCGGCAAGTCGTGGCGGGTGTGTCACGGACGCTTCGCCCCGGGCGAGCATCCCAAGGGCGAGGCCGCGTGGCTCAACAACGGCCTCGTCGTGACGTCGACGTGGAACTACACCATCGACCCGCACGAGAAGCGGCGGCATTACATCTGCTACACCGACATCGGTTTCGCCCGCAGCCTGGACGGCGGCACGTCGTGGATCTGGCAGGGGCCCACGGTGCCGTGGCGGAACACGATGTACGCACTCGCCTTCGACCCCGACGTGCCGGGACGCCTCTGGGGCGCTTTCTCGGACACGCACGACATCCCGAACTCGAACGTCATCTCGGGCCGGCACCGCGTCATCATGCAGGGCGGTGTGGGCCGGAGCGACGACTTCGGCAAGACCTGGACCAAGTCGGGCCTGCCCGAGGCGCCGTGCCTGTCGGTCGTGGTGGACCCCACCTCGCCGCGCGACGCCCGGCGGCTCTACGCCTCGCTCTTCGAGAAGGGCGTCTACCGGAGCGACGACGGCGGCAAGACCTGGACCCCCAAGAGCCGCGGCCTGGGGCACCCCGCCAACATGCGGTGCTGCAAGATGGCACGCCAGGCCGATGGCACGCTCCTGTGTCTGGTCACGGCCAAGCGGATGAGCGACGGTACGTTTACGCACGACGGCGTGGGCCTGTACCGCTCCGCCGACCAGGGCGAAAACTGGACGAAGATTACCGAGTCGCTGCCGCTGTACTGGCCGAAGGATTTCGCGGTCCATCCGAAGGACCCCAAGACGATCCTCCTGACGGCGGCCAACGTGCGCGGCCAGGAAGAAAGCGGCCTGTACCGCACGACCGACGGCGGCGCCACCTGGGCGAAACTGGTCACCAAGGGGCCCGAACATTTCAGCGCGGCTTACCATCCGGCCCGGCCCGGATGGATTTACACGACGCTGACCGAGGGCGCCCGCGAATCGGGCCTGTACCTGAGCAAGGACGACGGGGCGACGTGGCAGCCGTTCCTCGCGCTGCCGTTTGCCAACATCCAGCGGGTGCACTTCGACCCCGACGCGCCGGACCAGGTCATCCTGACGACGTTCGGCGGGTCGGTCTTCCGCGGCCCCGCCGAACCGGCGCGGTGACGTGCGGGTGCGCCAAGACTCTCTGGCATGGGTGGCATGCCCAGGCCGTCGTTGCCTGGGCATGCTCCGTGGCCCACGTGGGACATGCCCACGCCAGCAGCGGCGTGGGCATGCCACCCAAGAGTTTGGGGCTTGGCAGAAGATCCCGGTGCCTCCGTCTTCCTGACGCGGCACGATTTCGCTTGACGTTCGGAGTATGTTAGGGTAGTGTCCGGTCGGGCGTCGCCGGGTGCGGGGCACGCGGGAGGTGCCCGGGGCCGCGGCGGCCGACGCAACGGGCGGAGGACCTTCAGGACGTGGACACGCTCGAAAGGCTCAGGCTCCTGGCCGACGCGTCGCGGTACGACCTGTCGTGCGCGTGCGGCACGAAGCGGGCGACCGACCACCGGCAACGCGGCCCGGGCGGCCTGTGGCTGTACCCGGCGTCGGTGCCTCGCGGCGGCACCGAGGTCATGCTCAAGACGCTTCTGTCGAACGCCTGCGCGAACGACTGCCGGTATTGCCCCCTGCGGAGCGACCGCGACACCCCCCGGTGCACCCTCGCCCCGGAGGAAGTGGCCGCCGCGTTCATGGATTACGTGCGGGCCAGGCGGGTGTTCGGCCTGTTCCTGACGTCGGGCGTTATTCGCGACGCCGACACCACGATGGATCGCATGCTGGCCGTGGCCCAGATCCTCCGCCGCCGGCACGCGTATCGCGGGTACCTGCACCTGAAGGTCATTCCCGGGGCGTCGGACGCCGCCATCGAGCAGGCCGTGGACGTTGCCAACGCCGTGTCGCTGAACGTCGAGGTGCCGACGCGCGGGGCCTTCCGGCCGCTGTCGTCGAAGAAGGATTACGACCGCGACATCGTGCGGCCGATGCGGCTCATCAGCCGCCTGACGGCCCGTGGGAGCCGGCGCGCCCGCGTCAAGCACACGACCCAGTTCATCGTGGGCGCCTCCGACGAGACCGACGCCGACATCGTGCAGGCCACCTTCGGCCTGTACCGGCGACTGGGCCTGTCGCGGGTGTACTTCAGCGCGTACCAACGCGGGCTGGGCGATGGGTCGCTGCCGGGCGAACGGGCGGGCGCGGCCGCCGCCGAGGACCTGCTGACGCGCGAGCACCGGCTGTACCAGGCCGACTTCCTCATCCGCAAGTACCGCTGGGACGCCGACGACATCCTGTTCGAGGCCGACGGTAGCCTTCCGCTGGGCACGGACCCGAAACAGCGGTGGGCCGAGCGGCACCCGGAGTTCTACCCCGTGCGGGCGCGGTCGGCCGCCCGAGAGGCGCTGTTGCGGGTGCCGGGCATCGGTCCTATTACGGCGGGACGGATCCTGCGGACCCGCCGCGAGGGCATCCTGCGCAGCCTGGCCGACGTGGGCCTGGGCGGCAAACGCTTGGCAAGGGCCGCGCCGTATGTTGTGATGGACTGACGCCGGCCGCATCGCATCGAGAACAGGCATCCCCATGCAAGATCGCAAGCGCCTCAGCACCGCAATGGGCATCGTCGCGATCCTGTTCTGGAGCGGGACGGTCGCCCTGGCGCGGAGCCTCTCGGAATCGGTCGGCGCCGTCACGGCGGTCGCGTTGGCCTACGGCATCGGCGGCGTGCTCGGCTGCGCGTACCTGGTCGTCACGGGACGCCTCGGCGGTGCCCTGCGGCTGCCGCGGGCGTACCTGGTGGGGTGCGGGTCGCTGTTCGTCGTGTACATCGTGAGCATCTACCTGGCGGTGGGGCTGGCCGCCGGGCGGCAGCAGGCCATCGAGGTGGGCATCATCAACTACCTGTGGCCGGCGCTGACGCTGGTCTTCGGCATCCCCATTCTGCGGACGAAGGTCCGGGCCGCCTTCGTGCCGGGCGTCGTGCTGGCGCTGGCGGGGGCGGCGCTGGCGCCGATCGGGCTGGGCGATTACTCGTTCGACGCGCTGACCGCGAACCTGCGACTGCACCCGGCCCCGTACCTGCTGGCGTTGGTGGCGGCGGTCACCTGGGCGCTCTACTCGAACCTGAGCCGCCGATGGGCCGGCGACGCCCAGGGCCAGGGCGTGCCGCTGTTCGTCCTGGCGACCGGCCTCGTGCTGCTGGGCGTACGGTGGCTGCGGCCGGAGGAGTCGCACTGGACCGGCCGGGCTGCGTGGGAACTCGCCTTCGTGGCCGTGTTTCCGACGCTGCTGGCTTACGCCTTGTGGGACCTGGCCGTCCGGCGGGGGAACCTGCCGCTGGTGGCCTCGCTGTCGTACCTCACGCCCATCCTCTCGACGGCCATCAGCGCCGCGTACCTGGGCGTGGCGGTGGGGTGGAACCTGTGGGCGGCCTGCGGCCTGGTCGTCGCGGGGGCGTTTCTGTGCAAATGGTCGGTCGTCGAGCCCCAGGGCGACGTTTAACTTGACTTGGCGGCACGGGCCGGGTATCCTGACGCGCCCATAAGGCGTTTCCTGAAGCGCGGTCCCCGGTACTCGAACGTCAGGCGCATGATGGTTATTTGCGTTATCCCCGCCCGGTATGGGTCCAAGCGATTCCCGGGGAAGCCTCTCGCCGCCGAAACCGGCAAGCCGCTCATCCAGCACGTCTGCGAGGCCGCGCGCGCCGCGGCGCGCGTCGACGCCGTCGTGGTGGCGACCGACGACGAGCGGATCCGCCGCGCCGTCGAGGCGTTCGGCGGCCGGGCCGTCATGACCCGCCCCGACCACCCGTGCGGCACAGACCGCGTGGCCGAGGCGGCGGCCCGGTTCCCGGAGGCCGAGATCGTCATCAACTTCCAGGGCGATGAGCCGGAACTCGATCCGTCGCTCCTGGACCGCCTGGTGGCGGCACTGGAGGGCGACCCGTCGCTGGAGGCCGTCACGCTGGCCGGGCCCCTGGCGCCGGAGGAGGCGAGCGACCCGAACGCCGTCAAGGTGGTCGTGGCGGCGGGGGGCGATGCGCTCTATTTCTCGCGGGCACCGATTCCGGTGTCGCGCGACGGCGAGGGCGCGCGGCAGGCGCCGATGCGGAAGCACTTCGGCCTGTACGCGTACCGGGGGGCGGCGCTTCGCGACTTTGCCGCCATGCCGCAGACGCCGCTGGAGCGGACGGAAAAACTCGAACAACTCCGGTGGCTTGAGAACGGACGCCGGATGCGCGTCCTCGTGACCGATCACCGGCCCGGCGGCATCGACACGCCCGAATCGTACGCCGCCTTCGTGGACCGGTATCGTCGGGCTCACGCCATTTGAAAGGGATGTGGATGTCGGCACATGACGTATTTCACGACATCGCCGGCCAGACCGAGGAGACGGAGTTCTACACGCCCGTGCCCGCCGGGTACCAGAGCGGCCGGACGAAGTACGTCGTCGTATTCGGCACGGTCATGAGCGGCCTGGGGAAGGGCATCTTCGCCTCCAGCCTGGCCAAACTGCTCCAGGACCAGGGCCTCGGCGTCGCGCCCATCAAACTCGAAGGCTACCTCAACATCGACTCGGGCACCCTGAACCCGTACCGGCACGGCGAGGTCTTCGTCCTGGACGACGGGATGGAAACCGACATGGACCTGGGCACCTACGAGCGGATGCTCGACCAGAACCTGACGCGCGATCACTTCGGGACGAACGGCCAGATCTTCTGGGCGGTGCTCGAGCGCGAACGTCGCGGCGAGTACCTGGGCCGCGACGTCCAGATCCTGCCGCACGTTACCGGCGAGGTTAAACGGAAGCTGCGCCAGCTGGCCCTCAAGACCGGCGCCGACGTGGTCTTCGTCGAGATCGGCGGCACGGTCGGCGACTTCGAGAATGCCTGTTACATCGAGGCGATGCGGGAACTGGCCTACGAGGAAGGGCCCGAGAACGTCTGCTTCGTGGCGCTGACGTTCATCCTGGAGCCGAGCATCCTGGGCGAACAGAAATCGAAGGCCGCCCAACTCGGCATCAAGCGGCTGCTGGAGATGGGCATCCAGCCCCACATCATCGCCTGCCGCGCCGCCAACCCCGTGACCGACAAGATCCGCGAGAAAATCTCCATCTATACCAGCGTGCCCATGTCGCGGGTCATCTCGATGCACGACGAGCCGTCGATTTATCTCTTGCCATCGCGGCTTCAGCGCGACCAGGTCGACCGCCACGTGACGCACGTCCTGAACCTGGTGGACCGGGTGAACCCGCGCCTGCGGCAGGGGGCCGCCAAGGCCTGGGAGGGTTTCTGCGACCGCATCCGGCACCCGCGGCACGAGGTCACGGTCGCCGTCACCGGCAAGTACACCGCCGTCCGCGACAGTTACGCCAGCCTTCTGAAGGCGCTCGAGCACGCCGGGGCGGCGCTCCAGACGCGGGTCGTCGTCCGCTGGGTCGATACGACTGACTTGGGCGACGCCTCCGCCGCCGCCGCCCTCGACGGCGCCGACGGCATCATCGTGCCCGGCGGGTTCGGCGTCCGTGGGGCCGAGGGCAAGATGGCCTGCGTCCGGTACGCCCGCGAGAACGTCGTGCCGTACCTGGGGCTGTGCTTCGGGTTCCAGATGGCGGTCATCGAGTTTGCGCGGAACGTCTGCGCCCTGGAAGGGGCCGACTCCACCGAAATCGCCGACGACACGCCGCACCCCGTCATCGACCTGCTGCCGGAACAGTTGCAGGTGAAGGAGCTGGGCGGCACGATGCGTCTGGGCGGCAAGGACGTCGAGGTCCGCCCCGGGACGCTGGCGTCGCGGATGTTCGGCGGCGCGGCGACGGCTCGCCTGCGGTTCCGCCACCGCTACGAGGTGAACCCCGACTACATCGACCGCCTGACGGGCGCCGGCCTGGTCTTCTCGGGCAAGGCGCCGGGGCAGCCGATTATGCAGATTCTGGAACTGCCCGACCATCCGTACTTCGTGGCCACGCAATCGCATCCCGAGTTCACCAGCCGCCCCCTGAGGCCGTCGCCGTTCTACCTCGGCCTGGTGGCGGCCGCGCTCGGACGCAGCGCCGTCGGACCGGTCGGCCCCGAACAGACGAGGAGGTAACGTCGATGGCCCAGGACGAAGCCGCAGCGCCCGGTTCGCCCGGCGCCCAGCACCCGCCCAAGGAACAGCCGAGGATCCACGTCGACGCCGACTGGAAGAAGGAGGCCCAGGCCGAGAAGGAGCGGCTCTCGCGTCAGGCGGCCGCCGAACCGTCGGCCGGCCCGGCGGCCGGTGCCCCCAAGGCCGAGGGGCGACGGCGGGGGTTTCCGCCCGCCACCTTCGTGGCGCTCGTTCAGACCCTCGCCACGCAGGCCGCCATCTTCATGTCCGACGAGAGGGACCCCGACACCGGACGCTCCATCCGCAACCTCGACCTCGCCAAGCACAACATCGACCTGCTGGGCGTGCTGGAAGAGAAGACCAAGGGCAACCTGACCGACGACGAGAAGAAGATGCTCGACCGCCTCGTGTACGAATTGCGCATGGCCTACGTGAGCGCGGCATCGTAGCCGCCTGCCGTGGGGCATGGTTCGCCGATACCGCGGGGGAGGGTTGCACCGTGC
>Ga0307379_10012648_pt1 | contig 10994 bp, 9 predicted proteins | sample UN2MG_FD_202237 | JGI IMG/M metagenome (GOLD analysis project Ga0307379, IMG submission 202237) | Soil microbial communities from Risofladan, Vaasa, Finland - UN-2 | ecosystem: Environmental > Terrestrial > Soil > Coastal area > Acid sulfate soil | place: Finland: Risofladan, Vaasa | collected... | reverse complement strand
CCGAGTTCCCAGCCCCGAGTTCCCAGCCCCGAGTTCCCAGCCCCGAGTTCCCAGCCCCGAGTTCCCAGCCCCGAGTTCCCAGCCCCGAGTTCCCAGCCCCGAGTTCCCAGCCCCGAGTCCCCAGCCCCCCGGCCACGCGTTTGCACAATGAACAAGAACCGGCGCTCGATCCTTCGCCACACCGCGCTCGTCGTTTTCGCGGCGATTTGCCTGGCTGCTTATCTGGCCACCGGGTCTCGGCCGAGCGGGCAGCCGCCGTGGTATAGCGTCGTGCCGCCGTTGCTGGCGATCACGATGGCCCTGGCGACCGGACGCATCTTTCTCAGCCTGGCCGCGGCCGTGATCGTCGGCGGGGCGCTGAGCCTGCCGGGCGACGCCACAGGTTGGACCGAAAGGCTCTCTCGCGGCACCGGAGCCAAGTTCGTCTACGACAGTGTGACCGACGTCGAAAGCCAACTGATCCTGCTCTACGTCGTGCTGATCATGGCCATGATATCGGTGATGCTCGTCGGCGGCGGGCTGCAAGGCGTGGCCCATTGGCTGATGAAGTTCGCCCGATCGGCCCGCTCGACCAGGATGGTCACGTTCATCGCCGGGCTGGTGATCTTCATCGACGATTACGCCAACACGATGATCGTCGGCTCCACGTTTCGGCCCATGACCGACCAGCAACGGATCAGCCGCGAGAAGCTGGCGTTTCTGGTCGATGCCACGGCCGCGCCGATCGCGGGGCTGGCCGTGATCAGCACGTGGATCGGCGTCGAAGTGAGCTATCTGTCGAAAGAAGCCGCCCAACTGGGGCTGGAACAGAGCGGATACGCCATCTTCTTCGATGCCCTGGGCTTCCGTTTCTACTGCATCTTGATGATCGCCTTCGTTTTCTTCAACGTGCTTTCGGGGAAGGACTTCGGACCGATGGCCAAGGCCGAGCGACGGGCTCGCAAGCACGGGAAGCTGCTCGACGACGACGCCCGGCCGATGACGTCGCGGTCCTTAAGCGCCTCGGAACCGCACCCGGAAGCGAGAATCCGCGCGGCGGTGGCCCTGGTGCCCATGGCTGGCGTGTTGATCGGGTTTCTTGCCTTGCTCTGGCACGACGGCGGAGGGCCGGCCCAATGGGCGGCCGATCGTTGGTCGATACTGCGTCTTTCCGCCTGGCGCGAGGTCCTCAGCAAGGCCAATAGCGTCCCCTTGCTGGCCTATGCTTCGGGACTGGGCTTCGTCTTGGCCGCGATTCTCGCCAAGACCATGGCCCGAATCCCTCTGGCCGCACTGGTCAAGGCCGCTTTGGTCGGAGTCCGCAGCAGCCTGTTTCCCGTGACCGTGCTGGTCCTGGCGTGGTCGCTCAAGGGGGTGTGTACGGATTTGCAGACCGGAGAGTTCATGGCCGGCGTGGTGTCCGACGCGTTTCCGCCCCTATTCTTCCCGGCGTTGGTGTTCATCCTGGCCGGGCTGACCTCGTTCGCCACCGGCACGAGTTGGGGTACGATGGGCATCCTGATTCCCATCGCCATTCCCGTCGCGTTCCATCTCGACGGCGACGTCTACGGGCTGATTACCGTGATCAGCGTGGCGGCGATCCTCGACGGGGCCATCTTCGGCGACCACTGCTCGCCCATCTCGGATACCACGATCATGAGTTCCACGGCCTCCTCCTGCGATCACCTGGCCCATGTCCGCACGCAAATGCCTTACAGCCTGGTGGTCGCGGCCATCGCGTTGGGCGCCGGCTATTTGCCCACGGCCATGGGCGTACCGCAGTGGGCGGGCATCGGAAGCGGCGTGGCCGTCTCGGGCTTGTTGTTCTTGGGGTTGAGGGGCGAGGGGTGAGGGGCGAGGGCCGAGGGATGAGGGATGAGGGATGAGGGGTGAGGGGCGAGGGGCGAGGCCATCGCCAATCGGACCGCAAGACGCGGCGGGCACGGCGGGAAACTCGGCCACGCCTCCGGCCCGGGACAACGGACCGTGCAACGACTTGCCTGCGTGCTTCGTCAGATCGAACCAGGGCGTGAACTCACCGGACGCCACGCGCAAATCGGCACTGCGGTCCGCACCCGCCGGCAAGACCGCCCCGGGCAAGTACCAGTCGGGAACGTGAACGTAGCCGGCCAGTTGCACGAAGTACCGAGTATTCTCCGGTTCCTCGAGCTTGAAGCGGACGAACACACCGTCTCCCCGCGCCTGCACCGTGATCGCGGTGATTATCAGCAGCAACGCCACCGAGCGTACTTTTCTCATCCGATCTCCTCCCGTCGCCGACCCGTTCGATATCCGGTATCCGAATGCTGGTGATAATGAGCTGAGGGGCTGTCAAGAGAAACCGCCGTTTTGACATACGAATCACGGCCTCTCGATCCGAATCGTCTGCTCGACCGGCTCGGCCGTCTGGAGCAGGGGCTCGATCCCGCGGCCGAACTGGTAGGCGACGACCTTGACGGCGATGGGGAAGGTCGCGCGAAGGGGTAATTCGGCAATCTCCAGCTTGCCGCGGACAATCGTCGCCGGGCCGTGGGCGACGTAGTACTCCACCGGCAGGCCGGCGCTGCTGACGGCCTTCAGCGGAACTGGGGGGCTGTCCGCCTTGAGGTCGCCGATCGGCGGGAAGGTGATCGTTTGCGGCTCGCCGTTGGTCAACCCCTTGAAACCGCGGGGCATCATGCCCACGTGCTCGGTGTATCGGTACTCGGCGTCACCCGCGCTGTACGCCATGAACGTCACGCGGGAACTCTCGGTGGCGGGCGCGAGGTTGTCGAATTGCATCCGCAGGGTGTTCGGCCCGGTCGCCACCATCGGCCCGCTGACGTGCTTGACGAGGATAGGCGCGGTTGAACGACCGACCGGCTTGCCGGCGTCGGGCCAGCGTGGTCCGTGGCCGTTGTACTGCGAGGGATAAACGTCGGCGTATACGGGGTGAACTTCGAGGGTCTGCCCGTCGCCCACCCACGTGAGCCTGGTGAAGAAGAATCGGGCCCCGGCGTCGACCCAATACGGGTCGTTCCACTTGATGAACTGGTCCTTCTTGCCGAAGCCGCCGGCATGATACGCCACGGTCGCCTCGGCCATCTCTTGGTCGAAGTGCCACGCGGCCTCGGATTTCTCGCCTTGGTAATCATCATAGGCGGCCGGTTCGACGCGGCCCGGCGTCTTGATGGTCAGGTCGGTCAGCCAGCCGCTGCGATGGTCGATCTGCCTGCATCCGGCCGGCTCCTTGGCATCGACGGGCCGATCGGCGATGCGTGCCTGCGCCGCCTTGCGAAGGAACATCGCCAGGTACGCGGCGTTGCGGTCGGACCACGCGAAGTGGCCCGCGCCCGGCTCGACCACGATGCTGCCCAGGTTGCGCTCGTGCTGCGTGCGGAAGGCGACCATGGCGTCGCGGCCGCCCTCCCAGGTCTCGCGGCCGGACGGATCGCGCATCGTGCCGCCGAACTCGTCGAACTGTCCGACCATCATCAGCACCGGCACGCCTGGCGGGACCGACTCGGAGCCACCCGGCACGCCGCCCCGGTACTGCACCAAGGCGAAACAGCGGTCGGCCATCTTGATCGCGCACGCCTTGGCCTGCGGGCCGCCGGCCGAGTGCCCGACGAACAGCAGCGGTACCGACGACAGTTCGCGGTAGCCGGAGACCTTGGCCAGGTCGTTGAGCACGCGCTGCGGATCCGTCGCACCGAGCCCGCATTTCAGGAACACGATGGCCAACTGCTCCTGGGCGCACGCCTGGCGGATCTGCGGATCCTTTGCGAACTCCCGCTCCACCAGCGTCATTCCGCCCATGACGACGCCTCGAATCTCCTCGGCTTGCGGCGGAATCCACAGGAACGCCGCTGCGTTGCCTTGGCTCGTGGTCACCGGCACGGTGTGCTGGAACACGGCCGCCGAGACACTCGCCGCGGAAAACGCAAGGATGAATCCGGCGCGGAAAACGTGTCGCATGAGTCGCCTCCAGTTTGTTCCATGGGGGCCGCGGAAGAAAGGCCTCTTCCTCGTGGAGCGTTCGATTCGATCGGTTCTCGCCATTATACCGACCGTCACCGATTCTGGCGTCCGCCAGCGGAGCGGCCCGAAGACCCGGCGGCGGCTCCTGCAAGACTTCGAACGACGACCATTAGCCCGGATTTCTCACCAGCGGGTAGGCCGGAACGAGCAACTGTTCCGGCCTACCTGAGAAATCCGGGCTAGCACCGACCGGAGGATGCCCTGACAAGAAAATACTAGCCCAAGTTCGCCAGTTGGCGGTGTGTTATCCCGATTTTTTCGGGGTGGGCGGGTGAAAGTCTTCACTACATTTCGTTTTGGCTTATGACCTGCCGGGGCAGGGATACCGGACGGATCCGCAAGTCGCTCTTGTGGATCCGAAAGGCCGCCTCGGCCTCGGTCAACTGGATGTACGCCTGCCACAAATCTTCGGCCGACCAGTCGGTCACATTGGTACGCAGCAGGTAACAGCCTTCGTTGAGCGTGGCCCAATCTCGCCACTTTTCGTTTTTCGTCCATGAGACGACCGCACGCCCCGCGACCTGCTTCACCTCGACCTCGAACAGTTCGGCCGCCCGGCTGTTGTGGGCCATGATCTTGCCGATCCGACGATCGATGACTTCCTTGTTCCACTTACTTTTGAGGCAACTGGCCTGGACCTTTTCGAGCGCCTCGTCGATCCGCTTTTCGAACCGCTCGGGCATCGCCGTACTTTGGTAATAATGCTCTGCGATGAAGAGTTCACTGGACGGATTGCACAAGCGGCTGATCGCCAACACCAACGCCATCTTGGCCCACGGGATATCCTCATCGGCTACGATTGGCGCCGGAGGAAACGTTCGGGCTGAGTTCTGACAGGTTGGCCGGACGGACACGAGTGCGCTTCTGGGCGCGGAATTCAAAGGGGGAGGGGGTAGGGTGCATCTCTGAAGTCGCGCGGAAATGGAGACCATGCCGGCCGAGTACATGTTTTGCCGAATTTCGTAGGGGGATGTCGGCGAGTCTTCATTTTCACTGGGTGCTTTGGGTGACTTTGCGAAACTTGGGCAGCCTGCAAGAGAACGGGGCAGTTATCCCCCCCGTGTCCACCATGCAAGCTCGCAAATCTCTCCTCCACCTACTTGTCAGCGGTTGCCGATATGGGTACAATGACAAATACCCAGGCATCACCGGAGGGAAAGCATGACCCTATCCGAACAACTCAGGAAGGCCATCCGGAATTACGGCTCTGTCTACGCCGTGGCCCGCGACACCGGAGTGGCTCAGTCGATTCTCCAGCGGTTCATGACCGAGGAGCGGGACATGTACATCTCGACGGCCGACAAGTTGGCCGAGTTCTTCGAGATGCGGTTGACGAGACCAAAGCGGGCCAAGGACCAGAGCCCGCACAAGCGGCAATAGCGGGATACCCTTTGCCACGTCGGCTGGGCCTGGACTGACAGCCGGGCCCGCCGGCGTGGCGCCTGTCAGAAAGGAACCACACGTCAGTACGGTTGACGACCGGCTGTTAGACCGGTACGTCGCCAAGCGGTTAAAGATGCCCACGGGACGGAAAGAGGGCGACACGATTTCCCCGGAAACCGTCCGGAAAGAACTGCGGACGATCCGGACCGCGCTGAACAAGGCTGTGGAAGTATCTCGACCGCTGCCCGGGCATGCCAGAGGTGGACGGGTTCGGCAAGGACAAGCCGTATGTGACTGAGGCCCATTTCAACCTGATCATGGAAGCCTGCGATAAGGCCCGGCTGCCAGATGACCAGCACTACCGAGCGGGGACGTTCTGGAAGGCCCTCTTGGCGACGGCATGGGTAACGGGCATGCGAAAGTCGGCCCTTCTGAGCCTGCGGTGGGAAGACACCGACCTGAAGGCCGGCGTTGCCCTCTCCCGTTGCACCGACAACAAGCGGAAGAAAGACCAGCGGCACAGAATCAAGGCCGCAACGGGCTTTCTGGCGGAACTGTACACGGTCAGGTACCCCGATGAGCCGCGGGTGTTCCCGTGGAACTACGCCGTACGGACTCTGGACCGGGAGCTACATCGAATCCAGACGGCGGCCGGAATCCACCTGCCCTGCCGAGAAGACCACAAGCACACCCCCACCTGCCACGTCTACGGGTTCCACTCGTTCAGGTACGCCCACGCCACCTATAACTTCGGCCGGGTGCCTGACCGAGATCTCCAGGAACAGATGGGGCACGCCAGTTTCGCGACCACTCAACGGTGCATCAAGTACGCCGAAGAGCATCAGGTGAAAGAGTACGACGTGTTTCTGCCGAAGGCCCTGAAACCGAAGTCGAAATTGAGTGCAGATTGAATGTCGGGTGTCCGGAAACAACACAATCCCCGCAACGGCTCGCCGTAAGTCGTTGCGGGGCTTTGCTTTATGGAGGTACCCCCTAGGGGAGTCGAACCCCTGTCTTCGGACTGAGAATCCGATGTCCTGGGCCACTAGACGAAGGGGGCGTTTCGCTTCTCGAACGTCGTTGGAGAGAAGTCTACTTCCGGTCTTGCATCGTGTCAACCAAGCCGGCGAAATGCCTGACGGCCGATGAGAAGCTTGGCAGCAAGCCCACCTTGCGGCGTACAAACAATAGCTGAAAAAGTGGGCTCCGGGTTGCCGGTCGGGGCGAAAACTCAGAGTTCTGCCCGCTTGCGAATGTACTCCGAGACAACGTCCCTGGCGTACTCGAGGACCTGCTCCGGCGAATCGTCGGGGTCGCACATCTCGGGCGTCTCGACAATGTCGGTCACCATCTCGTCCCACCATGGGGCGCCGACGATCGCCCGGCAACCTTCGGCGTCGAGGCCGGCCCGGGCCATCTCGTCGGCCGTCGGGGCGTCGAATCCGATGGCCACCTCGTCCCGGGCTTCGGGATCCCTCAGCCGGACCCGCTGCCTCAAGAAATCCATGATGGCTCGCAGTTGGTCTGAGGTCATAGCATTCTCGGTCAATATCAGTGTTGCGCGGAGCTGGCCCCACGCCCTTTTTCAGTCATACTTGACACGGCCTTTTCGACGATCTAGACTCGGCATTGTCCCGATCGGGGAAAATCGAGAATTGGAGATGAAGGGGTTCCGCCATGTCGCACGAGCAGACCGTTTCCCGCCGTCGATTTCTGCAACGTAGCGCCGCCGGGGTCGCCGCGGCGGTGGTGGCGCCATACGTGGTGTCTTCGTCGGCCTTGGGGCTTGCACAAACCGTCGCGCCGAGCAACCGGATCACCGTCGGCTTCATCGGGACCGGCAGCCACGGCACGAGTCGCGATCTGCAGGGGTTCCTCGCGCAAGCGGACTGCCAGGCGGTGGCCGTTTGCGACGTGGATTCCAACCATCGCGAGCGGGCCAAGCAGATCGTCGAGGATTCGTACGCCAAGCGAACGGATGCCGGGACCTTCCAGGGTTGTGCCGCTTACAACGACTTCCGCGAGGTCATCCGCCGCGACGATATCGACGCCGTCTGCAATGCCACGCCCGACCACTGGCACGTGATCCCTTCGGTGATGGCGGTCAAAGCGGGCAAGGACGTCCTCTGCGAGAAGCCTCTGACGCTCACACTGGCCGAAGGCCGGGTGCTGTGCGATGCGGTCAAGCGCTACGACCGCGTCTTCCAGACCGCCTCGGAGAACCGTTCGGTGGCCGTCTATCACCGCATGGCCGAGCTGGTTCGCAACGGGCGGATCGGCCAGGTGAAGCACATCGAGGTCGGCCTGCCCGCCGGGCATTCCTTCCACCAGGCGAGCATGGAGGTCTGCGATCCGCCGAAGGGTTTCGATTACGACATGTGGCTCGGGCAGGCACCGTACGCTCCGTATTGCCCGGCCCGTTGCCACTGGAACTTCCGCTGGATCCTCGACTACTCGGGCGGGCAGTTGACCGATTGGGCCCATCACATTATCGACATCGCCCAGTGGGGAAACGACACCGAAGACACCATGCCGGTGGAAGTCGAGGGGACCGGCACGTTTCCGCAGGAAGGGCTTTTCACGACGGCCACGCAGTACCACTGCAAGTACAAGTACGCCAACGGCGTGACGATGGACATCATCTCCAAGGGGCCGGCGCTGCGGTTCGAAGGCACGGAGGGCTGGATCGGCAACAACGGCTGGTGCGGGCAGTTGCAGGCCGAGCCCGCTTCGATCCTCGACTCGAAGATCGGCCCCGACGAAACGCAGTTGTTCACCTGCCCCGCGGGTGAGATCCGCAACTTCCTCGATTGCGTGAAATCCCGCCGGCCGTGCTACTCGCCCGCCGAGAACGGCCACCGTGCCGCGGGCATCGCCCACATGGGCAACATCGCCATGATGGTCGGGAAGAAGCTCGAGTGGGACCCGCAGACCGAACGCTTCGACGACGAGGAAGCCAACAAGATGCTCTCGCGTCCGATGCGGTCCCCGTGGACGTTGTAGGTAACGGCGATGGAAGTATTCATCGGAGAATCCTGCCCGCGATCTGGCCCCGCGCATCGCCCACGCCCTGTTGCCCATCGCCGGGAAGCGCCGTGTGGGTCGAGGAACGAACGAGCCCCTGCTTCTCGTTCGCTTTCCAGAACATCCCCGCGCTGCGACTGGAGGATTGGCTCACGCCGTGAGGGGAGCGCGAGTCGCGCTAGCTTTTCTGCCGCAGTGCTTCGTAGAACAACACCGCCGCGGTGGCCGAGACGTTGAGGCTGTCGGCCACGCCGAGCATGGGGAGACGGATTGGCGTGACGTCCTTGCCCGACCAGATTTCGGTGAGCCCTTCCGCCTCGCTGCCGAAGATTACCGCCGTCGGGCCGCGGTAGTCGGCGTCGGTGTACGGGACCGAGGCGTCGACGCGTGCGGCGTAGATGCTCAGGTGCCGGCGGCGGAGCCAGTGAAGCGTTTCTTCGCTCCCGGCGGCACATACCGGCAGCGTGAAGATCGTGCCCAGGCTCGCCCGGATCGCGTTGGGATTGAAGAGATCGGTCCGCGGGTCGGCCACGATCACGGCCGAGACGCCCGCCGCGTCGGCGCTGCGCAACACGGCACCGACGTTGCCCGGCTTCTCGACTCCTTCCAACACGGCCACCAACGGCCGCTCGGGCAAGACGAGGTCACCGAGCGACGCGGAGGGCATTTCCGCGATGCCCACCACGCCTTCCGACCGCCGGCCGAAGGCGAGTTTCTCGAAAACCTCCTCGGTCGCCTGCAGGATTTCCGCGTCGCACTCGTCCAACGTACCCAGCAGACGCCGCGCGTCATCGCTGGTACAGAGCGGCTCGCACACGAACACTTCCAGCATCCGCACGCCGGCGGAGAGTGTTCGGGACAGCTCGCGGGCCCCGTCGATGAGAATCCGCCCTTGCTTCTCCCGATGCCGCCGATCGCGCAGCCGCACGGCGTTTTTCACTCGCGGATTCTGCCGGCTGGTGATGGTGGTCATGCGGGTTCCTGGGGACGGGAGAGTTGTTGCCGACCGGACAATCCTGCAACGCCGTGTTTCACGACACGGTAGTTTAGCGGGCGGGCTTGCCCGCCGTGCGGCAGCGGCCGGTTTTCAATGCACGTCAACGACGGGCAAGCCCGTCCGCTAAACGCGATTCCCAACGCACGACGACCCCGTCGGTTTCACTGTCCACGGCCGGCCGAGAGCAACTTGTTCATGGCCTGGCCCATGGCATCGCCGATCAGGAAGTAGCTCTCCGCGTTGCCGAACCAGTGGTGGCCGTGACCCACGTTGGGAGACTGCTCGCGCGGCCGGGCGAATGCGGTGGTTTTCACGAAGGTTACCGTGCCTTCGAATTCGGGCCGTGCGGCCGCCGCGGCCTGGGCCTGGCGGATCGCCAGCATGTTGGAATCCGCCTCGGGGCCGCCGTTGCCCAGTTCGCCGATCACGACCGGCAAATCCGGCCGGCCCCAAACCTTTCGGACGTCACGGATGAGGTTCACCAGATTCTGCTCGTACTCGGCCCGAGCCTCGGCGTCGTACATATCATTCCAGCCTTGAAACCAGACGAAACCGGCGATCTCGTAGCCGCGGCCGTCCCAGGACGGGAAGTCGTCGGCCAGGTTCTCCAGCGCCTCGCGGACCTCCTCCAGCATCTTCTCGTAATAGGGCCCGGTCTGGCCGCCCGAACTCGGTGGTCGGAAGTCGGTGAAGAGACTCTTACCGCCCCAAGCCGTCTTGATCAGCAAGACCTGCGCATCGAGGGCATCGCCAACGACATGGCCAAACTGCAACTCCGGGCCGATGTGGTGACGGTCCGGGTAGCCGGTGAAGCCGATCGTCAGCGGTCCTTTCTTCAGACCACCAGCGATCTTGAACCGCACCCACACGTCGTCGCGGGCGACCCAGTTACCCTCCGCGTCCTTCAGATGGGCGAATCGCTCGGACTTCGCGGGATCCTCCATCACTTGCTTCAGCGTCCCTTTGCCGCCGTTGTAGTATTGCGGGTGATCCAAATCGACGACCCCTTGCCCTTCCATATTCGACTGGCCTGCCAGGACGAATACCTTGAGCGGGCTCTTGCCTCCCTGTTGGGCCAAGGACGTCGAAGCGGAAGTCGCCAGCGACAACCCAATCAGCAAAGCGGCGCTCCCGACCACGTTCGTGCCGGTTCGCATCTTCCGATCTCCCTATGGTGGTCCGGTGACTACACGTATTCCCAACTCTTGAGCCACTGGTATTTGCCGGGCAGGTTGGCCCACGCCCGGTCCATGGCCCGATCCAGTTCCGCTTTTTCTTCCTTATCCAACTCCCGACGCTCCTTGACGGCCAGCGCCATATTGTCGACCTGCTCGACCGTGATCAGCCCCGGGATCGGCGCGGTGATGGCCGGGTTGCAGAGGATGTAGCGGATGGCCAGCCGTGCAAGCCGGTTGTCCTCTTCCGCGTACGGATTGTTCGGACTGCTGTCGCCCTGGAACAGCGAGTTGCTGGCAAACGGCTTGATGCCGAACCAGCCCACGTCGTGCTTCTTCATCGATGCCCACAAACCGCTTTCGTCCGTCACCACCTTGGTCTTGGCCGTATAGGGCGTGCAGATCACTTCGAGCTG
>Ga0307379_10012645_pt1 | contig 10997 bp, 10 predicted proteins | sample UN2MG_FD_202237 | JGI IMG/M metagenome (GOLD analysis project Ga0307379, IMG submission 202237) | Soil microbial communities from Risofladan, Vaasa, Finland - UN-2 | ecosystem: Environmental > Terrestrial > Soil > Coastal area > Acid sulfate soil | place: Finland: Risofladan, Vaasa | collected... | reverse complement strand
GCTAACCCGCAAGGGAAGCGGCTGCCGACGGTAAGCCCGATGACTGGCACTAAGTCGTAACAAGGTAGCCGTAGGGGAACCTGCGGCTGGATCACCTCCTTTCTAGGGATACTAGAACTCTCTGTGTCATCCGGAGCGAATGCGAAGGAAAAGCACGGGGATGAATAGTCAGGCCTTTCGCTGCCGGCTTAACTGTTTCTTGATATTTAAGCCCTGCGTTTCGACGCGGGGCTTTTTTTCTGCGCCGCTGCAGACGCCAAATTGGCTTTGTTTTTTCAAATTCCTTTCTGTCATTGCGAGGCCCGAAGGGCCGTGGCAATCTTTTGTGTTCTGAGTAAAATCGATTTTACTCCTTTTAAGATTGGCTTTGTTTTTTCAAATCGCATTCCTGATAATTGTCTTTGTTTAGGATTTCGGATTTAGCGCTTAGGATTTCCAGCCGAAGGCTGGCATATTGGCTTTGTTTTTTCAAATTAGTCTGTATTTTACTCACTATTTCGCCCCATTTTTCGCGCTTTCTACACTAATTCGCCTCATTTAGCCGTGCTTTCTGCCCAATTCGGCGTATTTTCGCGCGTTTTGGTTGTAGTTTTGTCTTGAAAATTAGGTATTCGATCATTTGATATTGTTTCCCCCGTTAGGGGTCCTGTGGAGGATTTAGGATCCCCGTTTTCACGGGGACGAGTTTATCCCTGCGTAAGCAGGGGTGCTTAGAATTTCCCGGCCAAAGCCCGGCGATTTGAATTTTGATTTGTTGTTACCTATGCGACATACCACATACCACATACGATATACTATCTTAACCACATTATACCACAAAACACCCAAGAAGTCCAGTGAAATCCGGCATAATCCGGCCCTTTGAAAAGATAGTATTGCGTCTTTTTTTGCTTTTTTACCCAATTCTCGCATTTTTTTTTCAACATTTACCCCGTAAGATACGCTGTTCATATAGAGAGTCGGTTTATCTGAATTATCTCATGGGGTGAATCCCTTGAGATATGTATAATATAGAATATCAACTCTGATTGAGCGACAAAAGGCGGAAGTAATGTCATTCTCGTGAATATAGGAAGAAGATGCGGGTTTTTCGGGAGGCGGATGGATTTTGTCATGAAAATACGTATTGACACCTTTGATTCCTGCAATTGACGATTGATTTTTTAGAAGAAGCCTGTGATTTTCTAGCAATCTTCACGCGTATAGTACAATAGAAATGGCACTACTTCTGTAGTCTTTTAGTGTTTGTTAGGAAATAGAATAATATGAAAAAAGAAATAATTAGAACACTAACGTGGCTCCAACAGAATCACTCACTGGTTTTGACATCCGCAACTATTGTTCTTGTCATCATAACACTCTTTTACTTGGTTGAAACTAGAAGGCAAAGGTTGCTTCTCGAAAGGACTGTGGCTGTAGATACACATCCGAAAGTATTTATCAAAACCGTGGAAACTGAAGCCAAGCCTGATTTCAAGAATAGCAGAATTATAATCCATACTAAACTCGTTTTGAATAATTGTGGTAAAACAGAAGCTTTAAATATTCGTTGGTCTTATGTAGTTTCTGAGGGTAGCCAAGAAAAGAAAAAGGGAACTTTTGGGCCGTTCCAATACCTGTATCCAGGCCAAACAGCAACCGCTGGCATAGAAAATTTGAGATTCACCATATCGCAAGACGAAATGGAAATTGTGAAGAAGGCAGTTGAACTAAACAGGCCTATTAAAGTTTCCGGTAATCTTCAGAAGCCGGTATTGCTCGACATTGAACTCGTCTACGAAAACGTGGACGGGCAAGTGGTTAAGGTACCGTACAAGTATCGTTATCTTTTCCCCATGAATGCTTGGGTTTTCCCAAGCCAAAAAGGTCCATCGTAAGTGATTAAAAGGTGCGATACATATTCGATGAATTGTATTTTCAGTTATAGGTCTTGAAAGAGGAAAGCGCGTGCCTTGAATAACGGGATAATTTTTGGATAAAAAGATCGGCCTGAATTAAGTATGTTACCCCTTAACTAGGGACAGCCACGGGTTTTGACAGAGAACATCAGGTGTCCTGAATTATTTGAAAGTTTTGTAACTAAGACATGCGCTGGAATTGAGTCCGGTGTCCCCCGAATTCCGGTAGAAGGAGGAAAGAAACATGCCGATATCAAATTATGCACGAGACACGTTCGTTGCTCCACACATGTCGAGGCTTACGGACGTGGGTGCCCCAGATCTCCGCGAGCAGGCAAAAAGCTGGGTCAACAACTTCATTCTCACTACGATAGTGAAGCTCGGCAAAGACTACCAGTATAGGCAATTGATTCTTCGCACCTTGCGCAGCATTGAAGGAGCGTTTCAGGAGTACCAAGAGGGAAGAGAATTCCTCAGTACGTATGTGGATAAGAGGGCAGATATATCCTCGTACTTTCATGCGCTGCGACACTTCGAGACATCAACGTTATTGGCTTATCATGCATTCGATACGATTCGGACAATGATCTCGAAAGACCTGTTCGCACAGAATGATGGTTCTCCGTTGCAGCGACTAAACCGCTTGCAGAACATTACCAAGCATGCGCATAAAGAAATGGGCCGAGGGGAAGTCCCTAAAGGATCGATCGTTCCGATTTGGCTGACTAACACCGGCTTGGAATGCCACGACAAGACAAAGCTCACGTTCTCTGAGTTCGCCGGCCTTATGGCTGACTTGACAAGGCTCGCTGACATAATTTCGCAGCCGCCATCGCAACCACGGAATAACGGCACCACATGATTGGGATGTGTCGTAGCCGATAGCGTGTGCAAAATTCATTTGGGTCAATTCGGGGGATATCTATGAGCAAGCGTTTGTCAAGACGTTCGCGGGATTTTTTCACGGGAATTCCAAACATCTATTCGGCAAAACTAGGGACAGCGGAGCTGTTGAAAAAGCTGGCATTTTCCGCTGCTTTGCTTTTTATTCACGCGGCTTTTCTCCAAACATAGTTCCTCCCGAACTCGGCAGGAAATTCACTCAACCCAACATCAAATCGTTTCTGTGTCCATATTTTCCACAAAAAAGGCCCTGCCGGTTGGCAGGGCCTTTCGGTTCTCGATCATTGCTTTGTGCTTAGCAGGTAGTTACGCTCGTCGCGCAAGGACCTTTTTTGCCCTGCCCCACTTGAAATTCAACCTTTTGTCCTTCATCGAGTGATGCATAGCCGTCGGTTTTAACCTCCGAGTGGTGGACGAACAGATCCTCGCCGCCGTCATCCGGATTAATAAAACCAAATCCCTTGCTCGCATTGAACCATTTTACTGTACCTTTACTCACTTTTAATGCTCCTTGGCCTGTTTACAAGCCACATAATTAGTATCTCTCACTCTTAATTTACTGGGGGACACTCCTGAGAGATGTAAGAATATTCACCATTAAAGGTCTGAATATAACACAATAGTCGATGGATGCAAGCAAAAAATATATCTTTTTTGCAGAAAAGCGAAATTTAGTTCTCTCGCTGATTTGCCTGGAAAACAAGGCCTCGCCGCATACCTCTAACTCTTTCTTGCGGAGACAGACTCTGGACCGCCACAATCGTTGTGCCGAAAGAGAAAAGGGGTCAGGTCTATCTTTTTGCTGTTGACGAGAATTTTTAGGACATCTTACTCAATTCACGTTAAGAATCTGTCTGTCGCGCTGCGCGGCCGGATCTTCGCTGCGTTCCGATGTCAAGGTCGATTTTCTTGAAGCTCTCCCCTACTGCAATGAGCATCATGGCGATGGCGTCGAGCTTGTCGAGATTGTCCTCATTGGCCGTAAAATCATCCGGCGATCGAATATTTGCCGAACGCCTTTAAATGCGACGCAGAGATTCCTCTATCTGTTGAAGTTTCTCACGCAGCAACGTCATATCAGGCATAACGTGCCTCCCTGTCGATTCGAGCTTTCAGGTAACGATTCATTTTATCACGGTAGCGGATGACATCGACCGGACGCCGCAAATTCTTTTCGAGCGTTTCCTTGATGTGCACCAGGTAAAATAAATCCGGTTCCCGCATCTCGACCACCACGTCAATATCACTGTTTTTGCGTGGTTCATCGCGGGCCACAGAACCGAAAACGCCGATCTTCGTAACACCGTATAGGCGTTCAAATTCAGCCTGGTGGTTCCGTAATTCCTGCAACACGGCCTCACGGCTTAAATTGCCTTCGTTCATACTACCACCTCAGTCTTTCCTAAAATGAATCTCTTCGGGCCGGAGGCCTCGGAAAGTGTTAATATAACTCCGGCGGGCGCGGAAAATCAAGAAATAATAAAAGATTACTTGACAAAGGCCGGTAATGTGTTATATTTGATATATTACATAAAGATTAGAAATCTTTAGGCCGCAGACGAAGACAACTAACCTTTAGAGCTTTTCCGTTTGGAGATTTACCTACTTAGGAGTAACGATGGCAAAAACACTAAAGACTTCGGCTAATGACAGGAAATGCGCGTTTCCGCACTGCAAGCGTCTCTTGAGTATCTATAACCATGAGGCTTACTGTCATATACATCGCGATCAGGTAACTCAGGAACGAATGCCATATATTCCATATCATCATGCCGTATAAACGATGATATAGAGTACCTTTTCGCTATCGGAGAGGGGATTTTCTTTTTTCGTTCAGCCCCCTGCCGTTCATGGCGACGCATTACATACATTCCACGCTACGAGATATGCTTCGATTGGTCTATTATTTGCACAATTGTCGGAAAAAGCAAGTGCAAAAAATAACGGCGTAAGCACATTAGGCATATGAGCACAGGGCAGAAGACAGAAAACGTAAGTGTTTTCTTGACGGACAGCCCCCCTGCCGATAGCAAATCAGATTAGTCAGCCTCTACAACCGGGCATGGCCCTTTTTTGGGGCAGAGGATTTCAGTCGCTCTGCCTCCATCAAAGACAATGGTATGCTTCCGCTCACCACAGAGTCGAACGGGCTTTTTCATACTCATTCGCTTCATATCTCTGATTGTATTCTCGAAGAAGTGGGATTCGTGCCCACAGTCACATTCATAAGATGAGGGAACAATCTCTTTTGCCATAGTCACACTCTCAAGGTCAAAACGTTCACTGGTTTCAGCTCTTACATTTATCAATGTTACGAGATATGCTTCGATTGGTCTATTATTTGCACAATTGTCGGAAAAAGCAAGAATAGAAAAAAAAAGTCAAAAATATGTAGAAAAAGGGTAAAGGGCAGTTTCGTTACCTTCGGCCGGGCTTATGGTTCGGTGTCTTGTTTGGCTTTGCGAAGTTGGGTAAGTTCTGACGGTGATGCCGGGAGCCTGCGCACCTTTGGTAGCGAGATGCCGTACTTCATCGCGAGGACTCGCAGAAGGAATGTCACCGCTATCGCGCAGAGCAGTTGAGTGCCCTGGCTGTATCCGAGCCGCCCCGCCGCGACGAAGCAGGCGCCTCCGAGAAGAGCAGCCGTCGCATAGAAATCGGCCCTGAGGACAGCCGGTATCTCTCTTACAAGTACGTCCCGTATCAGTCCGCCGCCGGTTGCCGTAATCGCGGCCATCATAATGATGCCGATATCCCCCAGGCCGTACATCTGTGCCTTGGCCGAGCCGATTGCAGCAAAAACGCTCAGTCCGACGGCATCAGCGGCCATCACACAATCCCAGCGAGTCGCAATTTTGCTGGCCGCAAAAAAGACTACAAGACCACCCACAACGCAGACAAGAAGATAGATTTCGTCCTGAAACGCTGCCGGCGGTGTATATCCAAGCGTTACATCTCTGATGATGCCGCCGCCAACGCCCGTGGCTATCGCCAGAACCAGAACGCCGAGAAGGTCGAGCTCATGCCGTGCGGCTCGAAACGCGCCTGAGACGGCGAACACAAACGTGCCGAAGATATCCAGGATATAGATCATAACGGCCTTTGATACGGTCGAGCGGCAAGTATGCGGCTCTGCATAAGAACCGCACAACTATCGCTCTCCAATTTATACAATTGATAGTATTATGAGAATCGAGTGAAACGGCAAGGGAAAAACGAATTGATTCGGTCAGTGGCCGGATATTCCAGATTATTTCCAGCGAGGGAAATTGAAGCTGGCGAACTCTTTGTGGTATTTCTTTGCGGCGGCGTCATAACTCAGAGCGGCCCGGCGGGGTGAATCGAAATAGCCGAGGTGCTCGCGCTTATTGTTGTGCCAGATGGCGGCCCGCCACTTGCGTTTGTCTTTTGCGTACCAGACGCCTTTATAGCCGGAACGGTTTTTCCTTTTACTGGAATTCTGCGCGTTTTGAGCGACAGTTGCGGGGCGGAGATTTGCTCTTCTATTGTCCAGGCCGTTGCGATTTATATGGTCGATGACAAATCCTTCCCGGATATGCAGAACCTCGCGGTGCATGAGGATGCGTGAGTATTTTCCGTTGGGCAGGCGTACGGAACGTTCGGCATAGAGTACATTCTTTCCTTTCGTCTTGCAGATGCGCCATTTGTATTTCGCGAGGCGAATGTAATCATCCGAATCCACGATGGCGAATTTGCCCCGGGTGAGGGGGATTTTGCGGAAGGCGTACCCGAAGCGCAGACACCGCCAGTTCAGCACCAGCCAAACGGCGGTGCGTTCGAGCCAATTCGGAATTGTAAAAGACAGAACGACCTTGATGTCATTCTCCCCCGGTGGTTTAGTAGATTAGAGATTTTTGAGCAGCCGCAGGCAGCAAAGATCAAGTATCCCAAACAAGTTGTTTTGAAGATTTGAAATTATGATTTTGATATTTTTTAGTATTTCGGATTTAGATATCTGAGTTTCCTTCTTTCGGCCCAACGCGGAAAGACACCCTTCTATAATTGGAGCTACCTGCGCATTTGGTACAAAAATTGTGTGATTAAAAAGGTATCTCGGGCGCGTAAGTTCTTACATTGCAAGGATTAAAAAAAATTTCCAAATTTATGATTTTTGTCAGGAGGTATCACCGTTTTTGGCTGGGCAAAGGCGCAAAAAACGGGCATTTCACCCCTGCGTCTCCTGAGCGAAAACGAAGGATCTCAAGGCTTAATTGTTACTTGATTTTAGAGCCCGGTATGGAGGTGGCTTTTTTTGCATAGAGGAAAATATAGTTTGTAGTATACTACAAACAGTCATCCCCGGGGCTCGTGGCCTTGAGGCTGCCGACAGCCGATTTTATATAAGGAGTACATTATGGATAAAAGGCAAAGACAATACCTTATGTGTTTTATATCTCTAATCATTGTGTACATAACCTGGGGCGCAGCCCTGGGAGCAAACAATGAAACAGCCTTTTATGTGTCACCAAGTGGAAGTGACACGGCATCCGGGACAAGGCCCGACCGACCGTTTTCCACAATTAAACGTGCCCGGGATGCCGTCCGGGAGTTGAAGAAAGCCAACCGCTTTAATCAACCTGTCACCGTATACCTGCGGGAAGGAATATACCATCTTCAGAAAGAACTGATATTCACATTCGAAGACAGCGGAACGCGGGAGAATCCTGTCACTTATACCGCTTATGAGAACGAGAGGCCGGTGATAAGTGGCGGACGGAGAATTACCGGTTGGAAAAAGTATGAAGGTAATATCTGGATGGCTGAGCTACCGCAAGTCAGGCAGGGTTTGTGGAAATTCCGACAACTGTACGTGAACGGCAGGCGACGACCACGCGCGAGGATTCCAAACGAAGGATTTCTTCGAGTGGCCGGTTTTCCTGATGGCGGACTTGAGGTTGGCTACCATACAGATTGCCGGCGGTTTGAGTTCGCACCGGGCGACCTGGATCCACACTGGACAAACTTACAGGATATAGATGTTATCGTTTATCACTTCTGGACCGATTCACATCTGCCAATAGAGTCAATTAATACGCAGACAAATATTGTGACCTTCATGCACAAAGCAGGCAAAGTTTTCACAGATGACTTCACCAGTCAGGGCGCCCGATACATTGTGGAGAACGTTTTTGAGGGTCTGGATAATCCGGGACAGTGGTATCTGAATCGTAAGACAGGGATACTATATTACATCCCGCTGCCGGATGAGGACATGACGAAAGCCGAAGTTATCGCACCACTGGCCGAAGAGTTCATTCGATTTGAAGGTGAGCCAATCAAACGCAAATTCGTAGAGTATCTTAACATACGAAACCTCAGTTTTATGTACACGAACTGGGACCTGCCGCCCGGCAACTCTAATGACAGACAGGGCTCGTCAAGCGTGCCTGCCGGGATAACAATGACGGGAGCCCGAAATTGCACATTTGCTCACTGCACGGTCAAAAACATCGGGACGTTTGCCTTTGAGATATCCAAGGGCTGTACAGACAACAAATTCACAAATAATGACATAAGCTACATTGGTGCCGGGGGATTTCGAGTTAATGGCGGCACCCAGAAAGACCATCCGCTGGAGAGAACCGGCGGCAATATCATAACAGATAATTTGCTTGACCATTACGGCGAAGAATACCCTTCGGCTGTAGGTATTCTCCTGATGCATACCAATGGAAACAGAGTAGCACACAATGATATTTCCCATGGCTGGTACACGGGGATTTCTATCGGATGGAACTGGGGATATCAGCGCAGCTTAAGCAGAGATAACGTTATAGAGTATAATCACATCCATCATATAGGACAGGGTCTGCTTTCCGACATGGGCGCAATCTACACGCTCGGAGTGTCACCCGGTACTATTATACGCAACAATTTCATTCATGATATAGATTCGAATCATTATGGCGGTTGGGGAATTTATAACGACGAAGGTTCCTCACATATTCTGATTGTCAATAATGTTGTCTACAATACCAAGTTTGCAGGATATAATATACATTATTGCAAGGAGGTAACAGTTCGTAACAACATATTCGCGTTCGGAAAGCTCCAGCAGCTCAGCAGAAGCCGGATCGATCCGCATAAAAGCGTCTTCTTCGAGAACAATATTGTGTATTGGAAAGAGGGTGTCCTGTTGAACGGTAAATGGCGTGACAAGCCATACAAATTTCACTTTCATCCCAAGAGTGGCAGTGGTACTCGAGAAGTAACAAGCACTTTCGAGATGGACTGGAACCTCTACTACAATCCGGACCTTCAACTTGAGCAGACGCGTTTCAACGATCTCAAGTTCGAAGAATGGCAGAAATCCGGCCGGGATATCCACTCTCTGTATGCCGATCCTCTTTTCGTTGACCCGGAAAAGTTCGATTTTCGACTCAGACCCGAGTCGCCGGCATTCGCTCTTGGTTTTCAGCCAATCGACCTTAGCACCGTCGGTCGCAGACAAACCGGCGTAAGGGATTAGAACCAAAGTTTCGGACCCCTGCAAAATTGGACCCGGACCTTTGGCGGGCGGACATTCGGTATCCGCCCCTGTGATGGGGGGACCCCGCATTTGGGCTTTCTTCTAAAGAAATCTTGCTGAAGAACCGATTAATCGATAATATGGAAACAGAATTAGTCATATATGATGAAACAGAGCAGTCGATGCAAGAGCAAAACGAACACCTCGAAGAAAAGACGGCCGGCCTGAAGAAATGCCCCTTTTGTGCCGAGCAGATTCAGCCTGAGGCCATCAAGTGCCGATACTGCGGCGAGTTTCTTGACGGTTCGGGGCGCGGCGCTGTACGGCCGCAGTCGAAGAAGTGGTACTATGCCACGCCGAGCGTGGTCGTGGCACTGCTGTGTCTGGGGCCGTTCGCCCTTCCGCTGGTGTGGCGGCATCCCCGATACAAACCGCTGACCAAGGCGATCATCACGTTGCTCGTGCTGGCCGTCACAGCGTGGTGCATCTACATGATGTTCAGCCTCCAGCAGCGGCTCTTCAACCAGTTCGATGCTTTGGGGATGTAGAACAGATTACGCTCACCGCTTGTGATGCTAAATTGCCTTTTGACTTTGCATCTCTTGTCCCCCCTGCCGACTTGAGGGCCCAGGACGATTTTACCACAGAAAAAATGAAGTCTACCCGGCTAATTATATGATGCTCGTTGCAATCATAAGAATTGAGAGTAGAATTTTCGTTGGCCGGAGAGTTGAGTTAGGGAAATTATGTCTTCGCGGCTCCGGCGAGCAGAACGTCCTGTGGATTCAAAATAAAGGTCAAGAATTTCCGCAGCAACATAGTTAATAGGTTAATTTGCGGACTGGCGATTAGCCTCGACTGCCGTGGACGCAGGTTACGAGTTACGAATCACAAGTCACGAGTCACGACCCAAGGCAGCATGTATCAGAACCCGGGGTGGCCATGCCTTCCTCTGGAGTGTGGAGGATTGTGACGAGGCGGGAACACCGGCGGAACGGGCAGATGTCGCGGACGTGTTACAATTACCCCGTGGTGCGAGTGTCCGTGGAGGGGTCCCCTGACCATGACACAGCCGGTAAGGGGCATTGCCAGTACTAAAAGCAAAATTATAGATATTAGCCGTTTCATTTTCAGTACTCCTTTCGTTCTTCTGTTGATTTTGTCTATGTCTCTACATAATTAAGGCAACAAAGACGAAGGAAGTAACGAATTTTTCAGGCATGCGGCCTATGTCCAGAAGTTATTCACAAGTGACTGTGTTCAGCAGATTGCCAAAAACAAGAGGCTTTTTAATTGGCCTGGCAGAATATTACACCTCAGCATCAGATGCCGGATCCGTCATAGTTAGTGTGTATTCACACAGGAGGGAAAGTATTACATTTATGAGTCAGAGCTATGGCCCGGGCACAAAGAATATCTTAGAATATCTTTCTGTATGTGTGTGTGACAGTATGGAACCTTTTTGGTCTTTTCGTAATAATCCTGGTGATATTCCTCCGCTGCCCAGAATTCGTCGGCCGGCTCTATTTGAGTCTTAACATCGTGATTCTTTTTCTTAAGCTCCTGAACCAGCCGCGCAGCGGTCTGTTTCTGCTGGTCATTCAAATAAAAAATCGCAGAGCGATATTGTGTCCCTATATCCGGCCCCTGGCGATTGAGCTGCGTGAAATCATGAGTCTCAAAAAACAACTTCGCAAGCTGCTCGA